>Ga0206888_1244_pt1 | contig 10739 bp, 6 predicted proteins | sample Alteio_BWOrgHeat_90_FD_153258 | JGI IMG/M metagenome (GOLD analysis project Ga0206888, IMG submission 153258) | Enriched cells from forest soil in Barre Woods Harvard Forest LTER site, Petersham, Massachusetts, United States - Alteio_BWOrgHeat_Nextera4 ... | reverse complement strand
GAGGGACGGACGGCCTGGAGAAATTCGAGAAGGAAATAATCGAGTGGTTTGTCAGTCGGCGCTACGAAGCGAAGCACACCGCGTTTATCGAGGGCATCCTTGAGCGCGGCATTGTGCGCATTGAAGCGTTGGAGGTAAGTCGCGCGTGCGCGGGCGGGATCAATGTAAACGCGTTTGCCCGTTTCAAGATCCTCCCAAATGGCGGCCTGGCCGAAATCGAGGGTGATTTCCGCCGGGTCGAGCACTTGAATGGTGCGTACGTCGTGGCGGGCGGCAGCAAGGCGGCCAAGGGCGGAATCCCATTCGCTGACGGGCGACAGAAAATCTGATAGAATAATAATCAGCGAACGCTTGTGGTTAAGCAGCGCGATTTCGTCGAAAGCCTTGGCGAGGTTTGACTCGCGGCCCTGCGGCGGGCGCTCGAGCAGTGATAGCATGTGGCGGAAATGGCCGGGCTTCCAGCGGGGCGGAATATGGTCGCGCACACCTGCATCAAACAGGGTGAGGCCAACAACGTCGCGTTGCATGCCCAGGAAATAGGCGAGCGTCGCCGCAAGCGTGCGTGCGTAATCAGCCTTCGTCCAACCGTGCGAGCCGAAGAGCATCGAACGGCTCGTGTCCACGACGATGAGGCAGCGAAGATTCGTTTCCTCCTCGAATTTTTTGATGTAGTGCCGGTCGGTGCGCGCGAGCAGTTTCCAGTCGAGATAACGCAAATCATCGCCGGGGCTATATTCGCGGTATTCAGTGAATTCAACCGAGAAGCCAGCGAATGGGCTGCGATGTAGCCCCGTTTGCAAACCCTCGACAACCATGCGCGCGCGCAACTCGAGATCGCCGATGGCGAACAACGCCCGCGGGTCAATGCCCTTCGAGGGAGGTAGTTGAGTGACGTTTTCAGCCATGAGAATTCCCGCGCGGATTAAGCGTTTTTCGGCAGGGCTTCGATGAGTTTCTGGACGACTTGCTCGACGGAGACTCCGTCAGCCTCAGCGCGGTAATTCAGAAGAATGCGGTGGCGCAGAACCGGCGCGGCAAGGGCGCGGATGTCGTCGTAGGTGGCGTGGGCGCGGCCCTGCCAGATGGCGCGGGCTTTTGCGCCGAGGACGAGGGCCTGCGCTGCGCGCGTACCCGCGCCCCAATTGACCCAGTTCTTGACGAAATCGGGGGCGCCAGCGGTGCGGGGACGCGAACTGGCGGAGAGGCGCACGGCGTAGCGGATGACCTCGTCAGCAATCGGCACACGGCGCACAAGGCCCTGGAAGCGCGCCACGTCTTCGCCGCTGAAAACGCCGTTGATGGGCTCGGGGTCGCGCGAAGTGGTCTGCTTGACGACGGCGGCTTCATCGTTTTCCGGGAGGTAATCAATGTGGACGTTGAAGAGGAAGCGGTCGAGCTGGGCTTCAGGGAGCGGATAGGTGCCCTCCATTTCGATGGGATTCTGCGTGGCGAGGACGAAGAATGGCTCGGCAAGTGTGTGGCGCACGCCCGCAGCGGTGACCTGGTGCTCCTGCATGGCTTCGAGGAGGGCGACCTGGGTCTTGGGCGGGGTGCGGTTGATTTCGTCGGCCAGAATCATGTTCGCGAAAATCGGCCCGCGAACGAAGGTGAGGCGGCGGCCTTCGGCGGTCTCCGTGAGGATTTCCGTGCCGGTGATGTCGGCGGGCATCAAGTCCGGCGTGAATTGAATGCGTTGGAAATGGAGTTGGAATACTTGGGCGACGGACTTCACGAGGAGCGTCTTGGCGAGGCCCGGCGCGCCGGTAATGAGACAGTGGCCGCCCGAAATGAGCGCGAGCAGTATCTGCTCGATGACATCGCGCTGGCCGATGATGACCTTTCCAATCTCGGCCTCGATGCGGGCGCGGCCAGCCTGGAGATTCTCGAAGGCGGTTTGTTCGGGGGATGCAGGGGGTGGTTCGACGATATTTGGCATGGGGATTACGGAGTTCGGGTAGGAGTTAAGTATGTAAGAAGTGTTTAGACAGAATTGACAGAATTTAAGAGAAAATTAACGGAATTCTTTTGAATATGAAATGCAGCAAATGGATGTCGCGGTTTGGCGTTTAAGTTCAATCTGCGGGATTTTAATGGGTCATTGTATAATAGAGGATGTTGATCATCATCGGATAGGCTTGGGGCTCGGAGAAGACGTCGAAGTAGCTATGGTCGTCCCCCTCGTGCTCCCAGCCATCGCCGTAGTGGTTGTTATGGCAGATGAGCATCATCATGCGGTGATTGTCATCGTAGGCAGCAAAATAACGCGGGCCGTGGCCGTAGCGCGAATAGACATGGGCGGGATCGTAAGGGACGCGGCCGCCCGTCCATGAACTGACGCTGGGCATTTGTGGCAGATAATTAAAATTGAAGATGGTATGAAATATCGGGTCTTCGAGATTGATCTGCACCGGCTCGCGATTGGGAAAAAGACGCTTAAACTCCGCATAAAAGTTATCCCAACCGTCATCGCCCCAGAAATCCTCGGCCATCATAAAGCCACCGTTAAGGAGGTAGGCGCGCAGCGCGTCGAGTTCGTCGCCCGTAAAATCCACGCCCCTCGATGTTACCGCCAAATAGACGAAAGGGTACTTGCTGAGGTTTTCCAGTTTGATATCAATGAAGGTAAGCCCCGGACGTGTGAGCATACTCGTCACTTCCTTGAGGCGGAAAGTGATATTGACGTCGGCGTCGGAAGTGTCGTCGTCCCAACTGCGGCGGCCATTGCCCGAAATGTAATGAAGGCGGGCGAAGGTGAAAGCGTCTTGTTTGAAGGCCGGATCAAGCGTCCATTGCGGGCCTGTAATATTGTAGTCGCGGGCAGGAATACCGTTGCCACCGAACATGCCTTGTCCACCAAAACCAATACCGCCTCGGCCTTGGCCAGGCCCACGGGCGGCGCCACGACCCTGACCGTTTCCGCCCGCGCCTCGGTTACCACGACCGCCGCCACCGCCGCCGCCGCGTGGCCCACCCTGCGGCGGAGCAAATGGATTGAGTGGGTCAAACTGCGCTTGTTGCTGCATCACACTCCCCGGATTCAACGGCACGAGTTGCGGCCACGCCCATGCAACTGTCAATGCCGACACCGCAAGCAAAAGGGCCGAAAGCAGACGGTGTGAAACAAAAAATCTCATGGGTCGGAGACGCTGCCAGCATGGATAAGTTAGTAAGAACCCCGTAGAGGAAGGAATGTCGCAATCAGGGTATTTTATGGGAAAAACGCGTCGACATTACTGCGTCGCGGGAACGCCTACAGGGGTGGGCTCGGGCGAGGATGCCGTGGGGGTAGTGGTGGCATCCGTGGCAGCAGCAGCAGTGGGAGCAGTCGCCGGCTCCGAAGGAGGTATGGATGTCAATAAATCATAAGCTGCATGAAAACGTGGCGCTTCCTCCAATGCTTCGAGAACATTGCGGCGGGCTGCCGAGATATCCGTGGGCTGGTAAAGCTTTGCGAGCTGGTAATGGACGGAGGGAAGGTCGGGCGGGTCGAGAAGAACCATAACTCGGCCGGCTTCGATGGCATCAGGAGTTTTGCCGAGTTGCTGATACGCCGCAAACAATGCACGCCATGCGCTGGGAGCGGTCGGATTGATGGCGACCCACGCTTCGCCCCAACGGGCAACGGACGCCCAGTCTTTTTCGTCCTGTGCGATTTCAAGGAGACGCGTGACAGCCTCGCGGGCATCAGCCTCGTGGGAAACGATGGTCAAGAGCGCGGCTTTTTCAGCGGCGGTGTCCTTCATTTCCCTGGCGACCTTGGCAACCAAGATATAGGGATTTTCAGGGCCGGGAATGTAGATGCCCGTTGAGGTGATTTCGTTGAGTTTGTCGCGCGCCTCGGGCCATTCTTTTTTATCCACCGCATCGGCGATGTCATTCATCTTTGCGTAGAAACCGCCAGGCTTCGGCTCGGAAGGTTTTGCGTCCGCTGGAGCCGGGCCAGAGGAAATGACATTGCCCGTAAGTGAAACAACCAAGCCTGCGTCGGCAGCATCGGAATTCTGTTCGGCTGGCGGCGTCAAATCGAGGCCGTGGGGAAGTTTTGCCGCCTGGTCGAGGGCGTATTGGGCGAAATCCTTGTCGAGTTCAGGAAGCGGGCCGTAGGTGGATTCGAGGGCTGCGTTCATGCTTTGTCCCCCAGCGACAGCTTTAAGGAGATCCTTCATCTTGGGCAGGCCGTGCTTCTCTATCAAATATTGAACGACAAGCAGGGATTCGAAATAGGCAAAACTGGTGTCCGCGGGGCTTCTTGCGGTGAGAAAAGCCGCGCTCATACCGCTGATGGGCTGCATTTTCCCGGTCGTGATGCGGTTGTAGTCCGCGAGGGACATTTTCTGGCCCCATGAGGGATCAGCCTGGTTTTCCTCGTACACGGAAATGCCTTCGCTGAGCCAACGGGGCATCTTGTTATGTGTAAGTGTCAGGGTGACGACGTGCGTAAATTCGTGCCACATCACGTCGCGCCAGTTCGCGTCATGCGAGGTTGGGCTGTTGATGGTGACAACGGGACCGAAGGTGACGCCAAGGAATTCACCAATATCGGGCATTCCGAAAGTGCGCACTGAAAAGTCCTGTGGATTGGGATAGATCTCAATGAGCGTGGGCTTGTCGAGCGTCAGACCGTATTTCTCTGTCATCGCTGCACGGACTTTTTCGAGCAGGTCGAGGGCGCGCTTGCCATAGATGGGCGCCTCCTCCGGCGACATGCGCAGGTGGAAGTGGGGATTATCATTGAGCTCGACGTAATTGGCGATGTCTTCGTGGAGAGATACGAGATTGAATGCCTCGACGTCGTAAGTATCGGCCTTGCGTGCATCGGCGGCGAGTTTCCACCCCTCATCCTCCTGACCAAGGCGTAGAAGAGTTTCAGCAAGCTGGATGCGTGCGGGATTGTATTCGGGATCTAAAGCCAGTGCGCGACGTTCTTCGGCGGCGCCTTCCTCAAAGCGGTAATCTTGCGCGAGCTTGAGGCCGATGAGATAGTCTACCTTCGGGTTCGTGGCCCAACTTGCGAGAGCCTTTTTGCGATAGTCCTCGGCAATGGCTGCAGGGTTCGGCGCGTTGGGAGCGAGCGTTGTAACAACAGAATAGAGGGCAAGAGCCTCGGCTTGCTTGGGATTTATCTTGAGAATTTCATCAAGCATGCCCCGGGCGGCATCGTATTTCTCTGAATCGAGTGCGAACTCGGCGAGGATGAGCATCGTGGGCACATGATGTGGGTTGGAATCAAGGGCCTTTTGCGCGTAGTCCGTCATTTTCCTGCTATCGCCATCGCGAAACGACGCGGCCATTCCCCATAGCAGGTCGGCATCGCCCGGAAATTTGAGCAGCCCTGCCGTGAACGTGCGCGAGGCAAGGTCATAGTCGTGCTTATCGAGGGCAAGTTTGCCCGCGCCGAGAAAAGCGTCGCGGGAAGCGGGCGTGCCTTGCTGTGCCGGGTTGAAATAGGTGTCGAGCACGAGTTTGGGGTCCGCGCCACCGAGAAGGGCGACTTCTCCAGCATCGGCAAGAAGTTGGGGACTGCTGCGTGATGGAAGACGATTGCCGCTGATCAGGTTCGCAGCCTCCTTGAGCAAGTCCTTGGCCTCGGCCTCATGGCCACTGTAAAGATTGGCTTCATGGGCGAGCAGGTGCAGTCGCAGGCTGTCATCAAAATAACCTCCAATGCCTCGTGCGAGCAATGCGCGGGCCTCCTCATAGTGACCCTGGGCAAGCAACGCCTCGGCCTCGGTGCGCCAGTTGATTTCCTCGTACTCCAATCTGGTGCGCAAAGCCTCGGCGGCAGCTTGAGCCTGAGCATAGTCGCCATGCCGCAATAAAGCCACTGCCGCATCCGCGGGCGTTTGGGGGGGTGCGTCGGCGGCAACAGGCACCTGGCTACTGATACCCACCGGCGATGTTGCGGGAACCTGACCCAAAAGGGCGCACCAGCCAAACGCAGCCACGAGGATGACGCTTGCGTTCATCCAAATCCGGCGGCCCATGCATGATGCTGCCATTTGGTAATTAGATAACATCCAAGCGCGGGCTGGCAAGGGCGATTGCATGTCTTTCTTACTTTAACTCCACAAAAGCAGGGATGTTTCCTCAAAGCCTATATTTTCTCGTTAAAATGACGTCGTGTGAGTTAACCGCACTACTTTCCGACAATGTTTTACCGGGACCAATCCCATTATAAACGGCGTTGAGCGTGATTATGGTCTTGCGTCTATCCGCCTCTAGATTAACCTATACCCTAGGTTATAGGTTAATCATTATCATCCATGAAAAGACGCGTTCAAACCAAACGGGAAAAACTCCTCAAGCTCGCCCGACAGGCCCGCGGGACGGTTGACACGGTCGTGACCATGATCGAGTCCGAAGCCTATTGCCCGGACATCATCCAGCAGGCGGACAGCGTCATCGGGCTGCTCAGGTCACTCGAAAAAGAGCTTCTCGCCGGACACCTCGACACCTGTTTGATGCGCAGGATGCGGGAAAACAAGGGCGACGCCATCCGCGAACTGATGAAAGTTTACGACTTGTCGCATTAAGCAAGCGAGGCCTGTCATGACTATCGTAAAAACCTTTCACGTAAAAGGGATGTACTGCGCCTCGTGCGCAGCGCTCATCCAGAAAATGCTTCTTAAGCGGGCAGGGATTGCCTCCGCCGAAGTCAATTATGGCAATGAATCGGCAAAAATCGCGTTTGCAGATGAAGCGGTGTCCGCGGGTGAACTATCCAAACTCACCGCATCACTCGGCTATGTATTCGAAGCATCGGGAGAGCGCGGCACATCCGCACCGGCAGAAAACCGAATCCATGACGACAAGCTGCACGAAATCGCCGATTTGCGCGAAAAGCTGCTGATCGCAATGCCGATGGCTGCCACCGCGATCATCATCATGACATGGCACATAGGCGCAAGTTTACGGGTGCTGCCTGCCATTCCTTACGTTTGGTATGAGTTTTTCCACCATCTTCTACCGGTGATGGCCACCTATGTGTTTTTTGTCGTCGGAAAGCCGTGCCTGCAAGCGTTGCTTAGCTTCCTGCGCCACGGCAATGCCACCATGAATGCGTTGATCGGCATGGGAACCGCAGCAGCATTCATCTACAGCTTCGTCGTTACGGCTTTCGAAGCTTCGCTGAAGCCTTACATTGATGTGACGCATAATTATTACGATGTGACCATTGTCGTCATTTCCTTTGCAACCTTGGGAAGGTACCTTGAAGCACGCGCCAAACTCCGAACGGGCGATGCCTTGGAAAAGCTACTTGGGCTCCAAGCCAAAACCGCCCTTGTCGTCAGAGGCGGACGCGAGGTCGAAGTTGGGGCGTCCGAAGTTGTTCCAGGGGATTTCGTAGTGGTCAAGCCCGGCGCAAAAATCCCGGTGGACGGAATCGTCTCCCAGGGTGAGTCGTACGTGGACGAATCGCTAGTCACCGGCGAATCCATGCCCGTCGCCAAAAAACTCCGCGATGCCGTTGTCGCGGGCACAATGAACACAAGCGGCTCAATCACTTTCCGCGCTACAAAAGTCGGCTCAGAAACACTGCTCGCGAACATCATCACTATGGTTGGCGACGCCCAGGCAAGCAAAGCCCCCGCCCAAGTGCTCGCCGACAAAATTTCGGCTGTGTTCGTACCATCGGTGCTGGCATTTGCGCTTGTGACGCTTGTCACCTGGTTAACGTTGGGCACGTGGAGTTATGGCTTTCAGTCCGCATTGACTCTGGGGCTTTCGTCATTCGTTGGTGTGCTCGTCATTGCCTGCCCGTGTGCGCTTGGCCTGGCGACACCAACGGCCATCACTGTTGCGGTTGGTAAAGGCGCGCGCGAAGGCATTCTCATCAAGGACGCCTCGACGCTTGAAAAACTCTGCCATATCGGTGCGCTCGTGGTGGATAAAACCGGCACACTCACCGAGGGGAAACCGGAGCTTGTTGAGTTGCGTGATTTTTCCGGTTGGGGAGAGAACAGGGTGCTCGCCATCCTGGCGTCGCTGGAGAATAAATCTGAACACCCGATTGCCCATGCGATCCTTGCGCGCGCAGAACGCGACAAAGTCCCCACACTGCCCGTATCGTTGTTCGAGGCGCTCAAGGGCCGCGGGGTCAAAGGTGTGATTGACAATGTGGAGTATTTCGCTGGCAGTGTGCGCCTGGCTCGTGAACGCGGCTTATCGTTGAACGATGAAGAGTTTGCCGAACAAACAAAACATGGTCGAACGCCCATCGTTCTTGGCTCGAAGAATGCGTTGCTCGCCGTTGCGTTTGTTGCCGATCCACTCAAACCGGCGGCGATTCATGCCGTCGCGCAACTCAAAGGATTCGGCATCAGGGTTATCATGCTCACTGGTGATGCCGAGAACACAGCGCGCCACATTGCCAAAGAAGAGGGCATTGACGAAGTTTTTGCCGAGGCGTTGCCCGCAGCCAAACTCGATAAAATCAAGGAACTACAATCGCAAGGTCTGGTTGTGGCGATGGCCGGTGATGGTGTGAACGACGCCCCTGCACTGGCGCAAGCGGATGTGGGCATTGCCATGGCCACGGGTGCTGATGCCGCAATAGAGACAGCGGGTGTCACGCTTTTGAATGGCGATATCTCCAAGCTCGCCAAAGCGGTAAAGCTTTCCCGGCGCACAATGGCGACGCTTATTCAAAATCTATTTTGGGCGTTTGCCTTTAATATCGTCGGCATTCCGCTTGCGGCAGGCCTGTTTTATCCGCTGCTTGGGTGGACGCTTTCGCCGGTGTTCGCGGGAATGGCGATGGCATTTTCGAGTGTCATTGTGGTGACGAACTCACTGCGCCTGAAATCGTTAAATCTTCAAGAACGAACGTATGCGAAAACGCAGATTTTTCATATCTCGGGGATGCACTGCAAGTCGTGCGAGCGTCTGACGGAAAACACGCTGTCGGGCGTTCCAGGCGTTTCTAAAGTTACTGCGTCGCTCGCGAACAATACCGTGGAAATAGCCGGTGATTTTGGCGGCAAGTCGCCATCGGAAATCGCACGCGAATTGAGTGCACCGCTTAAAGAACATGGTTTTTCGCTTTCACTTGAGAAAACGGTACACGAGCCGAAGTGGGCGGAGTTCGGCGTGGCGATTCCGGCGGCAGTCGTGTTCATCGCGTTGTTTGTACTGTTGCTAAATCTCACCAAAGGCGCAACGGCCAGCCATGCGGGCTATGGGATGGCGTTCACGGTCGGACTTATTGCATCGGTGTCGTCGTGCATGGCGGTGGTGGGCGGGCTGGTGCTTTCCCTCTCCTCCTTTTACGCCAAGGAAGGCGACCGGTTAGTCCCACAAGTACTTTTTCACATGGGAAGACTTGCCGGATTTTTCGTGCTGGGCGGCGTCATCGGCGCAGCGGGGGCGATGCTCAAACCGACGCTGGCCGGTTCGCTCGTGCTGGGGTTGGCGGTCGGCGCGGTGATGATTGTGATGGGTGTGAACCTTCTCGATATCGTTCATTGGACGAAACGGCTTCAACCCACCCTGCCCGATGTTGTCGGTGATAAAATCGGCGGCGTCATGCACCGTGAAGTAATGCCGTTCGCCGCGGGCGTTGCGACGTTCTTTCTGCCTTGCGGATTTACGCAATCCATGCAGCTCACCGCCCTGAACACCGGAACTTTTCTCACCGGGGCGTTGACGATGCTTGCCTTTGCGACGGGCACGTTTCCCGCGCTGGCGTTGTTGAGTTTTAGTCCGCTTGGCGTGGGATTGAAAAAGGCGCGACAGGGTGTGTTCTTCAAGACCGCCGGACTTGTGGTTGTCTTTTTCGGAATTTATAATATATATACGAGTCTGGTAGCGTTTGGGACGATCACACCGCTGTTTCAATTGTGAGCAATCCCTTCCTTTTAATCCCATGAAATCAACAATCGCCTGGGTGGTGGCCGCAGTGCTTCTTGCAGGCACGGCGTGGATGGTGACATCGAAGAAAAACGCGGCCATGGATGCAGCGGCGAGCGCCTCTCCGACAACCTCGAGCACGGTTGCAATGAATTCATCCGGCGATAAGCAGGTCATCACCATCGCGGTGAAGGATGGCTACACACCCCGGCAGGTTACGGCGAAAGCAGGCGTTCCGGTCGTGCTGAAACTCACGACCAAAGACACGGTGGATTGCTCGACAACATTTACTATCCCCAGCATGAAAGTTCAGGCAACGCTTCCGCAGACTGGCGAGACGCCGATTGAAATCCCCGCGCAGCAAGCTGGCTCGACTCTCCATGCCACATGCGGCATGGGGATGTATAATCTGGATATCAAGTTTATCTGAGGGATAGGAGCGTTGGATTCAGCGTATGGAAAATTGTTAAAACCGCTTGTGAAACAAGCGGTCATGGCACATAGTAAAGACGGAGATTTACGTCCATGAAATCCACTCTTATAAAACTATGTGTGAGTGGGTTGATTTTGTTCTGCATTGTGGCGTTTATAATTGCATTTGTGGGTACCGGTGGCCCAATTCCGACCAAGACTATCGCAATGCGCAACCTACACCAGATTGCACTAAGTTATGCCACATTCTGCAACAAGGGTTCCACATTCGGGATGTTAACAGTGAAACCCGGCGACACAGTACACGACGCCGCTTTTACTCTCGCGAAATACGTAGAATTGAATGACGCCACATTGTATTTTTCAAAATGGATCCCAAGGCACCGAGCCATTTGCCCCAATTTGTTATCGATGGTGACATCGCTACAGCAAGCGGGCTCGCAACGGATTTTGCATCA
>Ga0206888_1125_pt1 | contig 10742 bp, 9 predicted proteins | sample Alteio_BWOrgHeat_90_FD_153258 | JGI IMG/M metagenome (GOLD analysis project Ga0206888, IMG submission 153258) | Enriched cells from forest soil in Barre Woods Harvard Forest LTER site, Petersham, Massachusetts, United States - Alteio_BWOrgHeat_Nextera4 ... | reverse complement strand
AGCGGTGAAGGTCAGCAGTTTGGTTTGGGTGGGGGTCATCAGCAAACGCTGTGTTTTGAATTGGGCAGCATATCGGGGCGCGACCAGCGTGCCCCACTGAGAGGGAGGCAAACCCCCGGGTTGAAACAAAACGTTCTTAGGCATATAGGTTTCCCAGGTAACAGGCGAATAATCGCCCGGCGTCCCGAAATACCCTGCCGGATCAACTGGCCAGTTCAGGGCAATGAATTCCTGCCACGCAAAACAATCGGCCTGCGATTGGTTGTTGAACGTCTGCAGATCCCCGGGCACATTATTATTGAAATTGATGACCACATTGAAGAACGGAATGCTGGAGTAGCAGTTACAGCTATTCGTGGACAGCGGCAAGGATTTATCCCGCTGATCGGCTTTTTTAAAAGCGCTTAACAACACATGGCTGCTTAGCAAAACCAACGACGAAAGTAAAAAAACGATGATGTACATGTTTCTTTTCATAGTTTCTAATTGACTGGTGCTGTATAAACAAGAGGCAGGTGTTGATCCAAACCCTGCCTCTTGTGGGAGGCTAATGCATATTGATGGTAACGACAATAGACCCGATATTATCGGTCAGTCCTGGACTGTATTGCCCCTTCAGATCGTCATTGATGCATAATTGTATCTCCCCTGACAGTCCCAGCGGAACGGTGGTACCCATGCCCACCAGGAATATCGTATCGCCCACTTTGCCTATCAGCGCGCCTTCGTTCTGGCCTGGCATAGTGTAGCCGGGTTTTGACGGGATAACCTTGGGATTACCATTAGCGTCGTACAACTGTCCGCCATTGTCTTTGGGGTTGGCGGTCCATAGCCCCGATGCATATTGAATAGTGGCTCTGTTGATGACGCCGTTCACCACCACCCCGGTGTTTTGCCATGCAATGTCGGCCTGCACGGTAACGGGTGTTACCAGCAGCAGGGCAGGCATGATGCTGTTAGGCGATTGGTTCACATTGGTCACAAACACACCGTGCGGTCCGGGCTTGGCCTTGGAGCCTACCGAAACGAGGAGGTGCAATGCCGTGCTGGTGCTCGGCTGGCTGTTGCCGGGAATGGCATAATTGATGTTTTGGTATACCGATAAGACCTGGGCGGTAATATTGGGATCGTCGAAAGTAACCGAGGGGTAGGTGGGGGGCTGGTTTTCCACGGCTGTGCAGGTGGCGGCGACCAATACCATCTGAGCGGCCATCGTACCCAGGTTGATAGCGACAGGTACATACGTGCTATTACTTAACAGTGGAATTGGGTGGCCTACCGGGTTGGGAACGCTGATATTGTACAGCGTATGGAAGTAGTCCGCATAAAACAGCTGCAGGGGTTGTGCAAACGTATTGGCGGGTGTGGTATCGCCCACCGGGTTGTATCCGGCGGGTATTTTGCCCTGATAGGCGCTCGCAAGGATTTGCATTTGAAAAGTATCCGCTACCTGCGAACCCCAGTTGATGTTGTTGCTGCCAATTTGGATGTCGCTTACGGTATAACCCAGGCTGGCTGGCACTTCAAACACTGCGTGCAGGATAAAATTCCCCGGCAGCAGCTTGCCGCTTTGATCGTTCAGGGTTTTGCTGCCTCTTTTGATCGTCCAGAACGTCGATGCTTGGGTGCCATCGGGTGTTTTATAGGTGGAAAAATCAGGCATCTGGATGTAGAGGCCCGGTGGATCTGCCAGCGTGCACATGGCGCCTTGGGTAACCAGGTTGTTGACGTTGCCCCCGATATTGGGATCACTGTTGCGGTACCGTTGGCCAAACTGGCCCACACAAATCAAATCGTTGAATTGAGCGGAAGGCCACAACGTATTGGTGGTGTTTGGCGGCGGTGGCGGATTGAACCGCTGGATGGTGGAAGTAGTGGCCAGCCCTATCTCCGTTTGCAAGGTGTTGGGCGTGCTGGTCAGATGCATTGCGCCGCCCTGGTTAGCGTTGGATACCGTGCCGCTATTCCATTTGTTCAACGGGTTGTACACCGGTTGATTAGTGAGGGGGTTAACGATGCCCGGCACCGACAGATCGGCAAGGGTAATTTGGGGCTTGTTCAATACCGACTGGTAGAGAGAAAGCACCTTTTGGGGATCGATCAACCACAGCGTGTTCCAATATTCCGGGTTTTCGCAGGTGAAGTCGATGCGGGTAATTTTTCCGGCCGCGTTCCGGGTAACGGCCCATTCGCAATATTCATCCTGCCAGCCCCGCGGGCCGTACGGAAAATAGGGTACCGATTGTCCCGAAGTGCTACAGGGGTTGTTGGATATCTGGCTGGGCATACTACCCGTATCCGCCATCTGGTTCCACTGGTCCTTTGCGTTTGGGAAATTATAACCCAGCCGGCCGGGGAAGGCTTTCCAATTGATGGGAATCGGACCACTGGACGGGTTGTTATCGACGGGGTTGTAGTAATTAGTGGTAGGCGGGGTGTTGGTGGAGTTCCAGGGGTTGTTCTGCATACCCTGCTGCGTAAACCCGTTCAGGTTGCTGCTCCATCGGTCGTCCAACATTTGTTGCTTGTTGGGGTCGTCGGGAAAGTCCCGGATGTCGCCCGGCGTTCTAAACTGAAAGCCTCCGGCAATGGCCGATGCACTTTGCTTTTCTTTTGATGGAATGGCAATCGTGTCTGCTGTTCTTTCCATGGTTGATGATTTTTGTGGTTAATGATAATATAATAGCAGTCATTTCGGCTGCGAAAAAACATGCCGCTTCAGATACCTTGTAAGAATTGGTACTAAATCTATCTGTTATATTAAAACAGTCGCAACGAGGATGTCGGGTGAGAGACGGTTTTGTAGAAGGGCTATCGGCCGCGCCGATATAGTGTTAAAGGCTACCGGCGTTAATATAGGTGTTTAGCCGTTGTAAGGTAAGAGATTTCAGGATATCCGACACACCGTTTTTTCACCCTTTTTTTGATTGTTGTACATTTTATAATGAAGATGCTTTCGTTACTTACTACCATCGAAAAACAGACCCCGTCCTCCGATTTGATTCAACGTATTCCTTTAACCAGACGTTTGATAACACCAACATCGCGCGCCGCCTACTTCTCAATACAAAAAATAATAACATCTGTCTATCAATGTCTTATTCGGCCTGAGATACAAATAAGGCAAGATCGCTTTATGTCACCCCCTGTACCCCATCCCCCACACCACTCTTCACATTTCTTCTGTTTTCACCCCGGCCCGGCTTACATTCGTTTTCAATAAATCTCCAACATGAAAACAACTTCGCGCCGAACATTTATAGCTTCGACTGGAATGGCAGCCGCAGCCATAGCCTTGATGCCGAAGGCCTATGCCAACATGCGTTTGGATAAGATTGATGACGGCAAAAAGCTACAAATCGCGCTGGTCGGACTAGGAAGGTATGCCGAATTACTGGCGGAAGGCCTGCAGGTCTCACGATACTGCCGGCTCGCCGGCGTGGTAACCGGCCATCCCGCAAAGGCCGCTGCGTGGAAAGCTAAATATAACCTTCCCGACAAAAATATTTACAACTATGAGAATTTCGATTCGGTAGCGGCCAACCCGGATATCGACCTGATCTATGTAGTGCTGCCAAACGCCCTTCATAAAGAGTATACGATTCGCGCCGCCAGGGCCGGCAAGCATGTTATCTGCGAAAAACCCATGGCTATTTCTTCCGGGGAGTGCAGGGAGATGCTCGATGCCTGCCACAAAGCCGGCGTTCAACTGGCTATCGGCTATCGTCTGCACTATGAGCCGTACAATCTCGAGATGAAACGACTCGGGCAGGAGAAGGTATTCGGGTCCGTCCGGTACGTGGAGGCCGGACTTGGCTATAAGACCATCAATTTTGAAAGCGGCAACGCTGGTAAAGCTTTTGATATCAACGACCCTTCCGAGTGGCGCTTGAACAAACGTTGGGCCGGCGGCGGCGCACTCATGAACCTCGGCGTATATTGCGTGCAAGCCAGCCGGTACATTTTGGGAGAAAATCCCATTTCCGTGACTGCGCAGTATGGGACCGTACACGATGCCGCACGATTTGCACAGGTAGAAGAGACCATCGTCTGGCAAGCCCGGTTTCCCGGTGGCGCGATGGCCAGTTGCAATAGCTCCAATGGGTATTCTATTGACGGTCTGCGGGCCATTGCGGATAACGGCTTTTTTGATTTATCACCCGCAATCAGTTACGGTCCCTTCAAAGGCAGAACCAGTAATGGCGATATGCATTTCCCTGATATCAACCAGCAAGCCGCACAATTAGATGGCATTGGAAAACTGCTCCTGGAAAACAAACCCCTGCCCGACCACATATCCGGCAAGGAAGGACTTACCGATCTTTGCATTATTGAAGCCATTTACAAGGCCGCCAATACAGGGCGTAGCGTAGAGGTTGTTTATGGCTAGGCCATGGTTTACCAAATTTTTATCCTTGCGCTGTCGGGGCGGTAATTACTGTCCGAAGGTTGGACATTGAAAGCGGTATAAAACGGGGCGGCACTCATCAGCGGCCCATTCACCCGCCACATGGCCGGAGAATGCGGGTTGGTGTTCACATACATCCGCATAAAAGCATCTCTCGTCTTGACCCTCCAGATCCTGGCGATAGACAGATAAAATCGTTGATCGGGTGTGAAACCGTCGATCCTGACAGAATCATGGCCTTGCGGCGTCATTTTGAACGCATCATAAGCGATAGCAATGCCCCCGTTATCCGCCGTATTTTCGCCAAGGGTTAGGGCGCCTTTAACGTGGACGCCGTCCAAAACGGTGAAAGAATTATACAGCTCTACTACTTTCTGTGTCTTTGCCTTGAATTTTTCGTAGTCATCTTTCGTCCACCAGCTTTTGACATTGCCGTCTTTATCGAATTGCGCGCCCTGATCATCAAAGGCATGGGTCATCTCATGTCCGATGACCATCCCGATGCCCCCATAGTTGATGGCGTCGTCTGCCGAAAAATCAAAATAAGGGAATTGCAGAATACCGGCCGGAAAAACGATCTCGTTCACCGATGGGTTATAATAAGCCGTCACTGTACTCGGTGTCGCACCCCATTCGGTTCTGTCGACAGGCTTGTTCAATTTTGCCAATTCATATCGGTACCGGTCCTGGTAAATAGAAAGGATGTTTTCGAAATATTTGTTCCGGTCTATCTGCACTTTGCTGTAATCCCGCCATTTGTCCGGGTAACCGATCTTCTTGGTAATGGCATATAATTTCTCTTTTGCCTTTACTTTAGTACTATCGCTCATCCAATCGAGATGATCGATCCTGTTCTCGAAGGCCTTTTGCAGATTGTTCACCAGGGCGAGGACTCGCTTTTTTGCATCCTCGTTAAAATATCTCTTCACATATAGCTGTCCTAAAGCCTGTCCTAAAAGACCGTCCACCTGGTCGGTCATCATCTGCTCACGTGTTTTCTCCACAGCCTGCCCGGATAAGGCCTTGGTAAAGACAAAGTCTGCATCCGTAAAGGGCTTGCTCAACATCGCGGAATATTTTCGCAGGGTAGTAGCTTTCAAATAGATCTTCCAGTCGTCGATGGGGATAGAGGTCAGCAATACATTCAATTTGTCGTAATAGGCGGGCTGCTCCATATCCACCGAATCGGTCCTCGCATCCAGACCGGCAAGCACCCCGTCCCAGCCGATGAGGGGTTGTCTTTTGCTCATGTCGGCTACGGCCGTCTTATGGTAGTTTCCATTGACATCCCTGAGTTCGATCCTCGTCTTATGCGATGCCGCCAGTTGCTTTTCGATCCCAATGGCCGTACCCGCCTGTCGGGTAGCGACGGCCTCATCAACACCCGTCAATTGGAACAAGGTTGCCAGATATTTTTGATAGGCCTGTTGGATGCTGACAGTCGACGAATCCGTTTTAAAATAATAGTCCCTGTCGGGCAAACCAATACCCGCCTGGTCAACATGAGCGATATTGATGCCGCTGTTTTTGTTGTCGGGCGAAATGCGGAAACCGATAATAGAGCCGTTCCCTGCTTTGAGTTCAATCGACGCAAATTTCACCACCCCTGGAATATCGCCAATGGCATCGATCCGTGCGAGTATGGGTTGTATGGGACCATAACCTCGTCCGTTAATGGCCGCGGTATTCATCCCGGAAGCGTAGAAGTCCCCTACTTGCTGTTCAATTGTCCCGGCCGCATTTTGCGTTTTTGAAACGCTGTCCAGGATATGCTGCAGCAATTGCTTTTGAGGGATATTCATGAAACTATACGAACCCACTCCGGTTTGGTCTGCCGCAATGGTGGCAGTATCGTACCACCGTCCGTTGACATACCTAAAAAAATTATTGCCCGGTCTCACAGAGGGATCGATGCCGTTGACATCGACGAATCTCCTACTCCCATCACCCGGGCTGGAGCGACTAAACGCGCCCAATAGACCGATCGTTATGCAAATAAAAAGTACTTTTCTCATAGTTATCTTACTACCTCACTGATTAATATCACCGGTGTAATATTGGTGTAATTCGCGAAGTCGGCCCTTATGGCATCTCTATTCGGACCAATTGCCGCCTGATAATCACTAAGACTCTTTACATAAAATGTTCCGATTGCCATATAAGGCAGCGGTTGATTGGGTATGCCGCTGGCAACGCCTTTTTCAATAGTGTATTTTACCAAATTCGATCCCAGAAAACCTGCAACCATTGGCATGTGTTTAGCTTTATAATACTCCATATTAAAGGTTTTGCCCTCTGCAAAAGGGTACATGATGGATACTTTGGTCAATCCTTTTTCATCAGGCTGCTTTTCCTGTCCACGTACAGCAAAACTTGCGGTGAGAAGTAAGATCGACATGATAAGCTTGAATTTCATATGTGTTTTTTGTTTGTAATTACCTTGCGTGCTCGTTCACGGATCAATTTACGGTAATCTTTTCACACCACAGCAGCAGACAACTTTTTTGTAACTTGCCGCGAAACTCCACGAATGAGCATCATGAATAGACTATCCAGGATCTTCAGCGTATTATTACTATTGGCTGCCGTCACCGGGTATGCCGGGCATGCGCAAGGTACAGGCGAAGATCCTATTGGTTTCAAAGGGGGGTACAAGGCCCTGAGCCGACTATGCGAAACGAACCTGGACGGAGCAGCTCGCCTCCTGGTGAATGATTATTCAAGGGGATATTTCGTTTCACTGCAAATCCCGGCAGGCACCGACACCATAACGGACATCACTTTCCTGACCGCCACGTCGCCGCAACTGGCCCGGGAAATCGCTTGGGCCCTGAAGGAAACCAATGGGAAGTGGATGAAAAGAGATAAGGCCAGGAAACTACTTATTCCCATTTTCTTTTGCCAAAATACGCCCCCCAACGATTCTCTATTCTCGCAACTCCTTGTCGCTAACAACGCAGGTTTCAATGTACCGGGCTCCCCAGATCAGTGGCCGGAGGCTACCGAAGGGGTCTGGATTCACCCTATCTGCCCCCTTGTGGCAGGACACGCGCCCAGGGCCCCTGTGCAAAGTGCCGCTCCTTCTGGAACAGCCGCTGCGCCTGTGCAACAGACCACGCCTCCTTCATCCAGCCCCTCGGTCGCTGTACCGGATTCCATTATGAGCTCGGGTATCTACCTTACACAGGCAGACTTTGACGCAGGCATGATGACCTATGCCGCCATGTTCCCCATAGAAGAAAAGAGTCTTATTTCCTGGTCCTACGTCGATTATGCCACTCATACCAACACAATTAGAGTGCGGACCTCTGCCACTAACAGAGAGTATAAGGAATTTCCCAACGGCAGCATCTTTGGGTTCAGAAGCAACAATATCAAGTACATCTACCTGAAGTCCGCCAAAGAATACCTTTCTGTCGTATACAAAGGCTCCCCCTTCTGCCTCTTTATGTCTATGGAGAAACGAACCGGCATCGGGGATGGAACCCAGTACGGCGTATTCCAGTTCGCCAGGACACTGGACGGCCCTGTGAAGGAGTTCACCCGGAAGAGGATCGATGAAGAATTTGGTTCCAACCCAAAGATGGCTGCAGATCTCCAGATCCTTCGGAAAGAATTGGACAAGCACAGTATGAATATATCGTTAGAAGGCCTCAGAATCTGCAAACAGTTAGCCAAAGACAGCCTCTCCAAATACGCTAACTGAACATTAATACAAAGAACCCAGGTTGCCCAAAACGGCGAAAGCCCTATAAACATGCAGATAACAAATATAAGCTGGCGATTAAAGTTGATGGCCGAGATCGGACGACTATGAAATGCCTAGCGGATAAAAAAACTCAGGCCGATCACTACCAGGTCGATGGCGATACCGAGCCCGAAAAACGGAATGGTATATTTAGTCGGCATAGCGGCCAAATTGGAAACGAACACCAGCACCAACGAACACATGGCGACAATGATCAAGCCGAACGAAGCACCGTTGAACAGCACGGCGGTCAGTGTCAGGGGAAAAAATACCGCCGTCATGGAGGTCACGGAAATACCCACCCAGCCGATATGATGAGGCACATCCTGCTTTTCTGCCCAATCAAAAAAACGGGCAAAAGCAGACGGTCTTCTATTGGTCGGCAAATAATGCAGCAAGGTTCCGGTAGATTGAATAGTAGTTGACATAGTATGTGTTTTGAGGAAATAAAGGTCGCGAGATATGGAAACCTGGAAAATGATCATCATCATCCTCGGGAATGACATCGGTCAGCTTCGCCGCCCCTTTTGGCCGTTTTTCGCCAGCCGCAAACCTTGGCGCTAATCTGCCGCTGAATATTACTTCGATTCGAAAGCCCTCTTATAAGAAAACGCCTCGAACTCGATATGGCCAAAATCCTGTGGGCGATTCACAATCCGTTTCCGAAAGTCTGGGTTGCTGCAGTGCCATGACCATCCTCCATCAGAGCGCAGCAATATCCGTCTTCGACCACTATTGTAGGTAAAGGTGATCCACCGGGTCCACTTCCGACCGCTTCCCCCGAAATGTCGGACTGAGAACCAGCCCTTGCCGGCTGCCGCTCCCTCAAACGGATCGCCATGAACGCCGCCGCAATTTGAACAAAGAACGACACTGTCGCTTCTTGCAAGCAGGTGGTAGCCGCCTTTCCCGTCACCCGCCAGCACGAGCAAAGGGCGAGTTGTATCTCCATTGTATTTTTCGTATGGATTTTTTAAAACAACTACTAAATCAGCATATCCATCGCGGTTGATGTCGGCGGACGCTTGGCCCAGAATAGTATAATCCGAAGGGATGTAATCCCGTAACACGTGGTATTGCGCTGACCCCGGGATGCCAGGCAGCAATAGAGCAGCAAACAATAGAAGAAGGGAGAAGGTCATGCGCATTCAGTAAAGGTGGAAACTGTATCATAGCGTATCAATTTCCAGCACTCCTAACCGGAAGGTCCCCTGAAAATCGAATTAGTCCCAGATTCGTAACAAAAATCCGGCTACTAAAAGCAGAAGAAGGCAAGTAAAGGCAAAAGAAAACCCCTGAAAATCAGGGGTCCAAGAATATAACCCGCATCAACCGCGCCGCGGCCCGGCCCTATCGGCCCGGCGACCTGTCTCGGCTAACGCCATACCAGGTCGCTACTTCCCAATACAAAAAGTAAAAACAACTGATTTACAGCATCTTACGTTCTTCGGGATACAAATGGGACCAACCTTGGTTCGGTCAATGTTCCGGTCCCCGACTTTTAGCCATACTTAGGAACTCTTTAATAAAATATTTATATTTGAAAGCCCCCTATTAACCTAACTGGCCGATGCCATATGCCTTATAAATCAAGCATTTTTCGTATCCTGATCTGCGCCACATTATTATTCAGCATTGTGCACCCTGCCTTATCCCAACAGCCAGGAAACCAGGGATTGACCATAAGCCACGGCTTTCTCGAAAATAAAGGGCAAATAAAGGATCAGCATCATAATGCAAATCCTTCCGTCAAATATCTCTTGGGGATGGCAGGTGGAATGAACCTCCAGTTAAAGGAAAATAGCTTTTGCTATGACACTTACACGATAGAGAACCCGGCAGGCAGGACTTCCACTTCAGGTCAAAGCGCATCAGGACATTTCCCTTCCAAAGATTCCACGAGGTTTCGATTTCACCGGGTCGACGTCATCCTCGAAGGCGCCACGGCCAATCCCGTAATAGCAGCAGAGGATCAGCTTCCAACCGTGATAAATTATTATACCTCACAAACGAATGGTCGCCTGGTTTCCGCGAAAGAATATGGCAAGATCATCTACCGGAATATTTATCCCCAAATAGATCTTGTTTTTCAAGCCACTCCACCCAAGGCAGATGACGGCGCCGGGGTAGAATACTTTTTTGTCGTAAGGCCCGGAGGTGACCCTGACGGTATTCATCTCCGCTATAAGGGTGCGACGGCAACCGAACTGAAAAATGACAGCTTGACGATCAAAATATCCAAGGGACAATTACGGGAACATATTCCACTAAGCTATCTCGGCCAAATTGGTGCAGAGAATAAAAACTCCGGCCGCCAAAAAGTCGAGGTCCATTATAGAAAGATCGCAACGGATGTCTATGGTTTCACCATTCCCAGGTACGATCATAACCAGACGTTGATCATAGACCCGACTCCTGATCTTATATGGGGTACCTATTATGGGGGCTATATAAACGACTGGAGCGATGCCATCGCAAGAGACGCGGCTGGTAATATTTATATCGGTGGAGCTTCCGACAACGCCGGTATAGCCACCTCAGGCGCCTTCCAAACGACCCTGGATGGTTACAGAGACTGTATCCTCG
>Ga0206888_1243_pt1 | contig 10779 bp, 2 predicted proteins | sample Alteio_BWOrgHeat_90_FD_153258 | JGI IMG/M metagenome (GOLD analysis project Ga0206888, IMG submission 153258) | Enriched cells from forest soil in Barre Woods Harvard Forest LTER site, Petersham, Massachusetts, United States - Alteio_BWOrgHeat_Nextera4 ... | reverse complement strand
TTGTTTAGGTAGTTCTACTCAATTTTGGGATCAGAGTATTGTATCCAATGGCAGTAGTATTCAATCTTGGTCATGGTTATTTGGAGATAATGGATTAAGTTCTGTTCAGAATCCAATTCATAGCTATACGTTAACGGGCTCATATTCAATAAAATTACTTGTCACCACGAATCATGGCTGTTCGGACTCATCAGAACAAGTGGTAACTGTTTTGCCTTCGATAGCATGCGTAACGCCTGCTACCATAGGAAAAGGATTAGGTTTATGGTTAAAAGCCGATTCGGGGGTAAGTAATAACGGGGGTAATGTGTTTCAATGGCGGGATCAGTCGGGGGAAAAGAAATATGCTTACCAGAATACGGTACTTAATGAACCTACTTTAATTGGTGCAGATAGTTTGTTGAATCATCACCCTGTGATTCATTTTGACGGGACAAATTCGTATTTGTCGATGGATTCCAGTATTGTAGTAGGAACAGGTTTTATCGTGTCAAGGTGGAGTGGTGGTGGAACTGTTTTCCCCAATTACAATGGATTAATGACCAGGGCAGCGGCAACGGCTCCGTTTTATTTATTTACGATGCTAAAGAATTCGACTAATTTATATACTTCCGGGACGTATAGTTTTTTCGGGAGTAATTTGTATGAGAATTCTATAGCCTCCACGGGGGATTACAGTCCCTTAGGGATGTATAAAATAACGAGTGGGTTTGTCAATAGTGTTTCGGGTCCGGGGAAATTTGTGATCGGAGATAATACTTTGGATGGATCCGGAAACCGGTGGAATGGAGATATCGCCGAGATTATTATATATGATACGATATTAAGTTCGAGTGATCGATTGAAGGTTGAGCAGTACCTGTATTATAAGTATGCGCCTCCCGTAGATTTGGGGGCAGATATAAGCTTAAAAGGATTTTGTGATACGACTATAAGTGCGGGGAATCGTTTTTTGAGTTATCAATGGTCTACTTCTGTCACGGATACCCTTTCATCCATTAAGGTTCATACAACGGGTAGTTATTCAGTAATGGTTAAGGATGTATTTGGCCATAGTTCTACGGGGAAGATAAATGTGATTGTCCCAGTGGTACATATGATATCATTAGAGGATACGATATGTTCGGGGAGTAGTATAACGTGGAATACGGGATTGAATAAAAAGGATTTTAGTTTTCAATGGCAGGATGGGAGTAGAGATTCTTTGTTTAAGATAAGTAGTGCGGGTCATTATTATGTAAAGGTAACTGATGGGAAGGGGTGTTCTGTCACAACGAATACGGTAACTGTAGTTTTGGATAGCTTTCCAATCAAAGCAAGCCTTGGTCCAGCGATAAGTTTTTGCAGTGGTAACAGTATAGGATTGGTAACAGGAGGTAGTGATGCGGTAAATTATTTGTGGAGTACAGGAGCAACAACATCGAGTATTGTTATATCTGGTTCTGGCAGTTATTCTTTAACGGTAAAGGATAAGGGGAGTTGTGTGTCAACGGGTAGTGTTAATGTAACGGTGAATGGAGTTTCGCCGAGCTGTGGTTTTATAGGCAATAATACGTGTAAAGGGAACAGTATTCAGTTTACAGATACATCAAAAAGAGCATCAATGGTGACTGGGGATTCAATTATTTCCTGGCAATGGGATTTTGGAGATGGCCATACTTCGAATTTTAAAAATCCGAATTATCTGTATGCTGATAGTGGGAGTTATGTTGTAGGTCTTCAAGTAAAATCACAATCAGGTTGTTCGAGTACTTCTTACAATACGGTCAAGGTATTTTCCCATCCATTTGTTCATTTTAGTTCCAGTTCTCTTTGTCTGGGAAGTTCGACTCAGTTTAATGACATGAGTCAAACTTATATGGGAAGTATAATTCAAAGCCGTTTATGGAACTTTGGAGACCTTGGAAGTGGGTTGAATAATTTGTCCGGATTTAATAATCCAATTCATAATTATACACATGTAGGTAATTATACAGTCAATCTGGTTATAACGACGGATAAAGGGTGCACGGATTCGCTACGAACCCAGATTTCAATTTTACCTCCTGTTGCTTGTCTTGCTCCTAATCAGATAAAAGGGTTAGGTTTATGGTTAAAGGCGGATTCAGGGATAAACAATAAAGTGGGGAATGTGATTCGATGGCGCGATCAGTCGGGTAATAAGAAGGACGCACATCAGAATATATTGGTTAATGAGCCAACCTTAATTAGCACAGATAGTTTGTTAAATCACCATCCTGTAATACATTTTGATGGAGCGAATTCGTATTTGTTGATGGATTCGAATATTGTAATAGGAACAGGCTTTATTATATCTAGATGGGATGGCGGAGGAACGGTTTTTCCGAATTACAATGGATTAATGACCAGGACGACAGGAACATCTCCATTTTATTTATTTACAGCGAGTAAAAACACGTCTTCTTTTTATACTCCAGCCGGCTTTACTTATTTTGGAAGCAATTTGTATGAGAATTCGATACCCTCCTCAGGTGATTACGGACCGTTAGGGATGTATAAATTAACGAGTGGATTTGTTAATAGTGTTTCAGGCCAAGGGAAGTTTGTGATCGGAGACAATACTTTGGATGGGTCAGACAACCGATGGAATGGAGATATCGCGGAGATTATAATTTATGATACGATATTAAGTTCGAGTGATCGTGCTCTCGTGGAGCAGTACCTGTATTATAAATACGCCCCCCCTATAGATTTAGGTCCTGATATTGCCATAAAGGGATTTTGTGATACGACGGTAAGTGCCGGGAATCGTTTTTTGAGTTATCGGTGGTCCACTTCTCCTACGGATACCCTTTCATACATCAAGGTTCATACAACTGGTAGTTATTCGGTAACTGTTACCGATGTGTTTGGACATAGCTCCACAGGGAAATTAAATGTAACAGCTCCGTTAGTACATGTGCTTCCGTTACAGGATACGATATGTTTAGGGAGTAGTATTACGTGGAATACGGGATTGAATAAAAAGGATTTTAGTTTTCAATGGCAGGATGGGAGTAAGGATTCGTTGTTTAAGATAAGTAGTGCAGGTCATTATTATGTAAAGGTAACTGACAGGAAGGGATGTACTGTTATGACCAATACGATAACTGTAGTTGTGGATAGTTTTCCAGTGCTAGCCAGTTTAGGTAATGATACAAGTTTGTGCAGCGGTAACAGGATAAGTTTAGTAAAGGGGGCTGGGCAGGCAACAGGTTATTTGTGGAGTACAGGGGAAATTACTTCATCAATAATAATTTCAACGGCAGGAACTTATTCTTTAACTGCAATCAATGAGCATGGTTGCATCCTAAAGGATACAATCCATATAAAAATTAATGGGATAGCTCCTATGGCAAGTTTTGGTCTCCAAGCTTTTTGTTTAAATGATTCTACTTTCTTTACTGATGAATCATCTGCTACAGCGCCTGATACAATTAACAAATGGATTTGGAGTTTTGGAGATTCATTTACGGATACAATAAGGAATCCTAAACATAAATATTTAGCAGCAGGAACTTATATCGTTAGTTTAATTGTAAATACGGAAGGTGGTTGCAGTCAAATTTTTAGCGAACAAATAAAAATTTCTCCTAAACCCAAACCAATATTCACAGCTGTCAATTTTTGTCAAACAAGTCAAACTCAATTTAATAATTTCTCGAATGCTTTGAATCCTTCATGGAAATGGAGTTTTAATGATCCTTTGAGCGGCTCAAATAACAGTTCGTTTTTACAAAATCCTATTCATCAATTTACCTCTTCGGGAAATTATAATGTAACTCTCGTCGTTACTAATACAATAAGTGGTTGTGTGGATTCCTTGAGCAAACTTATTGCGATTAAACCAAGTCCCGCTGCTCAATTTAGTACAACTACTCCTTGTTCCAACGAGGTAGTTCAATTTAATGACAATACTGTAATTTCAGGCTCTTCTCAATATCTCAATAGTCTTTGGAATTTTGGAGATTCTCATTCTTCTGGTTTAAAAAATCCAAACCATGTATTTGCAACCTCTGGAACTTATTTAGTTTCTCTGATTGTATCAGATACAAGTAGTTGCAAGGATACTCTTCAGAAATTAATTGTCGTGAATGAAACACCTAAGGCGAATTTTACTTATGGGAACAGTTGTATAAATAGTCCGATTCTGTTTAGGGATACATCAAGTATTTCAAGCGGAAATATTATTAGCTATTGGTGGAATTTTAATAATCTAAGTACTTCTCATGCAAAGGATACCGCTTATATATTTAATAATTCAGGTATCGATACCGTTTACTTAAGTGTAACTTCTGATAAAGGATGTACAGACACAATTAATAAAATAATTACCGTGGACCCACTTCCAATTACTCAATTTAGTTTGACTCCTACCTATGGAAGTGCTCCGTTACTAGTTAAGTTTAGTAATTCTACAACTGGTGCTAATTCCTATACCTGGAATTATGGTGATGCTACCAAACAGGACACTTCTTTTAATCCTGTCCACCTTTTTCAGGATACAGGATTCTTTACAATTACATTGACTAGTAAAAGTATGTTTGGTTGTTTATCAAGTTCTTCTGAGGCCGTTCACGTACTTTATCGCTTATTAGATATTGCCGTTTCTTCTATTAGTACTTCTGTAAAAGATAATTATTTGAGTATTACAGCCGAACTTGAAAATTTAGGGTACATTGATATTCAAAATTTTGATTTGGATGTTCAGGTTAATAATGCCGCTTCTGTTAAAGAGAATTGGGTAGGAGTGCTGAAAGTGGGTTCACCACCTTTGAGCTATACCATGAAGTCTTCCATTTATTTGCCAGATAATCAAAATGATCATTTAGTATGCGTCGCAGCATTAAACCCCAATGCTTCTGTTGATAATGTGCCATCAAATAATGAATTGTGCGTTGCTTTGGATTTAACTCAATTTGCTGTTTTGGAACCGTATCCCAATCCTTCAAATGGCCAATTGGTTTTACCGGTGGTTATTCCTACTATTAAAGAAATACTCATAAGTATTTATGATGCGAATGGGGGAGTGATTAAGGTTGTTTCTCCCGTGCTGTTGGATAAAGGATTGCAACTAATAATTATTTCTACTTCTGATTTATCTTCAGGTATTTATGCCTGTAAAGTCAATTACGATACTAAAACAATCGTAAAGAAATTCTTAAAGAATTGATTCTATCCAAATAGTTAGTTACTACAAAGGATTTGAATTAGAGCATTCTTTTAAATAGTAGAATACACATATCAATAGAATTTAAGCTCAGGTGAGAATTACAGGGAAAAGCGGTATGGCTTTTTCTGTGAGAATAAATAGGAGTCTTATTTTTTGTATTCCTTATACGCTGCCCCAATACAAAGCAATATCAATAATGCCGAACTGGCAAAAGAAATTTTTTCTCCCGTTGCATACAAAGTGGGTTCAAATTTAAACTCTACTTTGTGATTTCCTGAAGGAATGCGCATCGCTCTTAAAATATAATTGCAGCGAAAATAATTACTTGGTTTACCATCAATGTATGCATTCCACCCATCTTTATAATAAATTTCAGAGAAGACGGCCAGTTCTTCGTTGTTTGATTTGGATTCATAATGTAAATAATTTGGCTGGTATTCCGTAAGTTTTATTGATGCCGTGGAGTCTCCTTTAGAAGTATATCCATCCAGATCCGTTTTAAATTTAGTATCTACAATTGCTGTTTTAGCTGGGTCGAAATGATATAACGCGGTGATCTCGGAATCTGCATTGTTAACTATTTTAAATTCTTTTACAAACCATGCATTTCCAAGAGCTTTTGGATTTACTTGTACCGCCGATTGTCCATTTTCAGCAGGAACAATAATGTATTTGGTGTTTAGCATATTAATCACCTCAGGAGTAACTTTTTTGTTTTGAAAATCCATATGGAATTCAATCATTTCCTGATAACGTTTTAATTTTGCACCGTGATACCCGCCAATCGATTTATGAAAATAAGAGGTGCTGGCATCATTAAAAGTACTTACAGTAAGATTAAGTACCCTGAAATCAGGATCATTATCCTTTGAAATTTGAAGATCTGCCTGGCTTGGAGTGTAGGGTACTTTCGCCTCCGCTTTATTTACAAAATTGTCTTTATTTAAAAAGCGTTTGTCTACCGTCCACATGTCAACAAGCAAAAGAAAGATAAGCCCGGTAAATAATAGTCGTTTGTCAAATTTCGATTTAAAATAAATCCAGATAGTACCGGCAGCTAATAATACCATGAAAAAGCTTCTTAATGCGTCTGATTTAAGAATAGCTTCACGTGCAATTTTGATATTATCCAAAAACAATTGAGCCACATCAGGAGAGTTGTTTTTTGTAACCTGAGAATAAATTTCATTGTATTCATCTGTTTTGAATACTGTTGTAAGGCTTCCTGGCATGAGGTAATACAACAAGGCTAGCCCACCAGTTAGAGAAAAGGCAAGGTAAAAAAGCTTTTCCAATGTAAGGGCAGTACTCATAAATGGAATCTTTATTTTCTGTTTAAAAATATCCGGAGATTTAATTAATTTGTCAATTGCCAGCACGGCAAGTATGGGAATAGTTAATTCAGCAAGTACTAGAATCATTGAAACTGCCCTGAACTTATTGTAGCCTGGAAAATGATCAAGGAAGAAACTTGTAAGGCCCATAAAGTTTTTACCCCAGGAAAGCAAAATAGAAACAATTGTGGCAATCAATAACATCCATTTTAATCTGCCTTCAACGATAAATAGACCAAGTAAGCCCAGGAAAACAATAATTGCTCCTGCGTAAACAGGTAAAGTAAAAGGTTGGTCACCCCAATATTCATCCACCTGTCCGATATTTTCTCTGAGCTGGGCATCCACTTTTTTTAACACGTCCTTATTTTCCCCTCCGCCAATTCTTCCGGAAGGCCCTCCTTTAAAATTAGGAATCAATAGGGTCATCGTTTCACTTTTTCCAATGCTCCAGCCGGTAGCATAATCCTTATCTAGGCCACTGGTTTTGTTGCCTTCGTTAGAGCTCAAATCGGAGTTAATGGTTAAATCTGATTTCCCCCTTGTGGTATATTTCCCATAATCATAGGTTGCCCAAAGGTTCGAAATGTTACTTCCTATTGCCAATACCAAGGCAATCATTAGCACGCCTACCGATTTTAAATAGGGCGTAAATACTTTACTGCGAATGGCATATACAAATTCTACAATTCCGTAAATAAGTAAAAAAATGAAAAGATAATAAGTGATTTGTAAGTGGTTGGTATAGAGTTCCAGGGAAAGAAAAATGGCTGTAAGTATTCCTCCCTTTAAATAGTTAGAACGGAAAGTGAGAATAACTCCTGCTAAAACGGGAGCCATGTAAGCAATAGCATGGGCCTTTGAGTTGTGACCGGCACCAAGAATAATAAAAAAATAGGAAGAAAAGGCAAATGCAATGGCCCCGAAAACACTTAACCACGGATCTATTCTCAACGTAAGTAACAAAATATAGAATCCAAGTAAATTCAGAAATAATAATCCTGCAGGGTGGGGCAGTCCAAGGGTTAGAATCTTGTCCAGGTAAACAATTAAATTTGCTTTATAAAATACAGAAATCTGGTAGGCAGGCATTCCTCCAAACATCGAATTGGTCCATAAGGGTTCCTGATGGTTTTTATCCCTATAATCAGCAATCTCCTTGGACATTCCCTTGAAGTTGATAATATCACTTTGATGGATTTCTTTTCCATCCATCAACGGACTAAAATAGACCAACGAAATGGCAACAAAAACAAGTATTGTTACAATATGCGGGATAAAAGCTTTTAAGTTGAATTTCATTTGTGTTTATTTTACTTCTTCGTAATCAATGTATTCCCCTTCTTTACTCCTGTCTTTTTTGTTTTTATCTGGAACCAATTCTACCTTCACTTCACCTTCCTTTTTTTTCTCCTCCTCTTTATGATAATGGTTTTGATTATTGATAATAATAGACTTCGTCAGCGATCCTTTATTGAAAATTCTAAAGAACAGCCAAATCACTAAAAGGGTAAAGAAAAACTCTTGCATTTTATTTGTTTTTTCATTTACAGCATTACCTGCTTAAATAAAGATTTCTTTCGGAATAAATCGTATGAAAATATTCGTCGGTTAAATCATCGATAAAATAAATTGCCTCTCCGGTAGATTTCATTTCAGGCCCGAGTTCTTTATTTACATCTGGGAACTTATCGAACGAGAAGACTGGAATTTTTATTGCGTAACCTTTTTTCCTCGGGTTAAACTTGAAATCTTTTACTTTCTTTTCCCTTAACATCACCTTGGTGGCATAGTTTACATACGGTTCATCGTAGGCTTTGGCAATAAAGGGAACTGTTCTCGATGCCCTGGGATTGGCTTCAATGATATAAACAATTTCGTCTTTTACAGCAAACTGAATGTTAATAAGGCCAACGGTTTTAAGTGCTAGGGCAATTTTTTTGGTATGATCTTCAATTTGCTTAATTACGTTAGGGCTCAAGTCAAAAGGAGGTAGTACGGCATAGGAATCTCCCGAATGTATTCCTGCAGGCTCGATATGTTCCATGATGCCAATAATGTATACATCTTCTCCATCGCAAATGGCATCCGCCTCGGCTTCAATAGCCCTTTCTAAAAAATGATCCAACAATACTTTATTGTCAGGGATATCTTTTAATAGGTTTACCACATGCTGCTCCAATTCCTGTTCATTGATTACAATCTTCATGCTTTGCCCGCCGAGTACATAGGAAGGCCTCACCAATAAAGGAAATCCAAGTGTCTTTGAAAGTTCAACAGCTTGTTCTGCATCTTCAATTACCCCAAATTTAGGGTAGGGAATATTATTTTCTTTTAGTAAAGTCGAAAAGCTTCCTCTGTCTTCCGCCAGGTCAAGCGATTTGTAATCGGTTCCTATAATTTTTATTCCGTAACGTTCTAACTTTTCAGCCAGTTTAAGTGCTGTTTGTCCACCCAATTGAACAATTACACCTTCGGGTTTTTCATTTAGAATAATGTCGTAGATATGTTCCCAGAATACGGGTTCAAAGTAAAGTTTATCGGCTACATTAAAATCGGTTGAAACGGTCTCCGGATTGCAATTAATCATGATGGTTTCATACCCGCATTCTTTTGCCGCAAGTACCCCATGTACACAAGAGTAATCGAATTCAATGCCCTGTCCAATTCGGTTTGGGCCAGATCCCAATACCACTACTTTCTTTTTAGTAGAAGCGATCGACTCATTTTCATCCTCGAAAGTAGAATAGTAATATGGTGTTTGCGCTTCAAATTCAGCGGCACAAGTATCTACTAATTTATATACACGTTTTATATTCAATTCGATTCGCTTGTTGAATACTTCACTCTCCAGGCAATTTAATAAATGGGCGATTTGTCTATCCGCATAACCCTTTTGTTTAGCCGTATAAAACAAATCGCGGGGAAGTGTTTTAAGGTCATACTTTTCAATTTCTTTTTCAAGAATCACCAGTTCTTCAATTTGATGGAGAAACCAGGGGTCAATCAGCGTAAGTTTTTGAATCGTTTTAAACGCAATTCCTAATTTAAAGGCATCATACACATGAAATAACCTGTTCCAGCTTGGTTTAGCCAGGCTCTTCAAAATTTCATCCTGGTTTTTTACTTCTTTTCCGTCTGCGCCCAATCCATTTCTTTTAATTTCAAGCGATTGACAAGCTTTCTGCAAAGCTTCCTGGAAAGACCTGCCTATGGCCATTACTTCACCTACCGATTTCATCTGAAGTCCCAACTGCCTGTCGGAACCTTTAAACTTATCGAAATTCCACCTGGGTATTTTTACAATTACATAATCCAGGGTAGGTTCAAAATAAGCGGAAGTGCTTTTGGTAATTTGATTTTGGAGTTCATCCAAATTATATCCAATCGCCAATTTAGCTGCAATTTTTGCAATCGGATATCCGGTTGCTTTGGAAGCCAGGGCAGATGACCTGGAAACCCTTGGGTTGATTTCAATGGCAATCATTTCCTCCGAATCATCCGGATTAACGGCAAATTGAACATTACAACCTCCTGCAAAATTTCCGATGGAACGCATCATCTTTATGGCCAGGTCGCGCATGATTTGGTAGGTCGTATCCGAAAGGGTCATGGCAGGTGCAACGGTTATGGAGTCGCCTGTATGTATTCCCATCGGATCAAAATTTTCGATGGAACAAATAATCGTTACATTGTCGTTATTATCACGAAGTAATTCTAATTCGTATTCTTTCCAACCCAAAACGGCTTTGTCAATTAGCACTTCATGGATGGGCGAAGCATGTAAACCACGGGTCAATGCCGCTTCAAATTCATCTTTGGTGTGTACAAAAGAGGCTCCCGTTCCACCTAAGGTATAGGAAGGACGGATCACCAGCGGGAATCCTATTCGTTGTGCAATTTCCTTTCCTTCAAGAAACGAATTTGCCGTTTCCGATGGGGCCACACCCACACCGATATCAATCATCAGCTGCCTGAATTTTTCCCTGTTTTCAGTAATTTCAATCGCATTGATATCCACCCCGATAATACGGACCCCGTATTTTTTCCAGATTCCCATTTCATCGGCTTTTATGCAAAGGTTCAAGGCCGTTTGGCCTCCCATGGTGGGTAGTACCGCATCGATCTTCCTTTCTTCAAGTATTTTTACGAGGGATTGGGTGGTTAGGGGAAGTAAATAAATGTTTTCGGCCGTCACCTTATCCGTCATAATCGTTGCCGGATTCGAATTGATTAACGTCACTTCTATTCCTTCTTCCTTTAAGGATCTTG
>Ga0206888_1241_pt1 | contig 10885 bp, 5 predicted proteins | sample Alteio_BWOrgHeat_90_FD_153258 | JGI IMG/M metagenome (GOLD analysis project Ga0206888, IMG submission 153258) | Enriched cells from forest soil in Barre Woods Harvard Forest LTER site, Petersham, Massachusetts, United States - Alteio_BWOrgHeat_Nextera4 ... | reverse complement strand
TCAGATCGATATAAGTAAACTTCCCCTTGGCCGCCAGCCGCTCCAACTCCTGGTCCAACAACTCCACCTGGCCGTTCTTCTGATCCAGCTCGGGATACTCGGCCTTTACATGATCGGTTGCCGGCAGCGCGCTATTGACAAAGACCCTCGTCCCCGGCGACCCCTCCTTCACTCTTGCAATAAGAGTAACGATGTTGGCGGCTATCACCGGAACAGGAATATCCTGCGCAATATCATTGACGCCGATCTCCAAAAAAAGCCGGTCAGGCCGCCGGCTGATCACCTCCTCCAACCGGTCCAGCACCCCATATGTATTATCCCCAGCGATCCCGCGGTTGACTACCGTCGAATCTCCAAGCAGTTCCTTCCAATCGGCATACTCTGTCAAACTATTCCCCAAAAAAACAACCCCGCCGGTTGTCATGGGCTCGCCCGCAAACAACGCCACCCGCTTCTCATAATGGTCCTTTATAAACCGCAGCGTATCATACCGGGTGCCCTTTCGCCCGGTCAGGTGTAAAAAATTCATCCGCCATCCATCGGGCATCTTTCTGAACGTCGCGCTCTCCACCCAGTCAAAACTTCTCTTCACCGTATCGTCAAAGACAAAATCGGCGTGATTGGAATACCGCATGTCGGCGGACGCAACATCGACATGGATGGCAAAGTCCCCCAACCGGTATTTCACCGTAAAAGGAAGATGGGCCCGGATATTTTTAAATCCGCTGTCATTGTTCCATACATACCCGTCCTCATAAAGGACAAAGTCATCGGTCGTCAACGCCCGCATCGTCGCGGTGTCCTTGTTTTCGATCCCTTCAAAATAGTGGGTCACCAGGTCTTTCAGAACAGCCCGGTCATTATCGGCCCGTGGTGCCTGTGGCTGCCCGCAGGCGGCAAAAAGCGCCGGGACCAGAACCCATCGCCAAAGGAAATTAAATTTCATTTTTGGGTCTAAACTATCCCTAAACGGGGAAAACCAATATGCAAAAATGCTTAAAACCGTCACTGGGCTAATTCTTCCGCAATTCCGCTTGCGGATCAGGCCGCTGCGTATTATCTTTAGGGCCAATTGAACCCTTTATGCGACCCGTACATTGCTGTCTCCTCATTCTGTGCTCCTCCATCGTATCCTGTGTCAGTACCGGAAAATACAAGGCCATGGAGCAGCATGCCAAACAAAGCGACTCCCTGTATACCTGGTCCCAGCATTCGCTGAAAGACTGCCAGGATGCCAATACCTCGCTGGTCAAACAAAAGATCACCCTCCAGGACCAGACCAACGACATGAGCCTCCAGCTCACCGCGACAAAAGAGAATAACACCCAATTGCGCAAACAACTGCAGGCCCTCTCGGCCATCAGCTCCGCACAGGCGGAAAGCATCCAGAAATCCCTCGATAACATCGGTGCAAAGGATACCTATATCCGCAACCTGCAATCGGCCGTCTCCCACCGGGATTCGATCAATCTCGCGGTGTTGATGGAGCTGAAATCCATGTTAGGGGGCTTCGGCGAGGACGTAAAGATAAAAGTGGAGAAAGGCGAAGTTTACCTGGACCTCTCCGATAAACTCCTGTTCAACAGCGACAGCAACAGCTATAACATCGGGGAGAAGGCAAAAGGCATCCTCAGCCGGCTGGCCCGGGTGATCACCGATCAGCCTAATATCGATGTCCTGGTCGAAGGCCACACGGACAGCGTTTACTTCCTCCAGGACCCGCTGGTTGACAACTGGGACCTCAGCGTGAAACGCGCCACCTCCGTCGTCCGTTCGCTGCAAAACGACTATAATATCTCCCCCCTGCGTATGACCGCCGCCGGTCGCGGGGAATACGGCATCATCGCCGGCAACGATACCCCCGAAGGCCGGGCAGCCAACCGCCGCACGCGCGTCGTTATCATCCCACACGCGGAACAACTGGAAAAATTGCTGGATCACAAACAACAAACACCGGATTCAACTGCTACCGCGCAAACCGTCACCGGCAACTGATCACTTCGCCGTCACTACCACATTGGAAAGGATCGTCATATCCGTCTTGGCCGGCAGATGCGAACAAAAGCCGATCCCCGCATAGAAAGGCCCGTCGATAGGTAAGGTAACAGGCTCGCTCACGGCATGCAAGGGTTCTCCCTTCATACTGATCAGCACGGTAAAAACGTCCCCTTTTTTTTGGATGGCGATCCGTTTGGCAAGTCCAACATCCAGGGTGTCCGCAGGGGCTGAGGACCCATGTCCCGACCGGTGATTGACACGCACCTCCTTCATCATCTCGCCTTTGTCGGTTCGATACGCCAGATGCATCAGCCCGCCGCCATGCAGGGCCACCATCGCCTCCTTCGAATCATCATCGAGGCTCTGCCGGATGATCAGGATCGCCTTCCGGTCATCATAGCCTGCAGTATCGGGAAAGCTGACGTCGGCGGCAAGGTATACGTCCCCGGACATCTTCTTCCACAAATAGCGGAACTCGTCCCGCTGGTACCAGACGTTGTAACCGGCGGAAACGATCGTATACTGGCCCGTAGCCTTGTTGTAGGTGGAAGAACCGGGAACCAGGGCGGCCCCCACATCGCTCTGCCCTGAAAAAATGCCGATCGGGGCATTTTCCGTCCGGGTCGCCCGGTGAAAGCCCGCCGGCGGCGGAACTTGTTTGTGCGTCGCAGACCCCGGCAGCGCCCAATCGGGGACAGCCACCTGCGCCCTCAATAAACAAAATACAAGAATGGTCGGTAAGAATAAAGCAAGCCTCTTTTGCATCGTTAAGCGGTTGAAGATTAAAAAGGCCAAAACTACCCTCCAACCGCCATTATCATTCTTTCCGCCCTACATCATTACTACATCACCCGGCTACATCTTTTCTACATCACCGGCGCCCCCCGTTTATCGGATCACCTCCACCGTGCCCCTCCGCTCGATCACCCCACCCGCCGACGTCGTAATGGCGATCACATACACATAGGTCCCGGGCGAAGCCAGGTTGTTGCCGATGTTCCCGTTCCAACCGGCATCGATGTTTGCACTCTCAAATACCTTCCCGCCAAATCGATTAAATATAAGCATCTTGAAAGAACGCGGCACATCCCCGGTTCGGACGCGGAACAGGTCATTGTGCCCATCTCCGTTGGGCGTGAACGCACTGGGGATAGAATATCCACTGAGTGTAGAAGGTGCACTTGGTGGAGGAGGTGCAACTGGTGGAGGAGATGCAACTGGTGGAGGAGGCCCAATTGGTGGAGGAGGTCCCGGGCACACATTGACGGTCACTACCACCGCCGTCCGTGGACTCTCACACCCATTCGTCTGGCTCACATACCAGGTGGTCGTCCCATCGACAGCCGTCGAGGGCTCCGGCGCTATCGAAACCCCAACTCCCCCGGTCGCAGCAGTATACCAAAGAAGCCCGGTCCCGGTCGCAGAAAGCGCCGAAGCCGTAGAATCCTGGCAATAAGCCACCGGTTCCGCAACAGGCGCCGCAGGCGTAGCATTCACCGTCACCACCACGGGCGTCCGCGGGCTCTCACACCCATTCGTCTGGCTCACATACCAGGTCGTAGACCCAAAAGCAGCCGTCGATGGCACCGGCGCAGCAGAAGCACCAACTCCCCCGGTCGCAGCAGTATACCAAAGCAAACCTGTCCCCGTCGCAGTAAGCGCCGAAGCCGTAGCATTCTGACAATACACCACCGGCGATGAAGCCCCAGGCGCCACAGGCGTAGCATTCACCGTCACCACCACGGGCGTCCGCGGGCTCTCACACCCATTCGTCTGGCTCACATACCACGTCGTAGACCCAAAAGCCGTAGTCGAGGGCACCGGCGCAGCAGATGCACCCACTCCCCCACTAGAAACAGTATACCAAAGAAGCCCAGTCCCCGTCGCAGTAAGCGCCGCGGCGGTAGCATTCTGACAATAGGCAGGCGGCGAAGGTGCCCCAGGCGCCGCAGGCAGTGCATTCACCGTCACCACCACCGGCGTCCGCGGACTCTCACACCCACTCGTCTGGCTCACATACCACGTCGTAGACCCAAAAGCCACCGTCGAAGGCACCGGCGCAGCAGAAGAACCAACTCCCCCACTAGCAACAGTATACCAAAGCAAACCTGTCCCGGTCGCAGTAAGCGCCGTAGCAGCAGCATTCTGACAATAGGCAGGCGGCGAAGGCGCAACAGGCGCCGCCGGAGAAGCATTCACATGCACCGTCACCAGCGTCCGGTTACTCTCACACTGCCCCGCAATCGTCTGCGTCACCCAATACTGCGTCGCCCCCACAGCAGCCGTCGACGGCACCGGCGCAGCAGGATCACCTACCCCACCAGTGGCAACAGTATACCAAAGCAGCCCACTCCCGGTCGCAGAAAGCGCCGAAGCCGAAACATACTGACAATAAGCCGGCGGCGAAGTCGCAAAAGGCGCCGTCGAGATCGTCTTCGACGACTCATACGCCCCATAGTCTACAGAATTATTCTGCATCCGGGGATTCCCGTCATAATCAACATTCGGACTCGGATTGTCATATCCCCCCGCATCGATATCCGGGGAACAAGGCTGTAAATGAAAATCCCCGCCCGCCGCATTGACAAATTGAGGATCGACATTCGTATACCCGCTCCCGGGACTCGCGACGTCAATGTCGCCATTATAATAGGTAACCCCACCGGTTATCACCGGGCTCCCATAAACCCCACTGGCCTGCCACACGATAAAGTCGCTCGCATTAAAATTCATAGTCCCCCCGTTCTGCACCACCTTATTCAACACCGGCGCGGGATTATTATAAAAAGTATTGTAATAAAGCAAAAGACTGCAAAGCGCGCTGTTGGCATCCCCCAAACCCGCGATCGCGGAACCTGAACCTCCACTGCTGGTATTCCCATTAAAGATACAACTGGCCACTTGCGTCAATCCGGCCCCGCCATTCATACTGACATAGGCCATACCCCCACCCATCACCGATGTATTATTCAGAAAAAGATCGCCAAGCAGGTTGACCTCGATCACCGAACCGGAACCATTCGCATACGTACAAAGCCCCGCGCCATACACGGCGAAATTGGCCGTCAGGATACAATGATCGATCTCCGCACCGACATACCCGTTTACCCCGGCATAGGCCAATACCCCGCCACCCTGGTTATAAGGCTGGATGGTGGTAGAGGCGGGATAATTCATATTGGCATTCCCATCCCGGATGGTAAACCCGTCAAGGGTAGCACTCGAATGATTATTGGTAATGGTAACGACATTGTAAGAATTGTCACTGGCATCCCCCACCACCCCGATATCCCCGCTGAGGATGGTTACATTGGTGGTCCAGTTCCGCGCCCCAAGGGTGGATTCCACCCCCGTAAAACCGCCATATAAAAGCACACCCGCATTTAAAAGGAAAGAAATAGTCCGGTCGGTCGTCGCCGTAGGCTTGTACGTCCCCTGGGCGACCCATACCTGGTCGCCATAACTAGCCGCCGCCAGCGCCAGGCTCAGGTCCTTATAGGCGGAAGCCCATGTCGCTCCGGTACCCGGCGTCGGGTTATTGACATTGACATAAATAGTGGCAGCAAAACAATACTGGACGGGCAATAAAAGCAAAACGATCCTGATGATCCAGGCACGGAATTCGAACATAGCGACACGTTAGGTTTAGGTCTGAATTTGTCTTCTCCTTGGGTCAGATAGACTGTACTTGACCTTTAACGTTAGGCTCAGCCGATTCGTATGTAAATATATCAGAAAAATTGAATAAATCGCCCCACCCCTCTACTGGTAAGAAATATAGATCTCCACCCGCCTGTTCAACTCCCTCGTCGGATAGGTTCGGGAGATCCCCCTCCCCTCGGCCTCGAACAACGACGGCGACAGCCCAAATTTTGTCGACAAAAGCCGCGCGACTTCATGCGCCCGCTTCGCCGAAAGGTCCTGGTTATACGCTTCAGAGCCGATATCGTCCGTATATCCCGCCACCAGGATCTTTTTAATGCCGGGCTTTGTAAAAAGACTCCTATACCGCTGCAGGGTATCCGGATTCTGCATCAGATATTTGTCAAAATCAAATTGAATATTGTGGATCACAATCGTATCGGCAACCGGCGGTCTTGCCACTACCGGCGCAGGGCTCACAGGCGAACTCACCACCGTATCCTTCCCAGGCTCACCCGTAACACCGCCCTCATCCTCCGGCGGCCCATCAGAATGCCGCCAGGCAATCGCATACAACGAATCTTTTACCTTCGAATACCCCGGACAGATCACCCCCTTCACCGGCCCCACAAAAAGATCATCCACCAAAATATCTATCGTCGGACCCGTCGCATTCCGCTGATCCATGATATCGACATTCGCGGCCTGAACAAAATTGCCGACGATCAATATACTCGCAGCGGCGGTAGGAACAAACTCTTTCTTTATCTCAAACCACCCATTCTTCAGATCCTTCACCGTCGCACTGGTAAAAGAAAAATACCCGCGGGGCTGCAGGATGGAATCGCCCTGCACAAAAACAAACCGGTTGGTAAACCAGAACCCGATATCGCGCAGATTGGGAACCCGGTTGCTCAGCGCCGTCCGGCTGGCAGGACTGGCGATCTTCATACTGACGGTATACGACTCCCCGGCCTGCAAAGGACAAAGAAGCATGGTCTCCCAATACTGCCGGTTGACAGTCTCCCGGCTGGCGGCGACGATTTGAAGATGGCGTTCGCCGGTGGCACTCCGATATCGCGGAAAATAGCCGGTCGTCAGTTTCCGGCTCAAAAAGAACCACGCAGAAGGACTGCAGGGCTGGTTCAATTCTGAACAAATATTGACATCTTCAAAAGAAGAATTAGGGACAAGGTTCTGACCATCGGCGCCTTGCCACAACAGGATGGCCATAAGCATTGGCCACAGCGGATATCGAATAAAAGCCTTCTGGGATGAGTACATAGCGACAAAGAAAGAAAGGTATGAAATTTGTCCGGTTCGGGCCAAAATTGACTATCTTCCAATAGTCAAAACGATTGCGCGCTATTCACTCAAACCCTCCCGATCTATGTCCATCCGAATAGCACTAAATCACAAAACTACCTATAAATACGACCGCCTCGTCTCCCTGTCGCCCCACGTCTTCCGGCTGCGTCCGGCCGCCCATTCCCGCACCCCCATCGAATCCTACTCCTTCAAAGTCACTCCAAAAGAACATTTTATCAACTGGCAACAGGACCCCTTCGGCAACTACCTGGCCCGGGTGGTCTTCCCCGAAAAAACAAAAGAACTCAGCATCGAAGTAGAGGTCATCGCAGACATGATCGTCATCAACCCCTTCGACTTCTTCGTGGAAGACTACGCCGAAAAATACCCCTTCACCTACAAAGCCCACCTGGCGGGGGAACTGACCCCCTACCTGGAAATAGAAGAAGGCGGCCCCCTCCTGGCCCAATGGCTGGACAGCCTCGACAAAACCGAAAAGACCATCAATGACTTCCTGGTCTATCTGAATCAAAAGCTTAGCCGGGACATCAACTACAACATCCGCATGGAACCGGGGGTTCAAACCAGCGAAGAGACACTCTCCAAAGCGCTGGGCTCCTGCCGCGACAGCGCCTGGCTCCTGGTACAGATCCTACGCCGGCTGGGCCTTGCAGCCAGGTTCGTATCGGGCTACCTCGTACAACTTACCGCGGACATCAAATCGCTTGACGGCCCCTCGGGACCTGCAGCCGACTTCACGGACCTCCACGCCTGGACGGAAGTCTATATCCCGGGGGCTGGCTGGATCGGCCTCGATCCTACCTCAGGCCTGTTCGCCGGCGAAGGCCATATCCCCCTGGCCTGCACCCCACACTATGTCAGCGCAGCCCCGGTAGTCGGCGCGACGGACGAATGCAAGACGGAATTCTCCTTTTCCAATACCGTCACCCGCATCCACGAAGACCCGCGGGTAACAAAACCCTATACGGCAGAACAATGGGCGACCATCAACGCCACGGGCTATAAAGTCGACGACTACCTCCGCGCAGGCGACGTGCGGCTCACCATGGGCGGCGAACCGACCTTCGTATCCATCGACGACATGGAATCGGCCCAATGGAATACGGCGGCAGACGGCGCCCAAAAACGCCTCCTCTCCCATGAATTGATCTTCCGCCTCCGCGAACAATTCGGACCCAATGGGATGATCCACTACGGCCAGGGCAAATGGTACCCGGGCGAACCGCTCCCCCGCTGGCAATACGGGCTCTTCTGGCGCAAGGACCAGGTCCCCATGTGGAACAACAGCGGGCTGATCGCGCATGAAAAGACACCCCGGGTCTACAAGGCCGACGACGCGGAAAGATTCATAAGAGAACTGGCCCGCCACCTCGCAGTCAGCCCGGAAAACAGCAGCCCGGCCTACGAAGACCCCTTCTACCTGCTTTGGACGGAAGGGAAAATGCCCGTCAACATCGACCCCTCCAACATCGACGCAAAAGACCCGCTCGAACGCCGGACGCTTTTCCGTATCCTGGATACCGGCATCGATACCCCCGCGGGCTATACCCTGCCGTTGAAATGGAACTACACCACGGGCAGATGGGATAGCTGTAAGTGGGTCCTTGCCCGGGCCCGCCTCTTCCTGCTCCCGGGCAATTCGCCCATCGGCCTGCGCCTGCCCCTCGACTCGCTCCCGGTCGCCGCCAAAGCACCCGCCCCGGAGAAAGTAGAACGCAGCCTCTTCGATGACCTGCCCCCGCTCGGCGACTTCCACAACACGGTCAACGATCGCTACGCCCAGGCCCCGCAAACGGTCCGCGAACAGCCAAGCGCCACACAGACCCCCACCGACACGCCAGTCATCAAAACAACCCTCTGCGCCGAAGCCCGCGAAGGCATCCTCTACCTCTTCCTCCCGCCAATGGACTACCTGGAACATTATCTCGACGCGGTCTCCTCCATCGAAGCCACGGCGGAAAAACTCAAGATCCCGGTTCGCATCGAAGGCTACGAACCACCAAGGGACTACCGCCTGCAACGCCTCGTCGTCTCCCCGGACCCGGGCGTCATCGAAGTAAACATCCACCCGGCCGCCAACTGGGGCGAACTCACCCACACCATCGACACGCTCTACCAACAGGCCTTCCTCTCCCGGCTCGGCACCGAAAAATTCATGCTCGACGGCCGCCATACCGGCACCGGCGGGGGCAACCACATCACCATCGGCGGCTCAAAACCAGCGGACAGCCCACTTCTGCGGAGGCCGGATCTGCTACAAAGTCTCATCACCTTCTGGCAACACCACCCGGGCCTCTCCTACCTGTTCTCCAGCGCCTTCATCGGCGCCACCAGCCAGGCGCCCCGCATGGACGAAGGCCTCAACGAAAAACTCTACGAGATGGAGATCGCCTTCAGCCAGGTGCCCGACGGGGGCTTCATTCCCTTCTACCTCGTGGACCGCATCTTCCGGCACCTGCTCACGGACATCACGGGCAACACGCACCGCTCGGAATTCTGTATCGACAAACTCTATTCCCCCGACACCTCCGCGGGAAGACTGGGCATCCTCGAATTCCGCGCCTTCGACATGCCACCGCACCGCCAAATGAGCCTTGTACAAATGCTCCTCATCCGGGCGCTCATCGCCAAATTCTGGGGAAAACCCTACAAACAGGGACTCGTCCGCTGGGGAACGGAACTGCACGATAAATTCCTGCTGCCGCACTATGTAAGAGAAGACCTCAGGGAAGTAGTGGCAGATTGCAACGCAGCAGGCTACCCCTTCGACATCAGTTGGTTCGACCCCTTCCTCGAATTCCGCTTCCCGCACTACGGAACAATAACATTGCAAGGCATCGAAATGGAGATCCGCATGGGCATCGAACCCTGGAACGTCCTGGGCGAAGAAATGGGAACCTCGGGCACGGCCCGCTACGTCGACTCCTCACTCGAAAAACTCCAGGTAAAATTAAAAGGATTGAATGGTCAACGGTATGTACTCCTGGTCAACGGCCGCCGCGTGCCCCTCGTGGCAACAGGCGTAAAAGAAGAATTTGTCTGCGGCGTTCGCTATAGAGCCTGGCAACCGCCATCCGCTCTCCACCCGACCATCGGCGTCGACACCCCCGTCACCTTCGATCTGGTCGACACCTGGAACAGCCGCTCCATCGGCGGTTGCACTTACTACGTCTCGCATCCCGGCGGCCGCAGCTATGAAGTATTTCCCGTCAACAGCTACGAGGCGGAATCGCGCAGGGTCAACCGCTTCTCCGTCACCATGCATACCCAGGATCCCCTGCCGCCCTCCCCCGGTTTATCGTCAATTCGCCGGTATATAAAACAGGATCGCCTGCCCTTTCTCTGCGATCCGCCACCGGAAGAGATCAACAAGGAATATCCCTACACCCTCGACCTCCGCCGCTTCAGACGCCCTTATGCACCAGGTCATGGATAAACCGCAACTTACCGATCACCGGCGACGAAAGCACAAAAGGATAAAAGTCGCCGTGCCCCATGCTCCGGTTGAGACTGTTGACGGCAAAACACAACGGCAACCAACGTTTGATGATCCGGTCAAAATCGCTTTCCTCATACGGCTCGCTCATATTGCGGACCTTGATCCCCACACTGTCCTCCATCTCCACCGGAACGATCCGGATCCCAAAAGACCAGGCGGTCTCTTCGGTATCCATCATATGTAAATAGTGCGCCCAGGTCTCGGCCCAATCCTCCCAGGGGTGCGCCGTAGCATAAGGACTGATAAAATGCTCGTTCCAATCGGCCGCGGCCCCTCCCGCATAATACCGCTGCAACGCCGCCCCATAATCCTGCCGCTCATCCCCGAACAAAGCCCGGAACCCATCCCGCACCGGCCCCTCCGTCACCAGCACATCCCAATAATAATGGCCGATCTCATGCCGGAAATGCCCCAGCA
>Ga0206888_1240_pt1 | contig 10888 bp, 8 predicted proteins | sample Alteio_BWOrgHeat_90_FD_153258 | JGI IMG/M metagenome (GOLD analysis project Ga0206888, IMG submission 153258) | Enriched cells from forest soil in Barre Woods Harvard Forest LTER site, Petersham, Massachusetts, United States - Alteio_BWOrgHeat_Nextera4 ... | reverse complement strand
GGATTTTCATATGGCTCATTGTATAATGTAATAATACTAGATTTCGATACAGAATCAAAGGTCTGGTTTGAATTAGTAAGATCAACATCGTAAAAAGCACAAACAGGCTTTACAACTGCAGAAAAAAGTAAGGTGAAAATTAAAAAAATTGTTAATTCTTGAATGACAAAAAAGCCTTTCTTTGCCATTATTGTTATCTTCGCCTAGCGAGAATTGTTATTTGCAATGCAATAATTATTGCTATCAATGCTACAACAGGAAAGAACAGCGAGTTAAATTGTCCCGACGCTGCTTCAAGATTACTAACAGAGTCTTTCATGGAGTTTACACTTTGGTTTATGTGTTGGTTCGCTTGAGTTACTGATTGTTGACTACTGTTCAATACTTGACCAAAACCACCAATTTCCGATTTTAACTTATCTAGTTCTTGAGATGTCGAATCCAAAACTGAGTTTAGTTTGATTATCTGATTTGATATGCCCTCAATATTCTGTTTCAGTACTGCTGTTGCTGCAAAGCCATGAGATATACTCCCTTGGTCAAAAGCTATTATATGAAATACATAAGTTCCCTCCTCAGCTGGCGTATAATCAACATAATAGATCCCCTGGTGAAGAGTTTGGAAAGAATCTGCTAGGCTTACTACAGTACCGTCAGGCAAGTGTACATGTGAAGTACCCAGAAGTTTTAAGGGAGAACCTGCAACCAGAAGTCCGTCGCTTGTTACTTGAACAAATACTCTAATGGGTTGATTTACTGCAGCTGTTTGTGGTGCAAAGACGGTTGTACTGAGAATTCTTTGTATTGGGATAGGTATAAGAGATGATGACTGAGCAAACTTGACATCGATTTTTTGCGATGTGCCTTTTTCTGCACTGGCTATTGCTTCTACAGAATATGTACCATATGCAAAATTTGTTGTGGCATTAGGCCATCGCATTAGAATGTGATTAAAGTCACCGTTGTTATCTGCAGTAATTTGATCAAATTTTGCAATGGTACCATCAGGCGCAAAAAGCCGTATAATCAGTGGTTCATTTGGCAGTGCTTTCCCATACACCAGAAGGGGTTGACCATCTGAATACACCTGTTTGTCAGATGATACTTGTAACGCAAAGACTTGTACCACCGATAAATTAGTGGCCAATATCAAAAAGAAGAAAAGCATTGTTGTTGTTTTCAACATATTCATGATGATTATCAAAAGTACAACTATACTGGAAAGGGGATAACAATTGGAATCGTAGATACAGGAACAGATTTCTCAAACCTTGATATTCGAGACTCTTTAGCACGTGACGAGAACAACATACCAATTATGATTGATGCCGATGGTCAGGGACTAGTTTTAACAAACACCACTTTCATTGCAAACATAAATGATAAAGGAATAATAAAAAACTACACCACAACAATTCCAAAAAACATTACCTCTAGTGTTTATGTAAATTCTAAAGGGGTATTTTTAAACCTCAACAAAAATGGAAACGGTACTAATATTCGAGTCTTCAATTCTCAGTATCCAAAGGGTGGCAGCGGCCCTATTATTCTTGGTACCATATCTAACGATTATAAAATTGGAAAGAATAATAAAAATTTCATTATTTCAAAAAGTGGGATATATCACTTTGGTGTAATTTATGAAAGTGTCATGCAGGGTGAATCTCCACGCCTGCAACTTGTTCCAGTACTTGTAGTTGATTCCAAAATTGCAGGTTTGTATGATACTATAGTCCCTGATATGTCTGATTCTTGGAAGGATTTTACTCGCTTTGATATATCGACTCTGCCAAATTATGATTTTGATTTTACCGATGAAACGCCAACTACTCTTGGGGATGGAAAAGAATTTCTTGTATATGATTCAAACAAGGATAGAAAATTAGACTATAGTGCAGGTACGGTTGGTGCACGAGTACTTGATGTTTATGGAATTGAGGGAAACTCATCTATGGTCGATAAAAAAATTGGTGCAACAAATGGAACGCTACTATCGCCACTTGATCCGAAAGGAAATTACCTTGGCTTAATGTATGATTTCGAAGGTCATGGGACTTCTACAGCTGCATCCATAACATCAAAAGGAACAGAAAAGTATGACATTTACGGTAACACCACAAAATATTCTCTACGAGGTGTTGCACCTGGAGCAAAAATTGTTCCAATAAAGTCATTGTGGTTTGGAGACGCAGTGTATGGTTGGCTGTGGGCAGCAGGATTTAACCAAGAAAAAAATGCATGGATATTTGCAGGAAAACCTCGAGTTGATATACTATCCAATAGTTGGGGGATTTCCACTTTTCCAATTTTACAATCAGTACCGGGACTTGATATGCAATCTCTTTTACTAAGTTCACTTGGAGTGCCTGGCTCTCTTAACAAAAACTATCCAGGTGTACTTGTTGTGAGTAGTGCAGGAAACGCTGGTCATGGATATGGAACTTTAGGGACCCCCGATGCTGCACCATATGCTCTTACTGTAGGGGCGGTGACAAATAATGTATACATTGGTTCTGGTTCATTTAAGAACCAACCAAGATTTGGAAACAGTACTTATTTTTCAGGTGATATTGCAGGATTTTCAAGCAGGGGTCCTAGTTTAATAGGTGATCCAAAACCTGATTTGATGGCAATTGGTGAATACAGTTTTACTCCAACCAGTGTTACAAAATATAACAAAAATGCAACAGATCCTTTTGCACTTTTTGGTGGAACGAGTCTGGCAGCTCCACTTGTTGCTGGTTCTGCTGCAGTATTAATGGAAAGTTTAAAACAGAAAGGTGAACATTATGATCCTTTTAGAATTGAAAACATACTGATGTCCACTGCAACTGATCTACAAAACGATCCGTTTACACAAGGAGAAGGACTCGTAAATGTAACAAATGCAATAAATTTTGTTAACGGAAAAGATGATACGTTTATTGTATATAATGATGCATCATATTCTAACATAAAAAAGATCTTAGATGTTCCCATTAAAGCAATCAATTCGTCTTCAATTGGATTAGAAAGATTTCAATTAAACAATAATTCATTTCCAGAAACTTCATGGTTTGGAGGTAGATTACTTCCAGGTGATAGAACATCTGCGACCTTTACCATTGAAAATCCAACAGATAGAATACTTGAAATTAAAATAACACCAGAAATTCTTGAATTGATAAAGAAATCACAATATAACAGTACTACCGTAGTCAATCTAAAAGATCCACTCTTGAATAAATCGGGAGTCTTCAGACCAAATTATTTACCTCTTGAAAATGTAAAAAATCATATGGATCTGCTCTCTTTCTTTCAAAAATCGAGACCTATTCCAGATGATGCATCCTTGATGGTCCTTAATCTAAATTTTCCATTTTCAGAATTTTTGAATTCCTCATCTAAGATGTATGCAGGAGATATCAAGATTTCATCTCTTTACCTATACGATTGGGATGACAAAAATAATGATAGTAAACCAACCTACACCGAACTTTCCATGGTAAATCGAGGAGGCTCATGGGGAACAGCCCAGGAACTAAGAATTTCAGAACCAAACTCAAAGATCAAACATATGCCACTAGTTGGTATTTACCCTGTTCCAACAAGGTATTCCTACTGGCAAGGAGACACGAAGAAAAACTCTACCTCGATGGATTATACCATCTCTGCTAGTTATTATAAAAAGGATAATTGGGACAATATTTGGTTAAACTCAAATGACATTAAAGTTGCACCACACAGCTCATCTCATGTAGTAGCAACAATTGTTGTCCCCTCAGATTCTCAGCCAGGAGTCTATCAAGGATTTCTTTCATTCAAAGATGATTTACATAAGGTCAATGTTCCAGTTTCCTTTGGAGTTTTAAAGAAACTTGAATCAAAAGATTTGCCTACAGTTTTGAAAGGTTCTACGAATGGAGATGTTCTGTATGGGAACGGCTACATCGGTGGAGCATTTGATATGTCTAACAGGTATAATGCAGGAGACTGGAGGCAATATTATTTTGATGTTCAAGACAAAACAATTAATGCTGTTTCACTAAACATTTCATGGGAAAACAAGGACACTAATCTTTCGGTTTTTGTAGTGGATCCTCTTGGAAGAATTGTACAGACAAATGTTCCACCCGGGGTGCTTCAAATTCAGGGATGGCCAACAGGTGATTGGCTTGGTACTAGTCAACCTTTCAGTGAAGGGGGAGGATTTTATCCTATAAAAAACAACGATGCAACATCAACTGTATTGTATTCATCAATCAATCAGACTGGGACATATTCTATCTTAATGCATTCAACTTTGTTTGGCGGTCAATCTCTTTCTGAACCAATTACAATTTCAGCAAAATTTTCTACCATTCTTCCTGTTGAGAATAGTCCACAAATACAATTTGGTATGCCTGATTTTATTAACAATACATTCAAAATTGAACCAAAAATTGTTGGAGAATATATTGATAGTATAAAATATTATCTTGACGGGATTGGGCCTCAGAAATTTAATGCAAGTAGCTTTTCTGACTTACCTAAGAAACTAGGTGAAGGTATTCACACTATTCAATTAGTTGTAACAGATACAGTAGGGCACAGTACGTCGAAAGAATCCGTATTCACTATTGATAACACTGCACCTGAAATTATTTTCAAATCACCAACGAATGATTCAACAATCTCAAACATAGCAACAATAGACCTTGAGATCAATGAGCAGAATCTTTTAGATCATGGTGGAATAACAATCATTCTTCCAAATCAAAAAGTCTTTGATAAGAGATCTGTAGAATTTAACACAAGGACATTAGAAAATGGAGAATACAACATCAAGGTTTTAGCAAAAGACAAGGCAGGAAATGAAGCGGTACAAACGATTATCGTAAATGTTGACAATAATGCCATAAGTAAAATGTTCTCTCCTGAAAGAAACAGTTTATCCAATGATATTTACTATACGTTAGCAGAAATAATAATCGGAATTGTAGCAGCAACTTTTATATTTATAATTACTTTCAAAAAATTCAAAATTTCAAAGAGAAGTTAGATAAGGTTTATATGCAATTTTTCAAAAATGAAAGCTAGATGTCTGAGCAGGATTCTAACCCTAAGAATACTCTGTCTAGGCGTGATTTTTTAAAGTTATTAGGGGCAGCAGGAACTGCTCTCACTTTTACTCCTTTTGTTCCCTGGGGTCAATTCATGCCAAACCCATCAAATGCTTCACCACAAAAAGCTAAAGTCATACTACCAGATGGCACACAAGCAAACGCTAAAACTTTTCCAAAAAATACATCTGAAGTAATTACTTATCCGTTAACTGGAGATACAGTTCTTGATCAAGAAGCGTTTAGAAAATGGCAGTTTATCAGACTACCGTCAGAACTTGGTGGAGATGTAGATGATGTTAGTGCTTTTCGTGTTTATAGTATGGTATGTTTACATTTATGGTGTCTTTGGAAATACTGGCCTCAAGACGGAAGAAAAAGGGGAGAATGTCCATGCCATGGAAGCATGTACAACCCACTTAATGGAAAAGCTATTGCAGGACCTGCATCACTTCAAGCTCCGCCTTCAAACGTTCTTGCCACATTATACCTTGAGGCAGATAACGATGGAAATTTATGGATAACTCCAGCTAAATGGGATGTAAACGCAAATGGAATTGTAGGATTTGGCCGCCTCCTTAAAACGTAGAAACGGTCTAGTAGATTTTTTCTACTGGATTTGGGATGGATTCGAAAGAACCATATTCATTGGTACTAAATTTTCATTTCCAGCAAGATTTGTAAGCCCATTTGGATTTCTTGGAATGCTTACGTTTGTTACTTTTATAATTTTAGGAATTTCTGGAGCACTTTTGATGTTTTATTATGAGCCTATACTAGATAGAGCGTGGGATAGCGTTGCAAAGATAAACAACACAGTTCCGTTTGGTTTTATGATAAGAAATATTCATTATCACGCATCTAATGCAATGGTTCTCTTAGCAGTGTTACACATGTATTATCAATACTTTAGTGGAAGATACAAGATAAGAAACGAACTCATCTGGTTTACTGGTGTCATTCTTGGTACCGTAACAATCCTTGAAGCTTTTACAGGTTATGATATAATATTTAGCGAACGAGCTGAGCTTGCATTTAGTATTGCTGCATCACTTACAAATTCTATACCCGTTGCGGGACCAACTATACGTGATGCCATGTTTGGTTCAGGGTTTGCAGACTTTGTTCTACGATTCTATACCCAACATGTATTTGTTTTACCAATAGTAATGTTGGGGCTAATGGCTGTTCACATGCCACGATTTTTGGTCTTTGATGTACCTATGGTTATGGCAATATCTGGTGCAATATTTATCACAGGTGGAGTCTTTCCAGTTGATCTTGGTTCCAAATTTCAACCCACTGTTCCTCCAGGAATTACAGTACCAGAATGGTATCTGACAGGAATTTACGCATTTCTTAGAACTCAATATGACAAATTTGTAACTGGAGTAGCTTGGCCTGCCATGTTTATCATAGCTCTTGCTTTGACACCATTCATTGATAGGTATAAGAAATTCTCTTGGAAGGATAGGCCCATAATTACTGCATTTGGAATAACTGGAATAGCTCAAGTCATGGTGACCACTTACTGGGGGTTCTATATTTCACCAGATACAACAAAGGCACTTGTAGCTAGACTCGTCATAGATCCTATATTTTTTTATCTAGTAATGTTATTGCTGGTTCCAATTGGATTTGGTTTCTCATACATGATGATTAAACTTGCCAAAGAAGCCGAAAGGAAAGCAAAGATTGCTGCATCAAAAGGCCCACATAAAGTAGCTCAAATAAACTTGTCAGGAAAATGGATCAATTGGCTAATTATTGCACTTTTGGCATTTCAAGTGTTTCTTAACATTGCAGCATATAATGCAGCGCTTTCTGGAATGAAAAACTTTTCACTCTTTCTGGTAGGATTGATTTTAATGGTATTTGCTGGCATGTTCCACCTTTACAGACATGGATTAAGTGAGGCAAAGAAGGTTCCAACTCCGCCACCACAAGCAACAACTGAAATTCCAAAACCAATTGGAACCTCGACAGATGCTACAACAAAACTTCTTGGAAAAGAAAATCTGTCATCGGTACCAGCGACAAATACAGTGCCAGCTCCTGAAATAAAAACTGTAAATCTAGAAAATATCAGAGAGCCAACGGTTGGAACATCTGATCTTAAAAAACCATAAATTGTTTTATGAATATTCAGTTCGAATAGCTTTATAAGACAAACAGAAAAATTATTATTAGTTTGAGTCTTCCAAGTTCAAGTCACGCTTATGGAATAGGATTGATAGCCGTGATAGTTGGAGCTGCAGTTGGGGTTTCATACTATCAATTATATTTTGTCCCAGAATTTAATGCAAAGCCAATAATTCCTGAAAAGGTGTTGCATCCCGGTGAAACAACCACCATAACTATTGTACCTGGAGCTGAAAATCAGCAACAAGAACAGAATTTTGTACCAAAGGCAATAACAGCCCAGCTTGGTGTTAGCAATCTAGTTATTTGGAAAAACACCAGCCCTGACATTGGTCACACAGTAACGCCAGATCCGGATAGTGTGTTCAAAGATGCATATAGTGGCCAATTTGGCTCTTCTGGAATAATCAAGGCGGGAACGACTTACCAATTCCTATTCACTCAAGTGGCAAAAATAAAATATCATTGTGATCCACATCCTTGGATGACGGGAGAAATTGATGTTGTACCTGGCGCTACAACTTCCTAATCGTCTTCTAATTATATTCATAATTTGAATTATCAATAATCTTTAGGGCATTAACTTGGCAAACACAATATCACTTTCTATCTCTTTATGTTCTTGTATTATAGATACACGAAACTTTACATCATGAGAATGGTTGGGTTCAAATTCTATCATAGCTGTAAATTCTACTATATTCTGGGGCATATCGTTTTTGCTAATAAATAATTGTGATAGATTTTGTGATATGGATTTACCATTATATGATTTGTAAACTATAATCTGATTGGAATTTAATATCTGTGTGTTCACTACTATGCCATCATACCGACCTGGGTAATTTACTTGAATTTTTCCTTTGATTTCAGTATGAGGTTTTATGTTTAAGATTTCTATCTTTATTTGAACGTCTTTCATAGTATACGTTTGACATGATTAAGATAAATAACTTGTGAGAAAAATGTTAATCAAGCAAATTTTCATAAAATTACAATTAAAAATGACGCGGGCCCGAAGGGCTTCGATCCCTTGACCACTGGATTAGAAGTCCAGCACTCTATCCATGCTGAGCTACAGGCCCAAGAATTGGGCACAAGGCTACCATATTAAGGGTTTTTCACAACCAATTTCTTTTGTTTAGATCTCTTTCCATTTTGAAAAGAAACTGTTGTGAGTATCCAGCATATTGACCAAAGTACTCTAAAATTTTTTTGTGAATAGATTCATAATTCTTTTCAGTAAGTGATTTTTCAGCTAAACCAGAAAATTTTTTTGAATAGTATTTTTGTAGAATTCTTTGTGTCCATATATCTATTGGAAAGGCTTCTAGTTTTTCAAGTGAAAATAAGAGTATGCAATCTGCAACTTTGTTCCCAATTCCATAAATCTCTTTTAGATCTTGTTTTGCAGAATTATAGTCTATTTTTTTTAAAAAATCAAATTCTATAGAGCCAGAATATGCTGCTCTTGCTGCCTCTTTTACGTATTTTGCTCTAAATCCAAGACCACATGAAAGCAAGTCTTTCACGTGAGTGTTTGTAAGCTTCTCAGCATCAGGAAAAGTAAAAAATTCACGACCTTCAAAATAGGTTTCTTTACCAAACTTATGGCAAAGTCGTTTTAACATTTGTTTGATGTTTTGGATGGATGAATTTGATGAACAAATAAAAGAGATATAGCATTGAAATGGATCTTGTCTGAGTAACCTCAGACCTGGGAAGCGTTTTACGGCAGATCTTACAAGATTGTCTTTGTTTATTTCATTTAGAATTTTTTCTATGTTGTCATCTTGTCTGAAAAAATCACTAGGTTTTTTTTGCGATGAAATTATCTCAAAAGGATTTTGCCTTACCCTTAAAATCTCTGTACCATTTACTCCATACCATACTCCATCAATCTTGTCCCAGAGAAAAACTTGACCGCTATTGATAGTGGTATCTAGGTTTATTCTTGTAAATTCTTGCATCTCAAACGGTAATTTCATCGCCTATTCTTGGTGCGATTGCATCAAACCCAAACTTCTCATGAATTTCTTCTGCAAATTTAGTGCATGAATCGCTATCTCCATGAACTGTCAGAACTTTTGGATTTCCTTTTATTCTCTTCATCATATCAAAAAGACCTGTTCTATCAACATGTCCAGAAAATTCGAATTGTCTTACTTCTGATTCAGCTTTTACATCCTTGCCCCTGATACTTACCTTTCCAGTTTCTAGCAATTTTCTGCCAGGTGTACCGTCTCCTTGATATGATACAAGAGCTATGCCATTCTTTTTATCAAGTGCAAGCTGTTGCAAATAGTAAACTGCAGAACCGCCAACTAACATTCCAGCAGGAGAGATAACTAAGCATGGTTCTTTTAGCGCATTTTTTCTTTCTTTTTCCCCTCTTATCCATTCAGCTTGGTGGATTGAATCTGCAAATACCTTTGGATCGCGTAGATATTCTGGATATCGAAGCATTATCTCGTTTACCTTGACTGCCATTCCATCCATGATTACTTTATGCTTGAATTTGGCATTTTTTAAGACACATGCAATTTCTTGTGATCTTTCAACTGAGAATGAAGGTACGAAAAGAGAACCTTTTCTATCTAAAACCTCATATGCAAACTCTATGAATTTCTCCTCAGCCTTTTCTCGTGGCATCTGATCAGTCTGAGAGTAGGTACTTTCTGTAATCAATAAATCAATTTCGCCAATATCCAAGTCTGCTTCACGCAACATACGAGATCCCTTGGGATTGATATCGCCCGTATAGAAGAGTCTCTTTTTATCTGATTCTACTATTACTGCACCACCACCTACAACATGTCCTGATTCACGGAGCTCAAATGAAGCATTACCACGAGTGATTTTTTGTTTATACTCTATCTCTTTAGAATGCATGATCATATTGACAACTTCAGGCATTTCAAAAGGAAGGAAATTTTTTTCTAGCCTTACCATATCTTCAATTAAAAGTCTAGAGAGATCCAGCGTTGGTGCTGTTGCATAAACATCCGTGCCTCCATTTACAAAAAGTGATGGCACATTGCCGGAGTGGTCAAGGTGGGCGTGTGTTACAATGACTGCGTTGATGTCTTTAGGCCTTACATGCATTGGATATGCTGGTTCTTTTCCCAAAGAGACACCATAATCTAAAAGGAAATTGGCACCGTCACAATTAACTTGGAATGCCGATCGGCCTACCTCTTGGGCAGCCCCTAGGACTTTTACTTGCAAGAATTCAAAGTCTTCTCCAAGTACCTTTAAACCTTTAGCGTTTTTCAAGAAGACAATTATAACATCTTTATAATTTACAAAAGACTTAATTAGATCAAATAAAGATGATCTGACCATGGGTAGAACCTTTGAACAATGGTGGAATACCATCCCAAAAGACCTTCGAGACAAAGTTCGAAAGGGTGATGAGGGAAACAAACCATTACTAAACCAGATAAATTGGATTTGGGTCCATAATATGATGAATCAAAAGGGTGATCTAAATCCTTCAGCCGCTGAATTACTTGACTGGGTAACAAGCGGACAAATTGACGCAATGCGTCAAACCAAGAAGTAAAATAATCATTATACTTTCTTTTTGTTTTTTATTTTCTATGTCGAATTGTAAAAAATTTCTATAACTCTGTTATGGATTTTGCAGATGGTTTAAATAGCAA
>Ga0206888_1239_pt1 | contig 10909 bp, 10 predicted proteins | sample Alteio_BWOrgHeat_90_FD_153258 | JGI IMG/M metagenome (GOLD analysis project Ga0206888, IMG submission 153258) | Enriched cells from forest soil in Barre Woods Harvard Forest LTER site, Petersham, Massachusetts, United States - Alteio_BWOrgHeat_Nextera4 ... | reverse complement strand
CCATGAGTGCTGGATGCTGTTGACAATGGCTTGAATATATTCTGGATGATCGTGATAGGCTGAAATAGTTCGAATATCAGGATAAATTCGCCATTTTTTTAAAGTGTGATTAACCGCATCAAAGCTCGAAGCAGTGGTCGTCCCTGAATATTGTGGAAAAAGCGGCAATACAATAATTTGATTTGCACCTTTAAGTAGAGATAGCGCATCCGCAATGGAGGGATTGCTGTAATGCATACCAAGTCGCACGGGGATTTGTAATTGTTCTTCGAGTTTTCGGCGAATATTTTCAGAATAAATGAGTAACGGAGAACCTTCATCTGTCCAAATTTCTTGGTAGAGTTTGAGTGAACGTTTAGGCCGCACTCGTAAAATAAACCCATGTAAAATAGGCCACCAAATCATTCGAGGTACTTCAATCACGCGCGGATCAGAGAGAAATTTTTTGAGATATTGTCGAACACCTTTGACCGTCAATGCATCAGGGGTGCCAATTTGCGTTAATAAAATGCCAGTCTTAGGTTTTATCATTATATTGAAAACCTAATGCTTTTAAGCGATCTTTGAGATTAGGATGTGTTGAAAATAAATCTGAAAGAGATCCACTTGGTGTAATTCCTGCTTGCGAAGGATCAAAAATATAAGCTTCTCGTCGCACATTTTCATGCGGTGTTTGTTGATACTGCGCACTATATTGATCATGATTCGAAAGATGATCATTGTTAATTTTTAATAAAGCGGAGGCGAGTGCTTGATTGTCTCGTAATAATTCCACACATCCTGCATCTGCCATGTATTCGCGCGTGCGACTTAGATATAACAGCAATAAAATATTGATAATCGGAAGCAAATATCGCAATAAAATGATAATAGTTGCGATGCCTCGCGCGTTGTTATTATTGCGTCTACTAAAAATTATTTGATAGAAAAAGAGATCAAGCACAATGAGAATTAAGTTTGCAAGCACTGACGCCATTAAAGTTAATTTAATATCCATTCGACGGATGTGCGACATTTCATGCGCCATGACGGCTTGTAATTCACTGCGGTTTAATTTATTGATGAGACCTCGAGTGATCGCCACCATCGCAGATTTTTCGCTATATCCACTCGCGAAAGCATTCATGTAATCGGCATCAATCAAATAAACTTTTGGCATGAATTGCAAACCGGCGGCAATTTTTAATTCTTCAACAACGTTATACAATTGTTTTTCTTGCAAGGTTGCTGCATTTTCAGGGGTGATTTCATGATATTCAGTGCCGAGCAACATCAAACGATTATGAAATGTGAAAGTCACCCATAATGAAATTCCCGCGACCGCTACCATAATTAAGGTGACTAACGGAAAAAGTTTAAAAGTAATGAGAGCGAAAAAGATTTGAGAGAGTGGGGCGGTTGGATAATTTTCCGCATTCATATAAATATCGACTAAAAGCCCGATCCCCACATAAATCAGGAAAAACATCGCCATTACCATGAAGGTTTTGCGATTATTAGTGCGGATGGTTTGCCGCCAATCAGTCGTAAAAGGCATAATTACAATTTAACCGTATAACTTTCATGTTCAGCAACCTGCGTATCGGTGAGTTGCCAATAAGGAAAATCAAAATCTAATTTTGAACGAAACATACCAACAATCATCGACGTGAAAAAAGATTTTTTGTTCGCGTTATAAGTTTCGATACTGTCATTATAAGATTGTTTTGCATATGCTAGTTTGTTTTCAGTATTCACAATTTCTTCTTGTAATTGCAGGCAATTTTCGTTGGCTTTTAATTGGGGATATTGTTCGAAAACCAAATTAAGATTAGATGCAATTTGTGAAATTTTATTTTCGGCGGCAATTCGCGTTGCTTCATCACCATTTGCTTTCGCGGTTTGCGCTTGATTTCTTAATGCAACGACGTCTTTTAAAGTGGTTTGTTCATAATCCATGTATTTTTTAACAACATTGATCAGTGATTCAAAAACCTTGAAACGTCGATCCAATTGAATATCTATTTGTTTTTGATTATTTCGAATCGCTTCAATCAATGCGATTAAACGGTTATATGTGAGGACAATAAAACCGCCGAGGACAAGTACAACAATTAAGATGATTGCGGTAGTGCTCATGGATATCATGTCTCCTGATCAAGTTGCGACAGAACCTGTCATTCCCGCGTAGGCGGGAATCCATCCATAGAGGATATATATTATAAATGGATTCCCGCCTACGCGGGAATGACAAAGCCTTTATACAAGGTGGTATTATAGCATTTTCATTCCATCCGGGAAGGCAATTATGTCCGATGCTACGATAAATCTTACTCGCGAAGTTTACCAATATCTGCAAAAAAACTCCCTCAGAGAAACTGAAGTTCTCCAAAAATTGCGGGAAAAAAACCCACAAAATGAGCATGGGTCATATGCAAATTTGTCCAGAACAAGGGCAATTCATGCAATTATTGGTGGGGCTCATGGGTGCGAAAAAGGCCATTGAAGTCGGGGTTTTCACTGGATACAGTACGCTTTCTATCGCGAGTGCGCTGCCTGAGGATGGCAAGATTATTGCTTGTGATATTAATGTAGAATGGACGAAAATTGCGAAACAATTTTGGGAAATGGCAGGCTTTTCACATAAAATTGATTTGAAATTGGCTCCAGCGATTGAAACACTTGATTTATTATTAAAAAATAATGAGGCAGGGACATTTGATTTTGTTTTCATCGATGCCGATAAAGCGAATTATCCAATTTATTATGAACAAGCGTTATCGCTCATTCGGGTCGGCGGCCTCATTCTCATCGATAATGTATTGTGGAGCGGCAAAGTCGCAGATCCGACTATAGAGGATGATAATACCAAAACAATTCGCGCGTTTAATCAAAAATTGCATAATGATCCGAGGATTACTCTATCGATGCTGCCGCTGGGAGATGGTCTGACCTTGGCGATGAAGATTTTTTCTTAAAAACAAATACCAACGGTATCATGAACATAAAACTAAAAGTGATAAACATATAAATATCAAGAAACGCAACCATTTGCGATTGTTTAGATATTTCTCCTGCGAGTATTTGATATGCCAGGGGGTTATCTATATTAAGGTTAATACGACCTAAATAATCATATACCGCGGTATGATAGGGTTGAATAAAACTTACCTGATGATTCCATGCCATTTGCGTGTGTCTTGTGAAAATCGTAATAATGATGGAAATGGCAATAGATGAACCCATGGTGCGTAATAAGCTAAATAAACCCGCGGCTTCTGCGAGCATATGTTTTGGCAGGGTGGAGTATGCGATAGTCGCAAGGGGAACGAAAATTAATCCTAATCCAAAACCTTGGAACAGCAAAGGCCAGACCATCCACCATGCATCAATTTCTAAATTATAATAAGTACCAGGAAAAGTACCGAGTATACTAAAAACCATGCCCACCAGAATTATTTTTCTAGGATCCGTATGTTTAATTAATTTTCCGACCATTATCATGCTAATCATGGCGCTAATGCCACGCGGTGACATAATGAGACCGGTCATTAATACGGGATATTGAAATAAATTTTCGAGCATCAATGGAAGAATGGCAAGGGTACCAAATAACCCTAAGCCAAACATCACGAGAATGAGACTTGAAACAAGAAAATTTCGGTCCTTAAAAATTGTAATGTTAAAAACAGCGCGTTTTTTTTGATATAGACTACAGTAGATAAATCCTAAAAATCCACTGACCATTAATGCCGTCGATACACGTATTTCTATGGAGTTAAACCAATCCGCACCATTTCCCCGATCAAGCGTATATTGCAATGCGCCAATCCCGAAAGAGATGAAAATTAATCCCAGCCAGTCCATTTGGCGCGGTTTTTTTTCGGTTTCTTTAAGCGTAAACCAAACAATGAGTAATGAGAGAATGCCAACAGGAATATTAATGTAAAAATTCCATCGCCAACTGGCAATTTCAGTTAAATAACCGCCCAACGTAGGCCCCAGAATGGGTCCTATCATGACACCGACTCCCCAGATAGCCATGGCAGTCCCTTGCTCTTCGGGAGGGTAAATATCGCTTAAAATCGTTTGGGAAATAGGAACCAAAGCCGCCCCAAAAATACCTTGTAATAAACGAAAAATGACAATTTGCGTCATTGAAGTTGCGGCACCGCAAAGCATCGATGCAAGCACAAAACCTAAAATAGAAATCAGTAAATATTTTTTTCGACCATAAATATCCGTAAAGTATCCCGTGAGTGGCATAAAAATCGCTGAGGCGACTAAATAACTCGTTAAAATCCAGGTGATTTCATCCGGTGCTGCACTGAGTGATCCTTGCATGTGTGGTAATGCCACATTTACAATGGTCATGTCCAATACTTGCATCAGTGTAGCTGACATGATGGCGATGGTGATAAGACCTCGTTCGAGTGGGGAAATTTGCTGATAGGTTTTCAGCATAATATTATCCGATGTTGAGCGATACCGTGGCCGATGTGCCAATTCGTAAAGGATATTTTGGATCAACATCAACAATACGTATCCGCACCGGAATGCGTTGTGTCACTTTGACCCAATTGCCTGTTGCATTTTGTGGGGGAAGCAGAGAAAAAACGGATCCTGTTCCTCCGCTGATACTTTCAACGATGCCTGTAAAAATATGTTTAGGGTACATATCGATGCGGATTTTGGCTTTTTGTCCGGGTTGTATGGAACGAAGTTCCGTTTCTTTAAAATTAGCATCAATCCAAAATTCTTGATCGCTAATTAAAGCAAATACAGGTCTATTTTGTTCGACAATACTTCCTTCTCTTAACGTCACATTCGTCACCCATCCACTGGTTGGGGCGTGAATTTCCGTGTAATGCAAATTCAGCGTTGCGCGTTTCAGGCTTGTTTCTGCAAGTTGTAATTCAGCGAGGGAAGATCGAAGATCGGCTTCCGCCGTATCTCCGGCTTGTCGCGATGCTACTTTTTGTTGCACTAATTGCGACATGCGTTTTGCCGTCAATTCTGCCATGTGCCATATTGCAAGATCTTTTTCTTTTTTTGCTTTCGCTTCATTGGTTGCAATTTCGAAAGGTTCGCGATCGAGAGAAAAGAGTAGCGCATCTTTTTTGACGTATTGATTATTAATGATGTTGAGATTAAATATTTGTCCGGTGATGCGAGGCGCAATTTGTATCACATTAGCATTGACGTAAGCATCATCTGTGCTGACAATGGATTTATGTTTTTGCCAATACAAAAAACCAAAGCCAATCATGCTGATTGCAATGATCATGCCCAATGTTTTTTTTAAAAATGCAGAAAACATCCATTTCATAGACATAAAATTGAAAATGTTTATCATGTGTCAAATGTAAAGATTAATAATAAAATTAGCAAGTGAATATTAAAAAAATAGTTCGGACAACATTGCGAGAAATTCCTGAATCAAAAAGTTCGGGATATTTTCGGATGTAGTATTAAAGCCTTGTGTCATCCTGAGCGTAAGCGAAGGATCGATTTAATTTGCCACTTAAACGCGGGGCCGTAAACTGATCCTTCGCTTCGCTCAGGATGACAAACCTATGGTTTTACAACATGCATTAAATAATTCACCGCCACATCTTCACATAATTTGTAATGATCAGTGATTGGATTATAAGTTAATCCCGTAATATCGGAAACGCGCATTCCCGATTGTCGAATCCATTCAGATAATTCGCTGGGTCGAATAAATTTAGAAAAGTCATGCGTATTTTTCGGCAATAATTTTAATAAATGCTCAGCGCCGATAATGGCAAATAAATAAGATTTTATGTTGCGATTAATGGTTGAAAAAAATAAATGACCTTGGGGTTTTAAAAGTTTGCTACAGGCTTCTACGATTTGCCAAGGTTCTGGTACGTGCTCTAATAATTCTAAACAAGTAATAATATCAAATTCGCCTGGACGCTCACTTGCTATGTTTTCTGCAGTATTTAATAAATATTCGACATTCGTGCCACTTTCTAATTGATGCAATTTCGCAATTTGAATGGCATCCGTGCTCATATCGATTCCGGTGACATGACCCCCTAATTTCGCCATGGATTCAGATAAAATTCCGCCGCCACAGCCAATATCTAAGATTTTATTCCCCGCGAGTGGCGCGCGTTCATTAATATATTGTAGGCGTAAGGGATTAATGGCATGCAGGGTTTTAAGGTCGCCTTCGGTATCCCACCAGCGTGATGCCATTTGACTGAATTTAGCAATTTCAGCCTGGTCAATATTTGAGTGATGCATGGCAAATCCTACTAGCGAGAAGAACGGCTTATTATTATAATGACCGAAGCCCGAAATTCCTAGAGAAGTTCACATGAAAAAAGCTCCCGAAAAAACCATTTATTTGCGTGATTATACGGTTCCTCCGTTTTTGATTGATAAAGTTGATCTTCAATTTGTCTTGGAAGAAAAGGAAACATATGTTACCGCCACTTTACAAATAACACGGAATAAAGCAAGCAAAACAGAAGAGAAAGATCTCCATTTGAATGGAGATAGTCTGGAATTAGTTTCCGTCGCTTTGAATGGTCATGCCCTAAATGAAACCCAATATCAATATTCTCCCTCAAACCTCACTATTTTTGATGTACCAGAAAAATTTAGTTTAAACGTAAAAACCAAAATTAAACCCGAAGAAAACACGGCATTGAGTGGACTTTATAAATCCTCCGGAAATTTTTGCACGCAATGTGAACCCCATGGTTTTCGCCGCATTATGTATTATTTAGATCGACCCGATGTGATGGCGAAGTTTTCGACGGAAATTATTGCAGATAAAAAAAGATATCCTATTTTATTATCCAATGGAAATATGGTTGAAAGTAAAGATTTAAGCGATGGCAAACATTATGTGAAATGGGAGGACCCTTTCAAAAAACCCTGTTATTTATTTGCTTTAGTCGCGGGAGATTTAGAGTTTATCGAAGATACTTTCAAAACGATGAAAGGTCGCCATGTCTTATTACGCATCTATGTAGAAAAAGGCAATCTTGATAAATCCCATCATGCGATGCAAGCGCTTAAAAAAGCAATGCGTTGGGATGAAGAAAATTATGGTCGTGAATACGATCTTGATATTTATATGATTGTCGCGGTCAGCGATTTCAACATGGGTGCAATGGAAAATAAGGGTTTAAATATTTTTAATACGCAGTATATTTTAGCGAAACCCGAGACTGCGAGTGATTTCGATTATATTCATATTGAATCGGTGATTGCGCATGAATATTTTCATAATTGGACGGGAAATCGTGTGACATGTCGCGATTGGTTTCAACTGAGTTTAAAAGAAGGGCTCACAGTTTTTCGTGATCAGAGTTTTACGGCAGATACCACTTCGAAAACTGTGGCACGCATCGATGATGTCGATCATTTGCGTAATTTTCAATTTGCGGAAGATGCGGGTCCTTTAAGACATCCTGTGCGACCGGATTCGTATGAAGAAATCAATAACTTTTATACGGCTACCGTTTATAATAAAGGTGCAGAATTAATTCGTATGCAACGAACCATTTTAGGCAATGAATTATTTCGCTTAGGAATGGATTTCTATTTTGCGACTTTCGATGGATGTGCTGCAACCATTGAAGATTTTGTTTCTTCCATGGAAAAGGCATCCGGCATTTCCCTGCAACAATTTAGATTATGGTATAGCGAAGCAGGGACGCCAATTGTCAATATTCAGGACCATTACGATGAAATAACGAATATTTACACTTTGCATGTGACACAGAATATTGAAACGACTACCGAAAAAAAACCTTTACATATCCCGATTAAAATTGGTTTGTTAAAAAGGGATGGTAAAGAAATTCATCATGAATTGCTGCAGCTTAAAGAATTTTCATATGATTTTCATTTTAAAAATATTAATGAAAAACCGACTCCTTCATTATTACGTGATTTTTCAGCCCCCGTTAAAGTAGTGTTTGATTATTCGGATGCGGCTTTACAATTACTTTTTAAGCATGACAACAATTTATTTAATCGTCGCGATGCAGGGCAACGATATGCATTGAAAGTCATGTTGAACTTAATCAACAATTATCAGCATAAAAAACCATTATCATTACCGCATGATTTTTTAGCGACTTTCGAATATTTATTAGAAAATATGCACGAAGATAAATTAATGATTGCCGAATGTTTGAATTTACCATCGGAAAAATATATCGGCGAGCAAATGCCCATCATCGATGTGGATGCGATTCATCATGTGCGTGAATATGTTATCAAAGCATTGGCGCTTAAATTAAAAAATATTTTTATTCGAATTTATGAAAAAAATAATGATTTACAATCGCCTTATCAATTTAATTTAGATGCCATTGGCAAGCGTCGTTTATCAAGTATGTGTCTTTTTTATTTGGGACGTCTCGATGATCCCGCGATTTACAAAAACATTATCATGCCGCAGTTTGAGACGGCGATATCTCATAATATGACTGATACGATGGCATCCTTGCGTGCGATTACAGATTCTACCTTTGAAGGTCGAGAAAAGGCACTGAATGATTTTTATGAAAAATGGAAAGATGATGCATTGGTGGTAGATAAATGGTTATCTACTCAGGCAACTTCAATTGTTAAAACTACGCTTAAGACCGTGAAGGAATTAACGAAACATCCTGCTTTTGATATAAAAAATCCAAATAAAGTTTATTCCCTGATTAATGCTTTTTGTTTTCGTAATCAGGTACGTTTTCATGATGCAAGTGGTGAGAGTTATGAGTTTATCAAAAATATTATTTTGGAAGTCGATGCATTAAATCCCCAGGTAGCCTCGCGAATCGCGAAAGCATTTAGTGATTGGAAACGTTTTGATAATGAAAGAAAACATCTCATGCAAAAAGTGCTGCAAGATATTTTACATCATAAAAATTTATCGAATGATGTTCACGAAATGGTAAGTAAAAGTTTATATTTATAGAGGAAAAAATGATGAAGCATACAAATGAGACACGTATTGAATCCGATAGTATGGGAAAAATTCCCGTTCGACATGATGTTTATTGGGGAGCGCAGACCGAACGTTCGTTGCATCATTTTGCGATTGGTGCGGATACGATGCCAGAAGAATTGATTCGCGCATTTGGTGTCTTAAAAAAAGCTGCCGCAATGACCAATCATGAATTGGGTTTATTACATGAAGACAAATTAAAATTAATTTCGGATGCAGCAGATGAAGTGATCTCTGGAAAATTACACGTACATTTTCCTTTAAGTATTTGGCAAACCGGTAGTGGCACGCAAACCAACATGAATGTGAATGAAGTGATTTCGAATCGCGCGATTGAAATGGCGGGCGGAGAACTCGGTAGCAAAAAACCCATTCATCCTAATGATGATGTGAATCGATCACAATCATCCAATGATACTTTCCCTAGCGCAATGCATATCGCGACAGTCGATGCGATAGTGAAACGTCTCATTCCTGCGATTAAAACATTGCGTGATGCCCTATATCAAAAACAACAGCAATTTGCAGACATTGTGAAAATTGGTCGTACGCATTTGCAAGATGCGGTTCCCTTAACGTTGGGGCAAGAATTTTCAGGATATGTCGCGCAATTAGATGCGGCGATCAAAAATATAGAAGCAACATTACCCGGACTTTATGAGCTTGCATTGGGTGGTACCGCTGTCGGAACCGGTATTAATACACATCCGCAATTTGCGGAACTTGCCGCAAAAAATATTGCAAAATTAACCGGCTTACCATTTCGTTCGGCTCCTAATAAATTTGCAGCCCTCGCGTCTCACGATGCTTTTGTATTTACGAGTGGCGCATTAAAAGCCCTGGCTTGCGCATTAATGAAAATTGCGAATGATATACGATGGTTAGGTTCGGGTCCTCGTAGCGGTTTTGGCGAATTAATTTTGCCTGCCAATGAACCTGGATCCTCCATCATGCCTGGCAAAGTGAATCCTACACAATGTGAAGCCCTCACTATGGCGTGTGTGCAAGTGATGGGAAATGACACGGCAATTGGTATTGCAGGATCGCAAGGAAATTTTGAATTAAATGTTTTTAAACCTGTCATTATTCATAATATGATGCACTCGATTATATTGTTAAGCGATTCGTCTCAGATGTTTACGCAATTCTGTATTAAGGATTTGGCAGCAGACGAAAAACGTATTCAAGAGTTCGTTAATAACTCCCTTATGTTAGTGACAGCGCTGCAACCAAAAATCGGTTATGATAAAGCCGCTGAAATTGCACATAAAGCATGGCATGATGGCACAACTTTATTAGAAGCAACCATCGCACTCGGATATTTAACAGAAGCTGAATTTAAACAATTAGTGCAGCCGAGATTAATGACAACACCTCAGGGAAGTTAAATACTTAAGGGATAGCATGTCAAAACTTTATTTTTATTATTCTGCAATGAATGCAGGAAAAAGCACGGTGCTTTTGCAATCTGCTTATAATTACAATGAAAGAGGAATGGATACTTTATTATTTAGTCCTTCCATTGATACAAGATATGGTGCGGGAAAAATTTCTTCCCGCATTGGTTTGCACGCGCCTGAGATTTCCTTTAATCACGGTCCGCGACGCACGATGTGAAGCACTAAACTCACAATAAATAGAATTAAAAAGATAAAAAATATGACTTTAGCGATTTCAGCACTGGCGACCATTATTCCTGTAAAACCAAGAACACCCGCGATTAGAGCAACAATGAGAAAAATGACGACCCAGGATAACATATGAACCTCCTTGCACATGCACTATTTTCATACAACTTTATTATATCACAGTTTTTTTTACACTTCCCAAAAATGCTTCCGACACATCGCAGTATAGGTATCATTATCGCCGATTAACACTTGCGATCCTTGTTTCACAAAATGTCCTTCTGCATCCATTCTCGCATTCATAATG
>Ga0206888_1238_pt1 | contig 10926 bp, 10 predicted proteins | sample Alteio_BWOrgHeat_90_FD_153258 | JGI IMG/M metagenome (GOLD analysis project Ga0206888, IMG submission 153258) | Enriched cells from forest soil in Barre Woods Harvard Forest LTER site, Petersham, Massachusetts, United States - Alteio_BWOrgHeat_Nextera4 ... | reverse complement strand
AAAGATGCAGCCGGTTCCGCACCGTCTGCTCCGCCTTTTCGCGGATGGAACAGGTATTCAACAGGATCAGATCGGCCTCGGCATAGTTGCCGGTGGCGGCAAACCCATTGTCGTTCAGGATAGATGCCACGATCTCGCTGTCCGAAAAATTCATCTGACAGCCATAGCTCTCTATATAGAATTTCTTCCGGAATTCCCGCCCGTCGGCAACCACAGGCGCAAAGGCTTCCCCCTGCCGCCCCTCATCGTGCACCTTGCTACTCAACGATTCAAGCATTGGTCTTTCTTGATTTAGACCGCAAAGATAAGCAGAAAAGGAATTGACTGTGACAAGTTGGCAGAATGAAAAAAGCCACCAACGGTGGCTTTTTTCGCAAGTGTTGTGTTTGATTTATTTCTCCAGGAACAAATTGTCTGCAAATTGCTCGTTGAAGTGCTTGACGGGGTCGCCGGTGATATTATGGTAAACCGCGCTGATAAAGATGGTCTTTACCGCGCTCACCAGCACCAGAGTGGCAAACAACAGGAGGGCAAAAACAGCGATGCCCAGCAAAGGATGGATCGCCCAGCCGAGGAGTCCGCCGATGGCTGCGGCGGCAAGGATGCCGAGCAGTTGGATAAGCCCGAAGCTAAAGCCGGCGCCCAGTCTTTCCCCCCACTTTTCCTTCATCAGGGTAGCCGAACGTTTAAAGGCGCCGATAGGTCCCAGGTTCTCATAGGCGATCACGGGCACGACAAAGAACGTGGTCACGCTCCATACGATGCCGATGAGCCCGGTGATGAACTTGCCCAGCGAGCCTACATTGTCCTGGATGATGCGCAGGATGGTGCCGACCGTGGCCGCGAAGGCCGCCCAGGAAAGGAGGGCCCAGAAGCGGCTGAGGGCGAACTGCAACCCCTTCCGGATCGTCGGCTCTTCGCCTTTAAAGTACAGATGGGTGCAGTGGATCAGGGCCGTATTGAAGAAGACGATGATAAAATAGTTGATGAGATAATACACGAAGACAAAAAGATAGTTGACGAAGCTGGACTGGTCGCGATAATCCCGGAAGGCTTCGATGTCCCAGCCGGTGGAGGCGAATAGGATCACGACAAAGGAAACGACCACCAGGATCAGCGAAATGCCCGACAGGATAGGGAACAGGATCAGCCGGCGATTTTCTTTCAGCACGGCCCAGCTGTTCATGGCGATATTCCAGCCATTGGAAAGACGATCAAAAATGTTCATAGTAAATAAAGCTTTTAGTGAGGAATGGAAGATGCTATACAAAATAGGGATAATAAACCGGTTTTCATAAATACTACCCTGTTTATTGGGGTAACTGCTTATGAATCAACCATCTTTCCACATCACCGGGGCTCCCGGGGGTTTGGCCTGAAAATTGCAATTCCGGGGTTGATCCAATCGGCCAAAACAGAACACTACTATGAAGAACCGACCCCTGCTGATATCCTTGTCGTTGGGCTATTGCCTGCTGGCTGCCTGTACCAAAAGCAGCCCCGCATCTGCGGTCCAGGTGGCCCCGAAGTCATCTATTACGGGCAGCATCAACGACTCCCTCCTCCATTATCCCGTCAATCTCGTTTACATCCAGGATGTCGACACCACGCATACGACCCTTATCTCGGGCGAATATGCAGATACGTCCAGCAAGAAGGGAAGCCTGGCGATGCGGCTGCGCGGCGATACTACGGGCCGGTTCAGCGGCAGCAGCCTGCTCGTCACCTATACCGACGGGTTAGGCGGCGTCTATTATAATACCACCGATACGACCAACTATGTGCAGATAGATAAATATCCGAAGACCTACAACGGGGTGGTCAGCGGTAGTTTCTCGTTCACAGTGGCCGGTAATGCCGGTAGTCTGAAATTCACCAACGGAAGTATCATCGCCATCTATCAAAAATAAACCGGCCCATCAGGGATGGGCCAACCGCTATAATTCAATATACCATGAAGCAACTACCGGGCAGCCCGCTGGGACTCGATCCATATACCGGGGCATGGGACACCACTCATGTCGTCCACCTGCTGAAAAGAACCCTTTTTGGCGCCACCGTACAGGATATCAATTATTTTAAGAACCTGACCATGTCGGCGGCGGTGGACCAGCTCCTGACCCCTGCTGCGGTCCCTTCCACCAAACCACTAAATAACTATGGCGCCGACCCTACCGGGGTTGCTGCCTTCCAAACCTGGATCGGGACGGGACTCACCTATACAGACGAAGGAATGAATACGAACAGGCTTCGCAGCCTGCAGACCTGGTGGATCGGGCAACTCCTCAACTGCGGCCGGAGTATCCACGAAAAGATGACGCTGTTCTGGCACAATCACTTTGCGCCCAACGCTCTTCCGCACCTGGATATCCCCTGCGAACTCTGGTATAACCAATATCTCACGCTGCGGAAGTATGCCCTTGGTAATTTCCCGCAGTTGATGAAGGCGATCACGCTCGACCCGGCCATGCTATTGATGCTCAACGGAAGCACCAATACAAAGACATCGCCAAATGAGAATTTCGGGCGGGAATTGCAGGAGTTGTATGCCATTGGAAAAGGACCCGATGGGACGGGTTCCGGCTACACCCAGGGGGATGTGGCCACCGCAGCGCGGGTATTGACGGGTCATACGGTAGACCTCAATTACAATTACCTTTTCCAGGCAGGCGATCATGACGACACCAACAAGACCTTCTCGGCTTTTTATGGCAACCAGATAGTCACCGGCTATTCCGGGGCAGCAGGCGCGGGGGAATTGGATACCTTACTGGCGATGCTTTTCTCTACCCAGGAATCCGCAAAATTCCTGTGCAGGGAGTTGTACAATTTCTTTGTTTATTATGTTATCGACGATACCATCGAGGCCAATATCATCACGCCGCTGGCGGGTGTCCTCCGCAACAGCGGCTACAACATCACCGCCACTTTATCGGTGCTCTTCAAGAGCCAGCATTTTTATGATCTCGTCAACTCCGGTGCCTGTGTGATCAAGAGCCCGCTGGATCTGATGATCGGGCTTTGCCGGGAATACCAGGTGGCCTTCCCTGCGGATGCCGCGGGCCAGTACAATGGCTGGAGCATGCTTGCGCAAAATGCCTCCGACCTGCAACAGGAGATCCTTTGTATCCCCGTGGTGGCCGGATGGGATGCCTACTACCAGACCCCCCAGTATCATGAACTGTGGATCAACTCCGTCACTTATTCGGAACGCAACTTCATCACCGACCTTCTCATCGGGACCGGCAATATGAAGAACGGCACTACGCTGCGCATCGATGCGGTGGGGTTTGCCGGTCTATTATCCGCTCCCCAGGACCCCAACCAGTTGATCGCCGACACGCTCAGCGTCCTGTTGCGGCCGCCGCTCTCGGACAGCGACATAACCCTGTTGAAACAGACGATCCTGCTGGGCGGCGGAACGACCGACGTTTACTGGACCAATGCCTGGCTGGCCTATGTTGCCGCACCGACGGATATGACGGCTTACAACACCGTCGATGCGAGACTTCGGTCGCTGTTCAAATACCTGATGGATCTGCCCGAATACCATTTATCCTAAAAACACCCTTATGCGCAGAAGAGATTTTTTAAAAGCAGTAGCGCCGGTCACGATGTTGGGCGGGTTCAGAATAGACGCTCTGTCCCGGCTTCCTTTTATGGGCGCATTGCAGGGAGCCAGTGACAACGATCATGTGCTGGTACTGGTGCAAATGGTCGGCGGCAATGACAGCCTGAATACCGTGATCCCGCTGGAGCACTTCGGAGATTATGTGGCGGCGCGCTCCAATATCGCTATCCCCCAGGGCAAGGTCCTGACGCTTACCAATAATCTCAAGAACGGTCTGCATCCTTCGCTCACCGGTCTGCAGGGCCTGTATAACAACGATCAGCTGGCCATCATCCAATCGGTAGGGTATCCCGATGCGGACGGCTCCCATTTCAGGGCGACCGATGTCTGGCTGGAAGGGGCGGATGAGGATCAGTATCTTACCACCGGCTGGGTAGGCCGCTTTCTCTCGACCACCTATTCCAATTTCCCGGCAGGTTATCCCAATGCCGACATGCCCGATCCGCTGGGGATCCAGATCGGTTCGGTCGTCTCTCCGGTTTTCCAGGCAACAGTTGGGTCCACCGGTATGGCCGTCCCTTCCGACACCGCCTTCTATAACCTGATCAATGGCATTACTGAGCCCGGGCCCGATACGCCCATGGGTAACGAACTCACGTATCTGCGGGCCATCGCAAGGCAAACGAATAAATATGCTGCCTCCATCGAAGCCGCGGCCCAGAAGGTGACCCAGCAGCAGCCTTATCCCGACACCAGCCTGGGCGCCCAGTTAAAGACCGTGGCCCGCCTCGTCGCCGGCGGCTTGAAGACCAGGGTGTACTTTGTCACGGCCGATGGCTTTTTCGATACCCACGGCGGCCAGGTCAACCCCGGCGCCCCTACCACCGGGCAGCATGCGACCCTTTTGCAACAGTTGTCAGATTCCATTACCGCCTTTATGAATGACTGTAAGTTTCTCGGGATAAACAAGCAGGTCATGGGCATGACCTTCTCCGAGTTTGGCCGGCGCATCGCCTCCAACGGGAGCGTCGGTACGGATCATGGCGCCGCCCAGGCGGTATTTGTCTTTGGGGATCCCGCCCAGACGGGTGTCCTCGGGATCAACCAGGACCTTTCCGGGCTCAATTCACAGAGCAACCTGTATATGCAATACGATTTCCGGTCAGTCTATTCGAGTATTCTGCGGGACTGGTTCTGCGTGTCGCCGGACGACGTGTCGAGTATGCTGCTAAAGAACTATCAATACCTGCCCTTTATCAAGAATACGGCTTGCGGCAACACCTATACCGACCTGAACAACCTGGGCGACAGACTGATCTCCAACGCACCCAATCCCTTTATCGACAGCACGGTCATCACGTTCAAGACCAATGGTGGTCACACCCTGGTGCAGTTGTTCGATGCCGCCGGGAAGTTGATGATGGTGCCCGTCGACCAGGATTATGTGCAGGGTACCTGGTCCGTGTCCGTCGACACCAGCCGGCTTGCCGATGGCGTCTACTACGCACGGTTCCAGAATCAATCGGTGCAACAGGTGCGCACCTTACTAAAAGTACATCATTAATCTATCGCTGATGACCAGGCGTTGTCTTATTATCGGTTGTTTATCCCTGTTATTGGCGGTTTACCTGCCGTCGTCCGCGGCTGCCCAGGCCCGCGGGACGGATACGATCAGCTATTCCTCCACCTGTGTCAACGCGACCATTCTCTTTGCTTCTCCGCTGCTGGACACTTTTTTCCGGCCCGACTATATCCAATGGCATTTCAGCGACCCCGCATCGGGCTATAACGACAGCTCAGGCGCGGACAAACCCCGGCATGTATTTGCGGCTACGGGGCAATATCCCGTCGAACTGGATGTCTGGTATAAGAACAGCGATACCATTAAAATAAGGGATACGATCACGGTCGTAACACCCCTCAACTTCAACTTTGGCAACGATATCTATGTCTGTGGAAAGAAACCCGATACGCTGATCCACGGGCCCGTCATCCCCGGCGCCACTTATACCTGGAATGACGCCGATACTACGCATACCGACACGATCCGCATCAAGCAATCCGGCATCTATACCGTTGCCGTCAATGGGTGTGGTGTCACCGACAGCATCGGCGTCTTTGCCAGCGATACGCCAAAGATCGACCTGGGGAAAGACCATATCATGTGCGACAGCGCCAACCTGCAGCTGACCGCCGCCGCGCAGAACGGCACCTATGCCTGGTCGCTGGATGGCGTCGCACTGCCTGACACCGGGGACCAGCTGATCACCCACTATCCCGGTGGAAACTATGCCGTGGTGGTCACTGTGCCCGGTTGCGGCATCTACAACGCGGCGGTGTCCATCACCTATTCCCAGCCGCTGGCGCCGCCCCTTGATCTGGGACCCGACACCCTGCTTTGTCCCAAACAGGTCTTTACATTGAATGCTGCCATTCCCGGCGCGACGGCATATGAATGGAACAACAGTCCCGGCGACAGCCTGTTTACGATAACCAGCCCCGGTAATTATTGGGTCTTCGTCACCTACCAGAACCAGTGCCAGGTCACCGACAGCGTACTCGTCACCTACCGCAACGACAAGCCCCTCGATTTCCACGATACCGCCATTTGCAAGGGGAGTACGCTTGTGCTCAATGCCGACTTCGGCCAGGGTACCTACAACTGGACGGGGACCCCGCCACAGCGAAATGACCAGAACCAATCGGGTCAGTCCACCTACTTTGTTTATGAGCCGGGCAGGTACAAGGTCGTTGCCACGGTTGGGCAATGCGTATTCACCGATAGCCTCAACGTCATTTTTGACGACAGCCTGCAGGTCTCCATGCTAAAGGACACTACGCTTTGCAATGGTGAAGATTTTATGTTGACAGTGAAAGGCAATGCCGACACGCTCACCTGGCAGGATGGTAGCCAGGGCAATAATTACCATCCGGTGCAAAGCGGCATCTACACGGTAATCGCGGCGAATGGCTGCGGCAGGGATACCCTGACGGCAACTGTCGACTTCACCGCCTGCAGCTGCCAGTTGCTGCTGCCAAATGCCTTTACACCCGATGGGGATGGGCATAATGATAGTTTCCGGCCGCTGCATGCCTGCGAAATGACCAATTTCGAGATGAATATCTACGATCGCTATGGCGATCTTGTTTTCCGCAGCCTCAATCCCGACGAGGCCTGGGACGGCACTTTCCACGGCGTCAAAGCACAGGCCGGCGCCTATGTTTGGATGGCGCATTATTTCAGCACGGCTACAAAACAGCCGGTGCTTCGGAAGGGGACGGTAGTGCTCATCCGTTAGTTGTTTTGCTGAAGTCATAAGCAATCTTTATTTTTATTTAACCCAAAACAAATAATAATAATTGCTTATGTCGGAAGAGAAAGTCATCCAGCACGCCGGAAAAGCGCTGCACACGCTGCAGGATAAAGAAAAAGGGTGGGGTAAGAAAATAAATGAATTCTTTGTCGAGATCCTGATCATCGTTTTCGCCGTAAGCATCACGCTGGTACTGCACAACTGGAACGACGAGCGGCACGAACGCCGGCTGGCGCGGGAATTCCTGCAGGGGATCAAACTCGACCTGGACAGCGGGGCCGCCGATATCCGGGGAAATGTGGGTTGGTTTCAGCAAAGCGTCGATTATTATTACGATATCCGGAACCAGATGGTTGGTCACCGGTACGATCCGGCCGATCTCGACTCGAACAGCGGACATTTGATGAATTCCATTTATTTCAACTTCGATATGGGCCGCTTCGAGGCATTCAAATCCTCCGGTTATCTCCGTCTCATCGAAAACCAAAAGCTGTTGAAACGCATGATGTACCTCTACACGGTATACATCCCCTTTCAGTCGCAGGAAGACCGGGTAATGTATGGCGACCGAGGGCACTATTATGAACAATACATCGGCCCGAAGGCTACCCTCATGTCCGCAAATCCGAAGGACAACCGGATCATAGTCTCCAAATTGGTGGAGGACCCCGCTTTTCGTTACTTCGTCATCTCGTACTCGGGTAATTTGCAGGAAAAACAAAAGCAGAAGCTGGATCTGGCCAAAGAAATGCAGGAATTGTCCGCAGACATCGCCGAAGAGCTGAAAAAATAAAAGGCCTCAGTTGCCTGGGACCCTTTATTTTGAGCGGAAGACGAGGCTCGAACCCGCGACCTACAGCTTGGGAAGCTGTCGCTCTACCAACTGAGCTACTTCCGCATGTTTACCGGCTTTAACCGGGGACGCAAATGTAAGGGCTCGCCGGGTATCCATAAAATAAATTCTGATCTTTTTCACAAACCCACCCATTCCCGGCAACCTTTATTTTCCGGGCGCCGGGCTTGCGGCAGCCTTCAAATATCGACCCGCCAACCAACTATCCTTCAGCGGGATAAGCCATTTTGTCTCCAATTCTGCTTTAGTCAGCACGGTATTGTTGAAATAGGGCGTATCGGGCCCTACAAAGCCATTTTCCAGGGCATAGGGCAGTTGGGAAAGCGGAACCATCTGGACCTTGTCCTTTACCTGGAAGGCCAGCATCAGCCGGTCGAAAAGGGGAATGCCAAACCGTTGTTCGATCTCCTTGATCAGCCGGACCGATCCGTCCGTGCTGCACCCGCTGACCCCCGAGGCCGTCTCATCGGCCATCAGCACGATGAATTGACCGTAGAACAGGTTGCCATAGCCTTTTACCGGCGTTCCGTGGGACTTCCAGTCGCTGACGAAGGCTTCCAGCATCTCCTCGATGGCCAGGGCTTCGGAAAGAAGAAAAAGCCGGGGGCTCTGGTAGATCCACACCCGGGAATCGGGGGCAAAATCTTCTGGTATCAATTCGGAATGATGTGTGTTCATAAAATTAATATTCGCTGATGACGGGCCTTCGGCCGACAGGCGGGTGGTCCGCCCTGCAAAATTAAGCAATCGAAGCCGCAATCAGCTCTGCGACGTCAAACACCTTTACCGTATCCTCTTTTTCCGCGTGTTTGACCCCATCCGTCAGCATGGTATTGCAAAAAGGACAGGCGGCCGCGACAACCCCGGCGCCCGTATCCAGGGCCTCGCCGCTGCGCTCGAAATTCACCCGCGTCTGGCCCTTTTCCTCCTCCTTGAACATCTGTGCGCCCCCGGCGCCGCAACAAAGCCCCTTGCTGCGGCAGCGTTTCATCTCCACCAGTTCCACTTCGAGGGCTTCCAGCACCTTGCGGGGGGCTTCATAGATATCATTTGCCCGGCCGAGGTAGCAACTGTCATGGAAGGTTATCCGTTTTCCTTTATAGGGGCCGCCTTCTTTGATCCGGATCCTTCCTTCGTCGATCAGCTGTTGCAGCAGCACCGTATGATGGATGACCTCATAGCGGCCGCCCAGTTCAGGGTATTCGTTGCGAAAGATGTTAAAGCAGTGCGGACAGGTGGTGACGATCTTTTTTACGTTATAATTGTTCAGCAATTGGATATTTTGGTAAGCCATCATCTGAAAGAGGAATTCATTACCAGCCCTTCGGGCCGGGTCGCCCGTACAGGCCTCTTCCTTGCCCAGGATCGCGTAGCGGAGGCCGACCTTGTCGAGGATGGTGGCAAAGGCCCTGGTGATCTTTTGTGCACGCTGATCATAGCTGCCGGAACAGCCAACCCAGAACAAGATCTCGGGGCTTTCCCCTTTTGCCAGATATTCTGCCATAGTAGGTACCTGCATACCGGATAATTTTCGGTAAATCTATGGTATTACGTGAAAACCGGGTAACTTTAAACGCTAAATGATTTTCGATATGGCCGGGGATGACAGTCTGTTATGGATCCGCAACTATGATCTGTGGTGCCAGTTGTCGGATGAAGAATATAAGGAGCTGAAAGTACAGCACGCCGTCCTTGAAGTACCGAAAGGGGAATACATCTATTTTGAGGCCTATAATCACAATAAGATCTATTTCGTCAAAGAGGGAACCATCAAGATCGGCTACATCGACGACGAAGGCAATGAAAAGATAAAGGAGATCATCCAGAAAGGTGAGCTTTTCGGACAGTTCAGTCTCGAAAAGAGCAACCTGCACGGCGAATTCGCCCAGGCCTACAAGAACGATGTCAGCATCTGCGCCTTTACCATCGACGACTTTGAACGCCTCTTAAAGAACCGCCCCGATCTGGCGCTGAAATACAGCAAACAGGTGGGCGCTAAACTCCGCAATATAGAGAACCGGCTGATCAACCTGCTCAACAAGGATGTAAAGACCCGGCTTATCCATTTCCTCTGGCAGCTGGTGGAACAAAACCTTGGCGAGAACACCGCCGAAGGCTTCTGTATCCCCAACTATCTCACCCACGAAGATATCGCCAGCCTCATCGGCAGCAGCCGCCAGACGGTGACCACCATGATCAACGAATTGGAGACCGAAGGCATCCTCTCGTACAATCGCCAGGAGATCTGCTTCCTGGATGTCAAAAAATTACAAAAGCGCGTTCATTCATGAAAGATTTTTTTGGGAAAGACTTTTTTGGGAAATATTTCTTTGCGGGTTTATTGTCGATAGTGGTTTCTCTCACCTGTTTTGGCCAGACCTACAAACCCATCGATCAGGGATCCCTGGTGGAGTTCACGATCAAGAACCTGGGCTTTAATACAAAGGGCTCGTTCAGCGGACTGGATGGCAGGATCAGCTTTGATGCAAAGGATGCAGCCAAGGCCAGCTTCGACGTCAGCATCGACGCGGCTTCGATCAATACGGACAACAATATGCGGGATGGCCATCTCAAAAAAGAATCCTATTTCGATGTGGAGAAATATCCGCGGATAAAACTGGTCTCCACCGCGGTGTCCGGGCCGGATAAGAGCGGGCACTATACCTTTACCGGTCAGCTGACGATCAGGGATAAGACAAAGGAGATCAGCTTCCCGTTTATTGCGACCCCGATGGGAGATGACCTCATCTTCAAAGGCAGCTTCTCCATCAACCGGCGGGACTTCGAGGTCGGTGGCTCGAGCACGCTCTCCAATAATGTTTCGCTGGATCTCACTGTACTGGCGAAAAAACAGTGACCGGGTGGCGGCGCATCCGACTGCGGCGGCGAGGCGCGGGCTCAGGCTTCCGTCGTCCACTTGTCGCGGTCGTCCGGGCTGAATTTCCAGGGGGCAAAGTTGTTCTCGATATTGCCGAAGAGGGCGTTCCATTCCTGCGGCGCATTGCTGTCTTCCATGATCAGCGCCCGGCGCATCTCGATGATGATCTCCAGCGGACTGATGCTGACCGGGCATTCCTCGACACAGGCGTTGCAGGTCGTACAGGCCCGCAATTCTTCCACGGAAATATAATTGAGCAGGGTCTTTCCGTCATCGGTGAACGCACCGTTGGCGTCGATATTCCGGCCAA
>Ga0206888_1237_pt1 | contig 10987 bp, 4 predicted proteins | sample Alteio_BWOrgHeat_90_FD_153258 | JGI IMG/M metagenome (GOLD analysis project Ga0206888, IMG submission 153258) | Enriched cells from forest soil in Barre Woods Harvard Forest LTER site, Petersham, Massachusetts, United States - Alteio_BWOrgHeat_Nextera4 ... | reverse complement strand
CCCTTATCTGCCAATACCCGCAGGCGGCATTCGCCTTTTTGCAACCGGATGTTCTTTATTTCGATGTTTTGCCAGGTGGTGGGACCGCCGGTATTGGGGATGGAGATGTGGGTTGCCAGCGGGTGGCCGTCACAGAGGATGGAGAAGGCGCTGGTGTCGGATGGGGCTGCCATGGTGAAGCTGAGGGTGTAAGCGCCGGGGTCGGCGACGGTGGTGGTGTATTGGAGCCATTCGCCGTCTTCGATATTAAAAACATAATAGTTGGAGTCCTGAGCCTGGATGTCGACGCCGTCATTGCGGTATGTCCAGCCACGGTTGCCGGCGGATGGTGAGGGCGGTGAGGCGTATTGATAGCGGGCGGTGTCGTTGTCGTGATAGGCATATCCGTTGCGACCGAGATCATAGTCCACGGCCCGGATGGTGGCGGTCGCGCCTTTGCCGATGAGATGCGGCGTGAAAAGGAGCGTTTGCGAGGAGTTGACCTGGCGAAACATGGCATCGATCACGTCCTTGTGATAAACGTTGTGGCCGATGTTGATGTTCTCCAGCCATTCGTTGAGCGCGGCGCGGGCTTCGTCGGGGGTGGGTTTGCGCCCATTCTTCAGCCAATAGTCGAGCAGGAGCTGGTAGGAAGGAGAAGGGCGAATCTCCAGCGGATTGTTGACACCCATCTTTTTCTGCTGCCACCAGCACCAGCCGATGTTATAGGATTCAACCAGTCCGATGGCTTCGGTAAACCAGGTATTGGAATTCTCTCCGGCTTCGCCGAGCCAGAGCGGCATGTTATATTTATCCTGCCAATCGAGGAATTTTTGGATGGAAGTGCGGGTGTTGAAATTGCCGTATTTATGAAAGCTGACGACCATATTACTATCCCAGAGGGGGAAAATGCCATTATAGTTGTTGCCGAAGCCGTTGCCTTCGATGATGATGAGATGCTTCTGGTCCGCTTCGCGGATCGCGGCGGTGATCTCCACCAGGAGCTGCCGGAGGGGCTGGTTGGCCGTTTCCCTGGTGCCGCGGGTATCTTTTGGGTCTTCGAAGCCCCAGTTGGGCTCGTTGATGATGTCATACCCGCCGATGGCCGGGTCGCCCGCGTAGTGTTGGGCGAGCTTTCGCCATAAGGCGATGGTCTTTTCGCGGCAGGCCTGGCTTTGCCACAGGGACGGTTTGGCCGGATCGCGGTCGGAGATGTTGAGATCGTTGCCTTGTCCACCGGGAGCGGCGTGAAGATCGAGGATAAGAACCATGTTGTCGGCCCTGCACCAGGCGAGCAGGCTATCGGTGAGATCAAAGCCTTTTTGCAGCCAGGTATCCTGCCCTGCGATGGGTTCGGCATCTACGGGTAATGTGTAGAGCTGGTAGTGCATGGGAAGCCTAATCGAGTTGAATCCCCAGGCGGCGAGGGAATCGATGTCTGCTTTTGTTGTATGGTTTTTTAGCCAGTCGTCGTAGAACCGGGCGGCTTGTTGCTCGCCCACCAGATCGGCAATCTTTTGGCGGATATGATACTGGGAGCCAATACCGCCTAAATGGAACATATAAGGCTCCTGAAGCATCCAGCCGCCGAGGCCCATGCCGCGAAGAATGACGGTGCGGCCGTTACCATCGACGATGGATCTTCCTTTTGATCTTAAAATTCCGGTGAGTTGTGCGGCTGCGGGCCGGGCAATGATAAACGAGGCGATAATGGCGATAAGACAGCGTAGTTGTTTTCTCACGATTGATTGCTTTTTATTGTTGTGCCGATGGATCCTAAAAAATCGGTGAGGGAGACCTCACCGCCAAGGTTTAACTTTTTGCGCAGTCGGTACCTGCTGCTTTCCACGCCCCTGAGGGAGAGGTTCAGCAGATCGGCGATGGCTTTTGTGGAAAGGTTCAGCCGGAGATAGGCGCAGAGTTTGAGGTCTGTTGGCGTCAACAGTGGGAAGGTCTCCTTGAGTGTCTTCAGGAAGTCGTTGTTGGCCTTGTCGAAATAGACCGAGAAGCGTTGCCAGTCGTCGGCTACTTCGAGCTCGTCGTTGATGATCTTGATGATCCGCCGGATATTCTTTGCCCGGCGATCGGGTTCCCCCTCTTCCTGCGCCTTTATTATTTCTTCCTTGATCTTATTGAGCAGCTCTCTTTTTTGCAGCAGGTTCATGGTATTGGAGGCCAGTTGCGCCTCGTTGTGCTGTGCCTCCGCCTCCAGCCGGATATTTTTCAGCCGGATGATCTCTTTTTCGTTTTTTTCTATCTCGAGCTGGTGGTGATATTGCAGGTCGGCCTGTTGGACCAGGTATTTCTTTTGTTGCCGCTTATAGAAATAATAGATGAGGGTAATAGCAAGAAGGACATAGGCCACCCAGGCAATGTATGAATTATACCATGGCGGGGAGATGGTAAATGTGAAGCGACTGATGTCGGTGGTGAACCCGGTGCTGTTGCGGGCGCTGACTTCGAAGACGTAGGCTCCGGCGGGCAGGTTGGTGAAGGTGCGTTCGGTCTTTTTTGACCAGGGTGTCCATTCTTTTTCGTATCCTTTCAGGCGGCAACTGTATTCCACCGTCGTGCCAAAGTAAGGGGTTGAAAATTCAAAGTGAATGGAATTCCATTTATGACTGATCTTTTTGCCGAACGTGTAGCGGTCCGAAGGGGTCCAGCCTGTGTCCATAAGAAACCCCCCAAACAGGATGCTGTCCTTTTTATAAGAAGCCGTGATCGATCGCAGCAATACTTTCATCCGGTGACTGGTTGCCCTGTACCTATCATAATCGAGATGGTAAAAGCCGACCTCTGCCGCAAACAGCACGTTATTTCTGTCGATAGGATAAATAAATTCATCGTCGTTGCCCAGCACCAGATTATTCAGCTCAGGGAACCAGGTGATGACGGGATGGCCGGGTGAGGACATGTCGATGACCCCGGGTCTTTTTTCCGTTATGAACCAGATATTGCCCTGCGCATCCTCCCGCAGATAGGAAATGGGCAGGGAACCAAACAGTTTTGCAAAGAATGCCGATGGTTTGAAATCGTGGGTGACCGGGTCGTATTCGAAGATCCCTTTCCCGGTGACCAGTACGATCTTGTCCCTAATCTTAAAGAGATGGTTGTGACCGGAGGACAGGATATTGTGAATGTCCTTATAGGGTTTGCTGACAGGCGCGCCGGTGTCGTTGAACCCTATCCTGTACAAGCCCTGGTAAGGGTGGGCCACCCAGATATCGCTGTCCTTTATGACGATGTTTTTCCCTGACTCAAAGGATGTATGCAACCTGGGGTTGACAATTTTATCTCCTGAATACCGATAGATGTTGACACCGTTGTAGGTTCCGCCGATGATGCGCGGACTGGGTTGTTGGGTATCGAGCGGTTGAAAGGACCAGAAGCCCGTGGAGGCGTCCAGCAGGACGCAACTGTCCTTTCCGACGATGTAGGACCCGTCATTCCGGCCCATCAGTAGTTGGCCGTTGACGATGGAAAGTCCCCAGATGAGGCCGTTGCCGTTGGGTACGAGGGCGAAGGCACCCTCGGTCTTATCCAGATGGTGGCTGGCGGGTATCGGGATATCGTACAACCCGACGGCGGTGCCGATGTACAGCCGGTCGTTATAAACGGCGGCGGAATAACCGGGGCTTTTGATCGCATTGTCCGGGGTTATATGGGAGATGGAGTTGTTGAAGATCACGAGGTCGATGCCATTGTTCAGGGCCAGCCACAGATTTTTTTCTTTGTCGACGTAAACGGTATTGACGGTATTGGATTGCAGGCCCTGCAACTTGGTCATGTGCTGCACGATCTCGCCGCGGGTATTGATGATATAATATCCGCCCAGGCGGGTGGCGATGGCTATCAGGGAGGTGTCTATCGCGCAGGAATGGTGGATGAAATCCCTGGTGATGGCCGTTATGGCCGGGGGTTCCCACCGGGTGACCGTCCCTTTATCCATGATGAAGACGCCGGCCTTCACCGTTGTGATGAAGATCCTGTCCGCGCCAAAGCCCGTGACGCTGCGTACTGCTACTTTATCTTTTGAGAAGTTATCTTTTGTAGTCAGCGGCTGCCAGGCGCCGTCTTTAAAGAGCATCAGGCCGTGATCGTATTCCTGGGCGAGCAGCAGGTCTTTATAGGCGCCGAGGAAGGACCAGTTGGTGCTTTTGAAGGCAGTGATCCGGCCGTCATGGAAGCGGAAGATCCTTTTATTGGATTGGAAGAAGACGTCGTGCTGAAACGGCAGGACGTGCCATACATCGGTAAAATCCATTTCGCCGGGTGGGATCAGTTGTCGCAGCGACTGATAGGCGAGTGCGCCTTTTGGATCAAAGTAGAAGTATCCTATCTCCTGCTGACCGCCGACGAAGATCCTGTCGCCAACTACGGCGAGCGAGCGGACGATGCTCCTGTTGGGCAGGGGGTAGGTGTGCCAGTAGGTGCCATCAAAGACGAGGAGGCCGTCGTCGTTGGCAAAATAGAGCAGACCGCGCTGGTCCTGTTGGATGCCTCTGTTCTGGTTACCCGACTCATAGGTCTTTTTTGAGAAATTGATGATCTCTGGGATCAGGATGCCATTTTGCGCCAGGACGGGACAAACGGATAACAAGAGGGATAATATGGTTAGCAACTTACACATTCCGATAAATGGCGAAAATAATATATTAATCTATTTATATATCGCGATCTTATGTGTCCTCAATAGATAGGGGGTGGTTTTTGATCCGGCCCCGTTGTTGAGAATGATCGTTTTTGAGGTCACCAAAGGCATATGACAGTCGATGCAGGTGGCAGTGCTTGCGGCGGTGGTGGTGCCGACGTGAGCGGCGGTGGCCTGCGCGGTGGCGGCGGTGTGAGCGGTGTGAGCGGTGTTAGGGTGGCAATTGAGGCATTTTGGGACATAGGCTGCTGTTGTTTGCCGGGTGGCGTGCGTCGAGTGGCAGGTGGAACAGGTGAGGTTCGAGCCTGCGAAGCATTTGCTGCTGCGAAGCATTTGGAATTGCTGACCGTGGACGTCCGGTTCGGCGGCCGTTGTTCCGAAGGTGGGATAATAAAAATGGGCCAGGGTGTCGCCTGGGATGAAAGTAAACAGGGATCGTTGGGTTTCCCGGTCGTTGCCGGAATGGCACATGGCGCAAAGGTCCAGTTGTTGCTGCCGGCTCAGGGAGGTGATCCGGGTGATGAACTTTGCCGTTTTGACCGTGGGATTATCCTGCTGAAACCGGACGTGTTCGAGCGCGGGTCCGTGGCAGCGTTCGCAGTCGATGCCATAGATGATGCTCGCACGGTCGAGGACTTCGTTTACCGCCAGCGGTCCCGACTGTTCGAAATCCTTTTTTATATACGAGGCGTGGCATTCGAAGCAGCGGCTGGTGATCATACGGTTGAAGCGGGCGTGGGATGCAGGGAAGCCCGGGCTGCCCGCCCAGGTATTGCCAGTGGCGTACCAGGTGAGCGGAAGCTGGTAGAGCTTGTCGTGTTTCCAGTAGCCATAGGTTTGGGCATGTTTAGCCGCGCCGAAGGCGATGTCGAATTTTTCAGAGTGGGACGGTGAGGACAGGGTTTGAAGGAAGGTATTGTTCCTTTCTTCGATGGTGATGCGGCTGGAATCGAGAAAGTAAAAAGGAGTGTTAGCAACGGCGGTGATCGTCTTTAGTGAACCCGTGTCCACAGGAGACGATGCTTTGGCATGGACGTCGTGGATATAGGAATTAAAAACGGGTTGATGGCATTTGATACAGGCCTGAGATCCGGCGTAGGCCGGGCCCCGGGGATCATTGCTTCCCGCGGTGCTTTCGTGAAAGCACCGCGAGAATAATACAATGATAAATATAAAGACACTGATTATTTTGTTCCGCCCCATTCTTTGCTCTGCTGCAATTTTGTATTGTTCAACTCGCCCTGGGGGATCGGGAAGATCTCGTGACGACCGGCGATGAAGCCTTTTGAGCCGAGCACCGTGGGGCCCTTGCCCCAGCGGACCAGATCGGGCCAACGGAGGCCTTCGCCTGCAAATTCCAGTCTTCTTTCTTTTTCGAGGGCATCCTGGGTGAGGGCAGTTGCTGCGAGACCGACGCGGGCGCGGACGGCATTAAAGAGATTATATGCACGGCTGCCGGCAGCGACGCTTTGGCCGGAGTTCATCAGCGCTTCGGCTTCCATCAGGTAGGTGTCGGCGAGACGGATCTCGTATTCGTCCTGACCGAAGTTGAGTTCGGGTGTGGCAGCGGCCTTGTCGGAGACGCGGCCAATGTATTTAGCGAGGAAATAGCCGGTGTTGTTGTTGCCGCCGGTATAGGTAGCGGCGCCTGCGGCTTTCAGGCTATCCAGGTTGGCGATGGTGGCGTTGTAGCGGGGGTCGCCGTACATGACATTCTGGGCGAAGTCCCTGGTAAAGACCAGGAAGCTATAGCCGGAGAAATAATCCGGCGCGGTGGAAACCTTCTGTGAATAGCCGCGGGGGCCGGTGGTGATGCAGATGAGGTTGCCATCGCTGGCGCCGGCGTCAGCCCAGCCGCCATTGGAGAGGGCGGAGTGTACGAATTCCACGACGGATTCGGAATTGAATTTGTTCTTCGAGAGCCACAGGTCGCCGTAGTTGGCCAGGAGTTTATAGCCGTATTTGGACGTGAAGGTGGTTCCACTCATGGTGCCGTTGACGTCGGTGAGCATTTGCGCGGCAAGGTCCCATTTCTTTTCATACAGGTAGATCTTTCCGAGGATGGCTTTGGCGCTACCCTGGGTGAGACGTCCCCCTTCCGAATGTACATTGGCGAGCGTGACCGGCAGGTCGGGGATGGCCGCCAGCAGATCATTTTCGGCATAGGCCCATACGTCGGCGGGAGCGGCCTGGACGACATCGTAGAGACTGTCGACGGATACGGTTCCGGTGATCAGAGGGACATTTTTAAAGAAGTTGACCAGATCGAAATAAAAGGCGCCGCGCATAGCTTTTGTCTCGGCGATATAGCGGGCCTTTGTACCGGCGTCGAGCTTGCAACCGTCGATCTGTTGGAGCAGGACGTTGGCGCGGTAGATGCCACCGTAGCTTCTGCTCCACAGATAGCTTTCGGGACCGGATGCAGCGTTGTAGGTATAGAGCTGCATTACCTGCAGATCGTTGATATCGGTGGGGCTGCCGCCGCCGGCCAGTTGGTCGTCGCTGCCCACGTCGAAGATGGATAACTTGTCATACAGACCGCCCGTCTGGAAGCCGAAGCGGTCGTAGATGGATACGAGGGCGTTGAAGGCATCGCCCGGCGATTTATAATAAGAGTCGAGGGTGATGCGCCCTTGCTGGTTAACGTTCAGCTCTCTCTTGCAGGCCCCCATCAATTGGGTCCCGAGGGCAAGCGCTGCGATGTATACGAGATTTCTTTTCATATAACAATGTATTTGGCTTGTAGATCAGGTTTTTTATTTAAAATCCAACGTTGACGCCTACCAGGAAGGAGCGGGCCGGTACATAGGAGTCGCGATCGATGCCATACTGGGCACCACCGCCGGCATCCGGGCTCACGCCAATCTCGGGGTCGAAGCCGGAGTATTTGGTGATCGTGAACAGATTTTCGACGAGTGCATAGACCCGAACGCGCTGGCCCCACTTGCTGATCAGGGCCTTTGGCAGGTTGTACCCGAGTTGAACCGTGCGCAACTTGAAGTAGTTGCCATTCTCCAGGTAAAGGGAGGTCATTTTAGAGTAGTTCTGATTGGGGTCGCCATCGACGATGCGGGGCAGGTTGGTATTGGTGTTGGCCGGCGTCCAGGCGTTCTGGTATTTTACGAGATAGTTGGCCGTACCGATGTCCAGCCGGCGCAGCCCCTGGAAGATCTTGTTACCGCCCGAGCCGCCGCCGAATAGGATAAAGTCAAATTGTTTCCAGGCCAGGTTGACGGTGAGGCCAAAGCTGACGGTTGGGTTCGGGTTGCCGAGATAGGTACGGTCGTTGCCATCGATGATATTATCGTTCTGCAGGTTGGCGAATTTAAGGTCGCCGGGCTTGGCCTTGGGCTGCAGTTTGGTAACCTTGTCGGGGCCGACATAACCGTCGATGTCCGCCTGGTTCTGGAAGATGCCCAGGATCTGGTAGCCGAAGAAGCGTTGATATGGTTGGCCCAACGTACTGCGGGTGATGTTGCCCAGGGTCTGGAAGCTGGCGCTGTTGTCTTCGAAGAAGGTCGTACCGGGAAGGATCTTCGTGACCTTGTTCTGGTAGAAGGAAATGTTCCCGTTGACGCCCAGGGTGAAATCCCCGAGCTTTTTCCGGTAACCGGCTTCGAATTCGATACCCTTGTTCTCGAGATCGTCGAAGTTTTGCGCGAAGCTGCCATAGCCGGCATAAGCCGGGATGGCGGGTGTCTGGAGGATCCCGGTGGTCTTTTTCCGATACACGTCGACCGTAAAGGTCAGGGTGTTGAAGAGCACGGCGTCCAGACCGATATCCAGCTGAGAGGTCTGTTCCCACTTCAGATCAGGGTTGGCCGGTGCATTGGGGCTATAGCCGATATGCAGGGTGTCGCCGAACTGATAGTTACGCTGACCGCCGGAGCCTACCGTCGGGATATAGGCGAAATCGCCGATGCCGTCATTACCCGTGACGCCGTAGCTGCCGCGGATCTTCAGGGTATTGACGACGTTCGAATGCGGGAAGAATTCTTCGAGTGTCGGCACCCAGCCTACGGACACGGAGGGGAAGTAACCGAATTTATTGTTCGCCCCGAACCGGGAGCTGCCGTCCCTTCTGATGAGGGCGGTCAGCAGGTATTTCTCGCTGAAATTATATTGCAGGCGCGAGAAGAGGGAGTTGATGCGGTGGTCGGTACCGTCGGTGGCCGTGCTGTTCTGACGGTCAGTGGGCAGTACGCCATTAATAAAGGAGGCGTTGTCGAAGGTGGTAGCAACGACATTATTGTAGACAACCGTCGAGCCGCGGGCATTGCCGTCCTTGTATTCGCCCCAGCCACCGAGGAGGGTGACGTTGTGGCGGCCGAGGATCCTGTTGTAGGAAACGGTATTTTCCACGTTCCAGTTGATGACCCAGTTTTGGTTACGGGACAGGCTGGTCGGCCCGATGGAGGTGGACGTATTATAGAATACGCTGGGGGTAAAGGTCTCAGCGCCATAGAACGCCATCTTTGTGCCCAGGCTCGAGTGGATGACCAGGCCCTTGACGGGGCTGAGGTCGACATAGGCGTTACCTACGAGGTTATTGTCCCAGCTATAGTTGCCGATGCGATTTTGGATCTGGGCCAGCGGATTTTTCATTTCCTGGCCGACATAGGGGGAGATGCCGTAGTAATAGCCTTGAGCGGTGCGGGTGGCGGCGGCTATTTGCTGAGGGGTCTGCCCAACGAATTGCTTTTGCCCAATGGAGTCGTATACGATGGCCGGAGTGATGGGGTCGAGGTTGAGGGCCGAACTGATGACGCCGCCAAATTCGCGGTTTATTTCGCCGGGGCCCATCGTCTTGCCGTGCTCGAAGCCGAGGTTCTCACCGAAGCTGATCCATTTGGCCGGCCGGAAATTGGTGTTGATGCGGTAGTTGATCCGGGTGAAGCGGGACACTTTTGTCGCGATCTGGCCCTGGATGTCGGTATAGCCGAAGGAGGTGAAGAAGGTGCTTTTGTCGGTGCCGCCGCCGACGCTCAGTTCATGATTCATCTTCGGGGCGCTGTAATTGAAGATGGTCTTTTGCCAGTCCGTACCTTTTCCAAAGACGGTAGGATCGGCGAAAGGCGCCGTGTTGCCGCCGGCGATGGCGGCCTGGTTACGGAGGGTGGCGTACTGGGTGGCGTTCATCACGTTCAGCTTTTTGGCGGGTTCCTGCAGCCCATAGTAGCCGTTGTAGCTAATCCTGGGGGCGCCGGCCTTTCCTTTCTTTGTGGTAACGAGGATAACCCCGGCGGCGGCGCGGGTACCATAAATAGCTGCGGAGGCGGCGTCTTTCAGGACTTCGATGGACTCGATGTCGTCATCGTTGAGATAGCCGATGCCACCAGCGTCGATGACGACCCCGTCGATAACCCAGAGAGGATCGTTCTTACCATTACCGAAAGAGGTGAATCCGCGCAGACGGACGGTGGCGGCTGAGCCGGGTGCGCCGGTCTGGGAGGCGATGGTCAGGCCGGATGTGCGGCCCTGCAGGGCCTGTTCGATCCTGACAACGGGTTGGTTCTCAAGGTCGGAGGCGTGTACGCTGGAAATGGCCCCGGTGACGACGCTTTTCCGTTGGGTACCATAACCCACGACGACGACCTCATCCATTTTAGCAGCGGCTGACTGGTCCAACTGGACCGAGAGGTTGCCGGATGCGGGAATGGCCAGGTCCTGGGTGGCCATGCCGACATGGCTGATCACCAGCATCTTATCCTGGGGGGAGACCTTGATCCTGAAGTTGCCGGCGTCGTCCGTGACGACGGCGTTGTGGGTGCCTTTGACCATGACGGTAGCGCCGGAAAGGGGCTGACCGTTCGTTTTGTTGCTAATGTTACCGGTGACCGTCCGGTCCTGTGCCGAAGCGGTAAATGTCAATAGAAAGATCAGCGGAAGAAATAGCAATGCACGAAGTCGAAACTTTACATTCATACGACAAGCAATTTAGTTTTCGGTTGAATAATTAAGGAACACGTTAGGAGCCTGCCATTTTTTATTCAGGCCATTTTGGTGGGACCAAAGTAATCGTGGAGGGGGCTTTTCACCAAAAGAAGGACTACGGCATTGCTACGTCAAACCCCAAAAAAGACATATCTGAATTAACTTCGCTACTTAATATCATATTTTTCAGCCGACTGGGTATAGCGTTTTTTGTATGTCCGTCCTTTGCCCGGCACAAGCGCCGACAAGACACCGCTGGCCTGGCATTTTATCCAATAGTTGAAGATGAATTTTTCCCGGTCGCGTTCGAAGAAGATGGGCGATTCGCGTTTGTTCCTGCCGGGTAAGAGGAGGTTTGCTGCCCAAGTTTCGACGACGGGCAGGAAGGTGCGGCGGGAGGAGTCCTTTTTGTTGAGCACCGAG
>Ga0206888_1236_pt1 | contig 11104 bp, 11 predicted proteins | sample Alteio_BWOrgHeat_90_FD_153258 | JGI IMG/M metagenome (GOLD analysis project Ga0206888, IMG submission 153258) | Enriched cells from forest soil in Barre Woods Harvard Forest LTER site, Petersham, Massachusetts, United States - Alteio_BWOrgHeat_Nextera4 ... | reverse complement strand
ACGAAGGTTTCCAGGTTGGATTTGACAGGGATTTCTTTCGCAGCCAAATCGATACCTTGGTTAACGGTAAAAAACTTATCCAATCCCTCGCGGTTCACCGCAGCATACTTTACCCAGCTTAACTGATCGAGTGAACCTAAGGTTGAATCGGAAGCCAGGTTTGAATATGGACTAAACACATGACCGGTAATTCCAAGTGGATGCTCGGTAGAGGTTTTATCCAGCAGGTTGTAATCCTGCCAGTTGTCGGAAAAAGTATGCGTAATGGTTTGCCTGAAACCAGCAGTAATGGAAGTAATGGGAACAAAACCAACGCCTTTGCCTCCGAATGCCTGTTGAAAAAGACTTCTCAAATCCTGTGTGATAAGATCTCCCTCAATCATCGAATCCCCAAAATAAGCGATCCTGGCTTTTTTATGGTTTTTCTTTGTTTCTACTAAAGCACGAAAAAAACGGGAGAGCGATCTTGTACTGTCCTTGCAGTAATCAATGATTCCTTTGTTGTCGGCCAATTGAATTTTGCCCTCGTCACTGCTCTTTTTCATCTTTTTAAGATGACTATCCGCAAGCTGCTTAGCAGAAACCGGGGCATTGAACAAACTGCCCTGCCATTGAACATCCGCGAGCAAATTGATTTTCTTGAGCTCGTATTCTCCTATGCGCCCTCCGGTATTAAATACCGATAAGGCAACGAGCACAACAGCGCTGAACAACACAATTAGAAAAGGCTCATAGAGCTTATTTTCAGGTAACCTCATTTGACGTAAATCGTAATAAAATCTTTCCGGATTTGAAAACAAATATACAAAGAGAATCATTCACTTTAACTGCGATGCCTTTGCGGCCTCCGCGGTTATATGAAACTCAAACAATGATCCATGAACTTATCTTAACTTTTATTACTAGTTTTGTTCTTTATTAACTGATAACAAATCCTAATTGCCCATGAAAACGAATTACATAAACACATTAAAGCAACTAGCTATTACCGGGATGTTTTTATCGATCTTAATCAGTGCCTGTACTTCGTCCTCTCCAAAGGCTGAAAACAAAACTGACCTGGCCACTACCGAAACCAAACCTCTCGAAGCAAAACCGGATACTACACCTAAAGCCAATCCTTACCTGAATGCTAAAATAGAAGTAAAAACCTTTAAGCCCGATTCATTAGGCTGGGGATATGATGTATATATGGAAGGGAAATTATACATACACCAACCTCATATTCCTGCCATCAATGGAAACCGCGGGTTTAGAACGGCAGATGATGCTAAAAAAACCGGTGAATTTGCTGCTGCTAAAATCAGGAACAACATTATGCCTCCGAGTTTAAGTATAATGGAACTGGATAGTTTAGGGGTGACGAAATAAATACCTGGCCTTTTCTATGTTCCTATATGGTTGATCCCGACAATTGTCGGGATCAACCATATAGGAACTCTTAGTTTTCAATTGCTTTCCTCAACATATTTAACGCCGCCAGGGAAGCCCTTTCGATGTTTCGTTCGCGGTTATTTCCAAAGAGAAACTTTTCTGAAAACACCCCATTTGCTGTTGCCACTGCAATCCAAATGGTACCTACCGGAAGTTCAGCTGTTCCTCCTGTAGGACCTGCAATGCCCGAAGTTGCAATGGCATAATCGGTATTGAATTTATGTTTTATCCCTGCCGCCATGGCTTCCACTACCTGCGAGCTTACCGCACCATAATTAATGATATTGGCTTCCTTAATTCCTAATTCGAGCACCTTTATGTCGTTGGTATACGACACTACCGAACCTTTGTAGTAATCCGAGCTGCCCGCAACTTTGGTAATTAAGTGAGCGATGTATCCTCCTGTGCAGCTTTCCGCTGTAGCCAGGGTTTTATGTTGCTTTCGAAGCAGTTTCCCTATTATAGTTCCAAGCGTGGGAGGTTCTTCTCCATAGGTTTCATAACCATAAATGTATTGTGAAATAAGGGACTGTAATTCCCGGATCTTAGCATCCACCACTTCATTCAATTGCTTTTCATCGGTTCCAGATAAGGATAACCTCAAACGGACCATCCCCGGGGATGGCAGGTAAGCCAATTTGATGGCATGAAGGGCAAGACTGTTTTCCCAATCCTCAATTAGATCAGCAAGAAACGACTCTCCGATTCCCTGGGTAAGAATTGTTTTGTGGACAATCACCGGCAGTTTAAATTTTATTTTCAATCGGGGAATCACCTCGTTGAGCATCATGGCTTTCATTTCGTAAGGAACACCCGGCATGGAAACAAAAACCTTAAGATCCTTTTCGAACCACATCCCCGGAGCCGTTCCGTTTGCATTTACTATCACGGTGCAGTTATCGGGAACCTCGGCTTGTTTTCTATTGATGGGAGTAACCTGCAAGCCCCTGCTGTTAAAAAGAAATTCAACATGTTTCAACACCTCCTCATCCAGGCGCCATCCCGAATTAAAATACTGCGAAAGGGTATGCTTGGTGATATCATCTTTGGTGGGACCCAATCCGCCGGTTATTAAGATAAGCTGTGCCCTTTGTGCAGCTTCATCCAATGCCTTTAAAATATGTTCCTTATTATCCGAAACGGAAGATATTTGTTTAACGGCAATGCCCGATAAATTTAATTGCTGCGCGATAAAAGCGGAGTTAGTGTCGATGACCTGTCCGATTAATATTTCATCGCCTATGGTAATGATTTCTGCTGTCATAACGGTAAAAATACTAAATTCCAACAGCGACCTATGTGCCTATGTGTTAAAATTAAACACATAGGCACATAGGTGTAAGTATAAATAATACAAAAGGAGTCGCAAACAAGGATTTACCAAGCTCCGAAAGGGGCACTATTGTTACTTATTCCTTAAATAACTAATTTTGGCAAAATATTTGTATGTTTGTTCAAAACCCATTAAAAAAACCATTATGAAAAAATCGGTCTTCTTTTTTTCCGCCTTTTCCCTGTTTGCCTTCTCTTCCTACGCTCAGTTTAACTTTAATAACGTGATGAACCAGGCCAAAACGGAGGAAAATAAAATAGCCAAAGATGTTCCTCAAAGCACTCCTGCGAAAACGACAGGCAACACCAGTGGAAATTCGGTTGTGAATGAGCTGGAGCAGGAAAAAGACAAATTGATGGGAACTAAAACGGGTAAAAAACCATTGAGTAATGACGAAATTATTTCGGGTTTAAAAGAAGCCTTAACCGTAGGTACTAACAATTCAACGGCCTCTGCTTCAAAATCGGATGGCTATTTTATGAATCCGAATATAAAGATTCCCTTTCCTCCTCAGGCAGCACAAATCAAAACCACCCTGGTTGATTTTGGCATGCAAAGCCAGGTAGATAAATTCGAACTTTCCATTAACCGTGCCGCAGAAGAAGCAGCAAAAGGAGCCGCACCAATTTTTATTAATGCGGTAACAGGAATGACCATTACCGACGGACTTTCCATTTTAAAAGGAGCAGACAACGCGGCCACCAAATACCTCACCGATAAAACATCCGCCCAGTTGCACGACTTATTTAAACCTACTGTTAAAAATGCCATTGCAAAGGTGGAAGTGACCAAATATTGGAATCCTTTAATTACCAAATACAACAAGATACCCGGTGTTGACAAACAAAATCCTGACCTGGAAGAATACGTTACCCAAAAAGCATTGGAAGGTTTGTATAAGCTGCTGGCCGATGAGGAAAAGAAAATAAGAAAAGATCCGGCCGCACAAGTTACCGATTTGCTTAAAAAAGTGTTTGGAAGTTTATAGGCTTAATTATTGTATCTTTGTAGTACTGGGGTCGACATGGTTTTGACAGCAGGTGCGATTGGTGTGTAAGCGTGCCGAGCGTTGTGAATATGGCTCGTTAATCTTAATTCTCACTCGTCTAACTGGCGAAAACAATTACGCGTTAGCTGCTTAATTCTAAGAATTAAGTGCTTACTACTTCCCGGGAAGCTCTTCTCTACTGCGTTCCGGATAAGTATCGAAAATGTGGAGATAGTCTGATTAAGGTCCCGGTGAACAGGCAAAATAAAGGGAATAAGGTTGCAGTAGGTTTGACTTATACCGGCCGCTTCCCCACAATTAAATAAGTACTACGCATGTAGAAAGCACATGAATTCCTTGTTTGGACGAGGGTTCGAATCCCTCCGACTCCACTCCAAGGGAAGAATCATTTAAAAAACGATTCTTCCCTTTTTTATTTCCCCTGAAAGCATTGCTTTGCACCTTCTATTTCACTATTGATAAATCAGGTTGCTAATAAGCAACCCTTTTCCAATAAATTTATAAAAATTCTACGAAATATTTTTAAGGAAAAGAATTTTTGAAGAAATATACTTTTGTCATAAAGGTAAATAAAGGAAAGTAATAATATAAGCTTTGTGGGCTAATCAATTTAAAGATGAGTTTTACTTATACCCTTTTAGTAGTGCCATCAAATAGCAATAATAGGTGGTTAAAATTTCTGTTAAACAACAGTGTGAAAAAGCATGGCAAATTGCCTGAGAAATTATTAGTGGATTTGAGCATGTTTAATTTTACAAAGCCATTCCATATTGTATCCCTAGCCTGTCTCATTGAAGAATACCATTTAAAAAATGTTTTAATAAAATTTAAGAGGAACAAGAGTGATAGTGACACTTACTTGGAAAAAATCAGGTTTTTTGAATATTGGGAAAAGGGATTTAATAGAAATAAATATACCCAAACCCATTTGGGTACAGCACTTTGTTTGTGGAAGATAAACAGGGAAATGATTTACCCCTACGTTCATTTTGCTGAACAGTATTTTAAAAACAATTTTTTTAGTGGCAAGGATTTACAGGGATTAAACATTGCACTGGCAGAAGTTTTTAATAACATCTACGACCATTCCAAATCACCTGTCGATGGCTATGTTTTTACACAATACTTTCCCAATATTCATCGCATTAAAATTGCGGTATGCGATTTTGGAATAGGCATCCCAAGGGCTGTAAATGAATACTTATTAAGTATTCGCAAAAAAGAGATTTCAAATGAGGAAGCATTGAAACTGGCATTTAAAAAAGGATTTTCAACTTATTCAGCTCCGCATAATAGAGGATTTGGATTAGATACTTTAAAGTCAATTGTTATGGATTTAGAGGGCGAAATTCACTTTTATTCAAACGATGGGGTGGTCAAAATGTATCCTAACGGAGACATTGAAATAAATAATACTGGCGTGGAATTTGAGGGCACTTTAATTGAGGTATTACTTGATACAAGGTGCTTGCCAGAGCTTGAATTGGAGACCACAGATGAAGAATTCACTTTTTAATTGTATATTTGTACTATGAAAACGAAAAAGGATAACAGTGTAATTGTAGAAATTATGAATGTTATTGATGGTACATCCACAAACGTTCAAGGCTACACTTTGTTTGTCGCATTGGATAAGTTAATGGCAGGAGACAAAAAAATAAAACTTTCATTGAAAGATTGTACTCCAATGTCTTCCTCCTTTCTTAGCTCTTCTATTGGGGCATTGTATGACAAATATGGAGTTGCTAAAATCAAAAGCAATCTGAGTCTTATTAATTTTATGCCTTCCAGAGCTGAAAGCATAAAAACATATTTAAAGGATTTACAGAAATACGTTAAATAAATTCATTTTTCCTTTCGATAAAAGGTGGTCATATATATTGACCACCTTTTTTTGTTTTAAATCGGGAGTCAGATTTTTTTTTGATTTATCCAACTTTAATTCCGCCGCACCTTCTATTTCACTATTGATAAATCAGGTGGCCAATAAGCAACCAAGCCATTTTTAAATAAATCCATCAAAATTCGCCAGATTTTTTAAAAAATATTTTGTTTGTTTTTTAATTTTAGGAAATCAGACTACGAAAGAGGGAAATTTCAGAGGTTAGGTTCTAACCATTTTCAACACGGGAAGATAGAGCTATTCTAAACTTATTAAACGGAAATTTCGATTTTTCAACTTATTATACTTCCTATTAAATCATCATTTTAAATAGTTTTAAACAACTCTTCATACTCTTTAAAACGATGCTCTCTTATTGGACGAGTATAAGGTTCGGAATCAAAATAAAGTAACAAACACGGGGATATACCTTTATATTTCTCCAAGTATTCGTAACGAACCAATTCCTTGTTTTTTATTCGTTGTTTTATTTTGTTATGATATGGATACATTGTCTAAAAAAATAGTCATGAAACATCTTCCCTTATTATAAAATATAATTAAACTAAATAGCACAATTAAATCGATACTTTTTTTATTGTTTTTGAGTTATAAAAATATCAAATTTCATAATCACTCTTTGAAAATGAACAGGTGAATATGGAAAAATAAATACTACTGGGCTGTGTTCTGCCTACCAGCCTTAAATAAATCCATGAATGCATTTTCAAGGTTAGGGAATTTAAAAGTAAAATTCATGGATATAATTTTTGCACAAGAGACTTTACTCCCTTTTAAGATAACGTCTGACATTTTACCATAGACTAATTTTATTAAAAATGCAGGAATATTAGGAAACCAAAACGGTTTATTTAAAATTCGCGCTAATACATGGGTAAATTCCTTGTTTGTTCTAATGTCAGGCGCAACGGCATTATATGATCCGTTCATCTTTTTATCCTCAAGTGCCCTAATATAGAGTTGGCATAAGTCTTCGATGTGTATCCAAGGTAGATATTGTTTTCCATTTCCTAATGCTGAACCAATTCCCAATTTAATCTGAGTAATCATTTTTGAAAGAGCTCTGTCCTGGTGAGCCAATACAAAGCCTGTTCTAATTTTTACTGTTCTAATTCCTAATTCGTTAAATCGTTCTGCCGATTGCTCCCAAAGTCTGCAAGTTTCACCTAAAAAGTCAGTTGCCGATTGGTCTGTTTCAGTAAATATTTTGTCAGTTGTTATTGCCCCATAGTATCCAACGGCTGAAGCGGATACAAAGGCTTTCAATGTTTTATTATTTTCTTTTACTGTGTGAAAAATTAATTCCGCTGATTTAATACGGCTGTCGATAATTATGCGTTTTCGTTCTGTTGTCCATCTTTTTTCGCCAATATTTGCGCCTGCAAGATGAATTATATAGTCGGCATCCTCGATGGCTTTTTTTTCAATTATCTTTTTACTAATATCCCAAAAATAAGTAGTTACGCCTTCAACCTTCTGTCGTGTTGTACTAAGGATAGTAACATTAAATCCTTTTTCTTTTAGTCTTCTACAAAGATGTTTGCCAATAAGTCCACTTCCGCCTGTTATTAAAACTGTTTCCATAAGACAAATAAATTAAAGGGCATCAACATTGGGTTTTTTATTTTACTTGAGATGATACCACCCAGTTGGCCAGAACATGCTTAAGCGTATAGCTGGGAGCGGTTGGGCCGGACATGCGCGCAGGCCTGTGTGTAGTGTGTCCGGTCCCAAGGAGTTGCGTGGCTCCCGATTAACTATCGGGATTGCCCGCAACCACTCCTACCTTCAACACTTGCTGCATATCCAATTTTTACGTTTTGCTGCATGCCCATTTAAGAAACTAAAATAGGCATAATACTTGACAAGCTACTATGACGGCAGGATAATTCAGATTTGCCCTTCGCTTTTATTGGAAATAAACGAAAAAGATAATTGTATTTTGGTGATATGTTGCGGGCAATCCCGATATTTATCGGGAGCCGCGCAACTCCTTGGGACCGGACACACCACACACTAGCCTACGCGCATGTCCGGCCCAACCGCTCCCAACTTTACGCTTAACCATGTCCAGGCCAACGGGGATACTGATTTTTGTCATAAATAAACAGGTTAAAGAAATTACGTTTACATTCTGTATATTGTGACAAAAACCACTATTAAACTTAATTGAATATGACACATAAAGAATGTTTAGACCTTTTAGATGAAAGAAATTATCATCCAAATTCAGAATATACTAATAAAGGAACAACATATATAATATTAAATTCTTTTCCATCTCCAACTGAAGAACAACAGCTAGGTATATTTAAGAATTCATTAAAAGATGGAATAAAACCTGAAGATGCAATTAATCGCTTTATTACAAGAAACGATTTGGAAGTTTATTTATACTTAGAAAATCCTCAAACAGGTGAAATATTAGAAGGGCTTCTTTCTCAATTCTAATGCATCTAATGAAAATAAAAAATATAATTTTTTTTTTCCTCTGATAAAATTTACAGATAAACTTATTAAAGTCCCATCCTCAATAACTCTTCAATTAAAGATTTAGCTTTTTCAAGTTTTTCTCTTCTGCGTGCAGATTTTTGCTCTGCTACCAATTGACGGTCATAATCCCAATCTAATCCAAGTGCTTCCGTTTCTTTCATTATACTGAACAACGCGGGCTAGTATTAATTCGTCTATATGTTTCATTCGTTCCGTTACGAGTGATTAACGTTATAGTTTCAAGGAGTGGAAATTATTATTTTAAAGTATAAATTGTAATTATATATTTTTGTTTGACATTATTCATATATTTGTTCCGATTTAGTGACATAGGGCTTTTTTTTTATTGTATTTAATATTTTAACATTAAAACGGATAAATTTCATTAAATGATTTTCACCATAATTGGATAAATAAATTGCCTTACCTCACTTTCAGATGCAGGGCAGATGACTTTTTAAAAATATAATTAAATCAAAAATATGCCTACAACAGAACAATTGGAAGTCAAAAAATTGAGTCTTGATTTAAAAAATTTCCGAACAACCCCTCAAAAAAAAGAAGTTGATGCTATCAAAGCAATGATTGCTATTAAGCCAGATAGGTTTTTTGCTGTTATGGAAAGCCTTATCGATGATGGATATTTGTTAACAGAAAACATTATAATTTTAAAAGAGGGGAAGTTATTAACCGTTAAGGAGGGAAATCGAAGAATTGCAGCTCTTAAATTAATTCATAATTTATATAATCTTGATAATCTTCTGATTCCTGAATCTATTCAGAAAAAAATTAAAAATATTTCTACTGCATGGAAAAAGGAAAATTTGAAGGTGCCTTGTACAATATATGTTTTAAGTGAAATTGACAAAGTTAATCGTATTGTAAGTCTAGCTCATGCAAAAGGGGAGAAAGCGAGTAGAGATGGTTGGAATTCTGTTGCAAGAGCAAGGCATAATAGAGATGTGAAAAATGCCACAGAATTAGGATTAGATGTCTTAGAAAAATATTTGAAACATGGACGGAATTTGAGTGGACAACAAAAAGAAAGATGGGGTGGTGAATATCCCATTACCGTTTTGGAAGAAGCAATGAGAAAACTTCATTATCGCATGAAAATTCCGACCGTGGATGAGCTTGTCAAAAAATATCCCAAAATAAAAATGCTATCCGAATTTGAGGAATTACTTAGAGACATTGGATTAGAACAAGTAACTTTTCCAACAATTCGTAACCCTAATTCTGACTTTGGCATACCATATGGAATAAACCCATTGACACAATCTACGACTAAAGCTACAACAAATACTACTGGTAATTCTTCAAACTCCCCTATTGGTAAACAAAGTAACCCTAAAACAGCTACACAAACTAGTTCTGTAACAGGAAAAAGTAACGGAATACCCACTACAACGATTATTCAATCATTGTCACATAGTGGAGGTGGAGCCAATGCATCTTCAAGTAAAGTACATGCTTTAGATAACCCAAAACATATAACAGCACTTCTTAGAAAATTTAATCCAACTGGGAATAACCGTGAGAAGATTGTTACTTTGAAGAATGAACTTCTAAAACTGAAAGTTAAAGATAATCCAATTGCATTTTGCTTTTTGCTCCGTAGTATTTTTGAAATTTCAGCAAAGGTTTATTCAGAAGAAAAATCGATAAGTCTTAAGAAAATAAAAAAAGACGGTAAGGGAGTAGATAAATATAATGATAAGACACTTGCTGAATTGCTTAAAGATGTTACAGCCCACTTAACCACAAATAATAAAAACGAGGAGTTAAGAAAAAAATTTTATGGTGCAATGACTGAAATGACAACTCCAAACAGGTTTTTATCGGTTACATCTATGAACCAATTGGTTCACAGTAATTCGTTTTCAGTTTCACCCCCTGATATATCTAGGTTATTTAGTAATATTTATCCACTTTTAGAGGCAATGAATTGAAATTTAAATGGTAATTTTTTTATTGACTAATATCTGAGTATAAATTTATGAAGTATAATAAAACGCCATTAAGATACCCTGGAGGTAAACAAAAACTTACTCCATTTATTCAGGAAATATTAACTGAAAACAATATTAATGGTCACTATGTGGAACCCTATGCTGGAGGAGCGGGTGTTGGAATAGAATTACTTCTTACTAAAAAAGTTAAACACATCCATTTAAATGATTCCAATTTGGGAATTTATGCGTTTTGGCATTCGGTCATAAATCGGAATGAAGAATTTTGTAAAAGGATTGCTTCAGCTTCTATGACAGTTGAGGAATGGAAAAGACAAAAGGAAATATTTAAAAAAGCAAATAAAAACAAAATATTGGAATTGGGATTTGCTTTATTTTATTTGAATAGGTGTAACCGTTCCGGAGTTTTGTCTGCGGGAATAATTGGTGGACTGGACCAAACTGGAAATTATAAAATGGATGCAAGATTTTCAAGAAATGATTTGATTAGACGCATTGAAACTATTGGACTGTTTAAAAAACAGATTTCCATAACAAATTTCGATGCGGAATTCTATATTAAAAATTATATTCCGAATCTTCCTGACAATAGTTTAATTTATCTTGATCCTCCTTACTATGAAAAAGGGAGTGATTTATATCTTAATGCCTATAATAAAGGAGACCATGAGAAACTATCAAAAGTTATTCAAAAAGAAATAAAACATAAATGGGTCTTGTCATATGATGGCGTAACTGAGATACTGAATTTATATAAAAAAAGAAGGCATTTTTTGTATGATTTACAATATTCTGTTGCTAAATCTTATAAAGGCAAAGAAGTATTTGTTTTTTGCGAAAAATTAAAACTACCAAAAAAATGTTCTTTAAAACACATTGAAGATGGGATGTTAAATTTAGTCAATGCAAAAAAGAGTGATTTACTCCGTTTGAAGCATTAGTTTACTACAAAGTCCATT
>Ga0206888_1233_pt2 | contig 11132 bp, 9 predicted proteins | sample Alteio_BWOrgHeat_90_FD_153258 | JGI IMG/M metagenome (GOLD analysis project Ga0206888, IMG submission 153258) | Enriched cells from forest soil in Barre Woods Harvard Forest LTER site, Petersham, Massachusetts, United States - Alteio_BWOrgHeat_Nextera4 ... | reverse complement strand
AGATGCCGACCAGGAATATAATATGGAGCGGGGTTTCGAGTTCTTAGAAAAGGAATTGGCAGAAATGTACCCGGAGCCGGAAAAGGAATCGGATACCCGTTTTGCCGACAAGTTGATAAAGGTGTTCAACCGCCATGGGGAAGAGGATTGGATCCTCCTTCATATCGAGGTGCAGGGCGATACATCGAAAAGGGTGCAGTTCACGGAGCGGATGTTCCGATATTTTTACCGAATCCTGGACAAGCATAGAAAACCTGTGTCGGCGGTGGCTATCTTCACGGGATTGGACGGGAAAAAGATGCCGGATCGGTACACGTACGAATAGAAAAAGGTATACGGAGCGAAAAGTGAGGGCGATCATGGTGTTCCTGGAGAGTTATGTGCTCTTTGACGACCCGGAAATGAATCGTATCTTTATAGAGCAAGTTAGATCATACGATAAAAATAATGTTATGGATATCATGGAATTTGTAAAGCAGGAGGCCAGAGAAGAGGGCCGGATGCAGAAAGAGACCAGTGTGGTATTGAATCTGCTGGCCCAGCCCAATTTTTCCGACGAACAGATCGCGGATATTGTTGGGGTAACTGTGGCGTTTGTGGAAGAGGTCCGGAAGAATAAGAAATAAGCGCTCAGCGCGAGATAGAAATATTTGAACCGTCCCGGTTGGGGCGGTTTTCCTTTTTGGGGCCTGGTGATGTGGGGCTCCGGCCGGCGGGGACAGTGGGGGGATTGTTCCCAAAGCGCAGTCATTCTCTTGAAAGCGAACATCTTCAGTACCATATACGGACAGTTGAAATAAATAAACTATTTATACATGATTAAATAGCAGTACATTATAATTCGGCATTTCATTGGGTATTCTTATTATTGCGTAGGGAAACCAAATAAAAACAGCCATGTTAAGAAACTATTTCAAGATCGCTATCAGAAACATCGTAAGGCACAAGGCCTTTGCTATAATCAATATTGCCGGGTTGGCTATTGGCATGGCCTGCAGCATTTTCATTTTGCTGTGGGTACAGAATGAATTGAGTTACGACAAATTTCATAAAAACGCGAGTACTATCTACCGGCTTCCCGGCGGTGGTGCAACGAATTCCGGGCCCATGGTCCCCGAACTGAAAGCAAAAATTCCCGCTATAAAAAACTTTGTCCGCTTTAGCCAGGCCACTACAACCGTTTTTGCAGTGGGCACAAAAAGGTTTGAAGAAAAAGCCGTGTTCTATGCCGATTCTACTTTGTTGCAGGTATTTTCATTTCCCCTGATCAATGGAAATGCCGAGACCGCATTGGCACGGCCCGATGCTGTTTTAATTACAGCGGATATGGCGAAGAAATATTTTGGCAATGAAGACCCGATGGGAAAGATCCTGAAAAGGGATAACAAAGACAATGTGGTGGTTACAGGCGTGCTCAAAAATATTCCGGCAAACTCTCATTTGCAATTTGATCTTATCATGCCGATGTCCGCCATTGCACATACGGATTGGCGTCTGAAGGATAATATCTGGGATAGTTATGATTTCTATGACTATATACAACTCGATCCAAATTTCAAGGCCACGCCGGATGCCCTGGCGGCGTTTAGCCGGCAGGCAAATAAAATTGTGGGTGAACATATAAAAGAGAATCCACCTACTATCCGACTGCAGCCTTTAGGGGATATTCATTTGCGCTCCGATTACCACGATAGCTTGCCGGGTCAGGGCAATATCCAGTATGTAAACATCTTTTTTGTAGTGGCATTGTTTATTCTGGCCGTAGCCTGTATCAATTTTATGAACCTCGCCACCGCAAGGTCTGCACGCCGGGCAAAAGAAGTGGGCTTGCGCAAGGTGGTAGGCGCGGGCCGCATGCAACTTATCGGTCAATTCCTCGGGGAGTCCTTATTCATTTCGTTTATTGCCTTGTTGATCGCTGTTAGTATTGTCTACCTGTTGCTGCCTGTTTTTAATACCCTGGCGGGCAAGGAACTTTCTCTCCAATTATTGGATGGAAAATCAATAGCATTGCTGCTCGGCATTGCATTATTTACCGGGCTTGTCTCCGGCAGCTATCCTGCCTTGTTCCTCTCAGGTTTTAAACCGGTGGAAACGCTGAAGGGAAACATGAAAATGATGGGGGGCAATCTATCTTTCCGGAATGGATTAGTGGTCCTGCAATTTGTTGTTTCGATCGTCTTACTCGCCGGCACCGCCATCGTATACCGACAGTTGAACTATATCAGGAACAGGGATCTCGGGTATGATAAATCGAACCTGCTTTCTATGCCGATCACCGGCGACATGGGAGATAAGCAACGAGCATTGTATTCGGAGCTCAAAACAAACCCGCTGACGGCAAACTTTACTACTATCTCCGACCCGATAGCCAATCTGGGCAGCAACACTCCCGGGGTAGAATGGCCGGGAAAGACCGAGGAGGATAAGAAGATCTGGTTTACAAAAACATGGGTGAATAATGGTTTCTTCGATGTCCTGCAAATGAAGATGGTCAGCGGGAGGGCTTTGTCTACTACCGAATTTGCCGACTCGGCAAATATTGTGATCAATGAAACCGCGGCGAAGGTCATGCGGATGACCCCGACAACCGCGATCGGTAAACCAATTACGTTTAATGGCGACAAAGGAATGATCGTAGGGGTTGTAAAAGATTTTAATTATAAGCCGGCGCAATCAGCCATCGAGCCAATGGTTCTTGCGTTCAATAGATGGAATATAGGAATTGTGCTCGTGCGTACCCAGCCCGGGAAAACAGAAGCCACCATTCAGGCCTTAGAGAAAATAAGCAAACAGCTGAATCCTTCTTTCCCTTTCTCCTACGGTTTTGTCGACCAGGATATTAATAATTTGTATAAGGGCGAGCAGCAAATGGGCAACCTGTTTAATGCATTTGCGATAATCGCCATTTTTATTTCCTGTATGGGTTTGTATGGCTTGTCGGCATTTATGGCGGAGCAGCGCACCAAGGAAATAGGCGTAAGAAAAGTGCTGGGAGCATCCGTATTCAATGTGGTGTATTTGTTGTCAACAGGGTTTACAAAACTTATCTTAGTTGCCATTGCGATTGCGATACCCATTACCTGGTTTGCCACCAATAAGTGGCTCAGCAGTTTCGCTTATCGTGTACATGTTGGATGGGCTATTTTTCTGATGTCCTCATTAGGAGCATTAGCGATAGCGTGGCTAACGGTGAGTTATGAGTCTATAAAAGCAGCCATTGTTAATCCTATAAAGAGTTTGAGGACTGAGTAAATAGATGTCGGGAAGCATCGGGCCCGCTATTTACCCTGATGAGTGAAGATTCGCTTTGGGGCTCCAGCCAGCCGAAGGAGCGGCAGCAAGCCGGCGGCAAACCTTTCTCCTGTAACAGCCGCTCGAATGCGGGTGCGCCCTCTTCCGTCACCGCCACGAGCAGGCCGCCGCTGGTCTGAGGGTCGGCGAGCACCTGACGCTGCGCCTCCGTCAGCGCGCCAACCTTATGTCCATAGCTATTCCAGTTTCTCCCCGTCCCGCCGGGAATGCAGCCCTGCGCGAGGTATTGGGGTACCGATGGGATCACCGGGATTTTATCGAACCCGAGCACCGCGGACAACCCGCTGCCCTCGCACATCTCCGCGAGGTGGCCCAGCAATCCAAAGCCGGTTACGTCGGTCATGGCCGTTACGCTTTCGAGGGTGCCAAAGGTTTCGCCCAGCGTATTCAGCGATACCATGCTGGCGACGGCAATGGCCGCGTCCGCTGGTAATAACAGGCCGCGCTTTTGCGCCGTTGACAGTACGCCTATTCCCAGCGCCTTTGTGAGGTAGAGCCGGCAACCAGCCGTTGCCGTCGAATTTTGTTTCAACTGGCCCAATCCGACCAGTCCATTGACGGCCAGTCCGAATACGGGTTCAGGGCAATCGATGCTATGCCCCCCCGCCAGTGTTATTCCCGCCTCCGCACAAACCGCCCGGGCCCCTTCCAGTACCCGGCGGGCCACTTCGGGCGCCAGCTTATCCACCGGCCATCCGAGGATGGCAATCGCCAACACCGGTCTGCCGCCCATCGCATACACATCACTGATGGCATTTGCGGAGGCGATGCGGCCGAAATCATAGGCATCGTCGACTATCGGCATAAAAAAATCCGTCGTCGATATAAGGGCGGTTCCATTGCCAAGGTCCAAGACCGCCGCGTCGTCTCGTTTATCATTCCCCACCAGCAGCCGGGGATCCCGGATCCCGGGCACCTGGCTATGTAATATCTTATCGAGGATGGCCGGGCTGATCTTGCAGCCGCAGCCTGCACCGTGCGAATATTGCGTCAATTTTATATCCATCTTGTCCATGTTTATATCCGTCTTGTCCACCGTCGAAATTAAGTTCCCGCCACGGTCGGGGCCTGGGTTAGGGGCAGGGCCGGCATCACCTTTACCGCATCCAGCAAGAGGGCCGCATTTGCCGCAGCGTCTCCGTCCTTTACTGCAAGGGGTACCCTACCGGCGGGATCGCGCCCGTTGAGTCCCGTCCGATATGTCTTGTCATAATACACCAGCACGATCCGGATAAAGTCCTCCAGTCTTTCCTCGCGAATGGCTGCTATCGCCTGCTTTGTCTGCTCAGGCCCAAGCCGCTTCCTGATCCGCTCCGTGCAGGCAACCAGGAATTCCGGGTCCAGCGAGCCATATTCTTGCAAAAGGGCGGCTACGCGGACCTCGATCGGGACTTGCACATCGAACAACAAAGCCGTCTGGATCGCTTTCCAAAATCTGCGCGGCACCGTTAGTTTCCCGATGGCCAGGCTTTCATCCTCCACCCAGATGCCGCGCCCCGGCTGGAATTGGAGAAGTTGTGACGTAAGGTTATTCTCGAATTGTTCCTGTGTGGGTTGAATCAATCGATCAAGCGTTCCATAACTCGATCCGCAGTGCTGCGCGAGATCTTCCAGGTCGACCACCTGTTCTCCGGCCCGTCTTAGTTCGTGCAGGATCCGGGTCTTTCCCGAACCCGTCATTCCACCGACTACGGTCAGCGGCCAGTCCTTTTCCAACTGATCGAGCACCCAGCGCCGATAGCGTTTATATCCCCCGTCTATAAGCACTACCTGAAATCCATAAAGGTCCAATGCCCAGGCCATGGCGCCACTGCGCATCCCACCCCGCCAACAGTGGATTGCTACCTGTTTGCCCGGGGCTATTTCCAGCGCTTTCCGGATAAATCCCTCCCATTTCGGTCCCGTCAATTCGAACCCCAGCAGGATCGCCGCCTCCCTGCTTTGCTGCTTATAGGCCGTCCCCACCCGTACCCGCTCATCGTTGCTGAAAAGGGGAAGATTGAACGCGCCCGGGATATGGCCGTGTTCAAACTCTGCCGGCGTACGCACATCGACCACCGGGACCGGGTCCCGCCTGTCCATAAACTCCTGTATCGTTATTCTGCGGATCATTGTTACCTTGCAAGATAAATCAAATCAGGAATGAAAAGGGCCTTTTGCTTCATTACTGTACTTCTCTTAGCCTTCGGCACAGCGCATGCGGGCGGACTGGACACCGCCACTTTTGCGGCCGGCTGTTTCTGGTGTACGGAAGCACAATTCAAACAGTTGAAAGGAGTAAAGAAGGTTATTTCGGGTTATTGTGGCGGGCATGTCGTCCGTCCGAGCTATAAGCAGGTCTGCACGGGCACGACGGGCCATGCCGAAGCCTGCAATATTATCTATGATCCCACCCAGATCACCTATGATGAACTGATCGAAGCCTTTTTTGTAGCCCATGACCCTACGACGCTCAACCGCCAGGGAAATGATGTCGGGACACAATACCGGTCGGCCATCTTTTTTCACAACGTTACTCAAAAGAAGAAGGCGGAGTACTATATCCGGAAACTGGATGCCGAAAAAGCCTATAAGAATAAGATCGTGACGGAGGTAACTCCCTATTCTGTTTTTTACACCGCGGAGGACTATCACCAGGACTATTACAACCAAAACGGGAGTCAGCCGTATTGCCAGCGGGTGATCCAACCGGAGGTGGAAAAATTCAGGAAAGTATTTAAAAATAAGCTCAATCCCTATTACTCCAACACGAGTACGGCGCAGCTGAAAGTTTCCAATGCGGAATGGAAGAAGATCCTGCCGCCGGCATTGTATGCTACCGCGAGGGAACAAGCCACTGAAAAGGCCTTTACGGGGCAATACTGGAACCAGAATGCGAAAGGGACCTATTATTGCGCGGTGTGCGGTAACCTGTTATTCCGCAGCGATGCCAAATTTTCCAGCACCTGCGGATGGCCGAGCTTCTTCGAACCTTCCAGGAAGAACGGCGTCCTTTACCGCGAGGATAATTCCCATGGAATGCACCGGACGGAAGTACTTTGTGCGAGATGTGATTCGCACCTGGGTCATCTCTTCGATGACGGCCCGCCACCGACGCACAAAAGGTATTGCATGAATTCGATCTCGCTCGATTTTCAACCGGATAAATAACCCCAAACGCCATGGATAACCGGGAGATCCTCAAAAAGCATGTATCCAAGTTCGTCAGTCTCACCGACGAACAACTGGACTATTTTCTTTCCCATTTCAAGGAGCATTCCTTTAAGAAAGGCCAGGTCCTCATCGGCGAGGGGGACAAGGTGGAAAAGGAATATTTTGTGCTTTCCGGCTGCCTGAAGGCTTTTTATATCAACGACGAAACAAAAATGTATATCCTGCAGTTCGCCATGCCGACGTGGTGGACGTCGGACTACAGCGCGTTGTACAACAGCACCCGCGCCTCCATCAATGTAGACTGTATCACGGATGCGGAAGTGCTGTCCCTTTCCAGTACGGACCGGGAGAAGATGTGCAGCGAGGTCCATGCCATCGAACATTTTTTCCGCTGGCGGACCAACCGGGGATATGTCGCTTCGCAGCGGCGGCTTTTATCCTTTATGAACAGCGATGCGAAGGCGAGGTATGAGGAGCTGATGCAGCTGTATCCGGAACTCTACAATATTGTTCCCAAGCAATTGATAGCGGCCTATCTCGGGGTGTCGCGGGAGACCCTCAGCCGCCTGTATAGTCACCATACGGGGAAGTGAGGGGCGGCGGGGTGCATGAGGGCTGCGTGAGGAGCGCGGGGGCGCCTTAGAGCGCAGCGAAGTCTACTCCTTTTATCAACTCCTTAAAAATATCCGCGGCGTTACCCCGGCGAGCTTTGGCGGCGGACTGTCCTGCCCACAGGGAAACCCATTCGGGATGACCATTCTTTTGCCCGTGGGCGCGGATGCCGGCCGTTAGGCTATTCTGCAGCGTATAGTCCGGGATGGCGACACCCGATGTTTCCAGCGCAGACATGAACTCGTTACGGACTCCCCGGGCCCAGCGACCGGAGAAGGCCCGCGTCAGCGTCGTGTCGGTATCTTTTGCGTTGATCACCGCGTCTTTAAATCCCTCGCTGGCGAGGCTTTCCGTGGAAGGAATAAACAATGTACCCACCTGTACCCCGGAAGCGCCCAGTTGAAAGGCAGCCCGGATAGTTCGGGCGTCCACGATGCCACCGGCTGCCAGTACGGGGACCTTTACCGCATCGACCACCTGGGGCAGCAGCGAGAACAACCCCACCTGTGGCAGTTGCCCCTCCCCAAAACTACCCCGGTGACCACCGGCCTCAAATCCCTGCGCCACGATAATTGCCGCCCCGGCCTGCTCCAGCGCTACCGCCTCGGCTACACTGGTGGCGGTGCCGATGAGAACGATACCGGCTTTCCTGAGCCGGGTCATTATTTCCGGCGTGGGGATGCCGAAAGTAAAACTGACGATCGGCACCTGCTCTTCCAGTAAGATGTCTACCTGTTGCTGGTACGTGTAAAAGGTAAATTCCGGGGCGTTGCGCCGGGTAAACGGCAGTTTTTTTTCCTGCGCATATTTTTCGAGATAGTCCTGCATCCGTTGCAGCCCCACCTCGTCGATGGCGTCGGGGACCTGGTGTACAAAGAGGTTGACGGCAAACGGGGCGGTGGTCAATCCCTTTGTCTTGCGGATCAGTTCCCTCGTTGTCTCCGGGGAAAGGCCGCCCACGGGCAAGGAGCCGAGGCCGCTGGCATTGGACACGGCGGCTGCCATTTCCGGTGTAGTTACGCCCAGCATCGGGGCCTGGACCACCGGAAAGCCGGTATGGAGCAAGGACAATAACCTGTTCATGGCTGTCTGTTTAAGAACCCAAAATTATCGATTGGTTTCCTTTTTGAATGTGATCTGGCTCACACTATTTAGTGCTGCCGGTATCGTTACTTTGTACCCATGTGGTACAACACTCCGGCGGCAAAGATCACCCGCGCACAATATCCCATTTTCCAGGGGCCTTTTGGGGGCAATCTATCTTCCGTAACACTGGCCGCCACTGTCTCCAATATGGGTGGGGTTGGCGGTTACGGCGCTTATACGCTGACGCCGGCGGAGATCGTGCGGCTGAACGAAGAAATGCGCAAAGCCACGGACAAGCCCTACAATCTCAATCTCTGGGTCTCGGCCAGCGATGTGCCGGACGAAGGGATCACCGACGAACGGTTCGAAAGGGCAAAAGCCCTGTTGCGGCCCTATTTCGAAGAGTTGGGAGTAGCGTACCCGAATAAGCCGGCAAAGCCCCTGTCCGGTTTCGAAGACCAGGTGCAGGCTATCCTGGATGTGCGGCCGCCAATGTTCAGTTTTGTGTTTGGTATCCCCTCCGCGGACATCCTCGAACAGTGCCGGCGACTAGGAATTATCACGGCGGGTGCTGCGACCTCTGCCGATGAAGCGGCAGCCCTCGAAGCGGCGGGTGTAGACCTGGTCATCGCCTCGGGTTTTGAGGCGGGCGGGCACCGGCCCTCCTTTCTGGCACCCGCGGAGATGTCGCTTGCCGGGACGTTTGTCCTGGTCCAGCAGATCAGGGAGCGGGTGCGGATCCCTGTCGTTGCTGCCGGGGGCATTGCCTCCGGTAAGGGGATCGCGGCAGCCCTTGCCCTTGGGGCGGATGGGGTGCAGGGGGGCACCGCCTTCCTGGCCTGCGAAGAATCCGGCGCACCAACCTTTCATCGTGATCTGTTGTTCTCCAACGAGGCCCGCCACAGCGTGCTTACCCGCGCCTTTTCGGGCCGGCTGGGCCGGGGTGTGATGAACCGCATCGCGCGGGAACTGAGCGGTAAAGAGAATGATCTATTGCCGTTTCCCCTGCAAAGCCGGCTGACCGGCGCGCTTCGGCCCACTGCCATCGAGAAGAAAAAATGGGAGTTTCTTTTTATCTGGGGTGGCCAGATCGCGCCGTTGCTTTCTCACCGGAAGGCCGCTGACCTTATGCATGCGCTGATCGCCGAGGCGGGCGCCTGTTTCGACATGGTTACTCCCAGGAGAGGATGATCTTGCCGATATGCTGGCTGGATGCCATCAATTCGTGCGCAGCGGGCGCCTCGGTAAAAGGAAGGACCTTATCAATCACCGGCTTGAACCGGCCCGCCGTGATCACGGGCCAGACCTCCTTGTGGATCTCCGCCGAGAGGGCCTTCCGGAATGCATAGTCCCTCCCGCGGAGAGTGCTGCCGGTGAGGGTCAATCGCTTTGCCATTATCTGTGATAAATTCAGTTGCACCCGCGAGCCATTAACCGCGTTTATATAGACCAGCCTCCCCTCCTCACGCAGCAGACCGATATTCTTTGGGAAGTAGTCGCCGCCGACCATGTCGAGGATGACATCGATTCCTACTGCCGACAACTCCGAAGCAAAATCCTGAGTCTTGTAGTTGATATACCGATCAGCACCCAGCTGGATGCAGGCCGCTCCTTTTTCATCGGAGCCGACGGTGACGATTACGCGGGCGCCAAATGCCTTTCCCAGTTGAATGGCGGCGACGCCGATGCCGCTGCTGCCTCCATGGACCAGGAGGTTCTCGCCTGCCTTTAATTGTCCGCGTTGAAAAACGTTGGACCAAACGGTGCTGATGGCTTCCGGCAGACAGGCCGCTTCCGCAAACGTAAAATTGGGGGGTATGGGCAGGCATTGGCCTTCCCGGGCCTTTATATATTGCGCATAACCACCCCCGGCTACCAGGACACAGACACCATCGCCCGGCTTCCAAGCGGTGACGGCATCGCCACAGGCGACCACTGTACCCGCCACTTCCATGCCCGGGATGTCGGCGGGCACGCCGGCGGGGGCGGGATAATGCCCTTCGCGTTGGAAAAGGTCTGCCCTATTGACACCGGAGGCCTTTACTTCGATGAGGACCTCGTCGGGTCCGTATTCGGGGGTGGGATAATCCTGCACCCGGAGAACGTCCGGCTTACCGGGCTGGCTGATCACGATGGCTTTCATCCGACAAAATTACGGGGTTTCGGGCGCGCATCGCCGGACAGCGGGGTGGAGCCACCACATTGCAAAATGCGCAAATCTCATCCCAGCCGCCTAAATCTTTCCGGCGGCGTGCCATATTCGGTCTTGAAAGCACGGATAAAGGCGCTGGTATTCTCAAACCCGCATTGCCAGGTGACCTCGTTTACGGGGATATCGGTGTCCTTCAACAGCCGGGCGGCGTGTTCGAGCCTTATCCGGGTAAGATACCGATGGGGAGTTGTTTTGAAAACGACTTTGAATTGCCGGACCAACTGGGGGACAGACAGGCAGGCGGTATTGCCGATGGCGGCAAGGTCGGGTTTATCCATAAAGCTCGAATGCAGGAGATCGCGGGCGACGCAAAGTCTTTTGTAGATCTCCCTTTGCGTCCCGCTGCGGATGGCATTTACCAGGCGGGTGCGGTCTACTTCCGTCTTGTGTACGCGGATCAGGTGCTCCAGCAGGAAAACCAGGTGCTCATCGACCCTATCCCGGTGATAGCCTTCCGCATCCAGCATGCTTATCAGCCCGAGCAGCCGTTGTTCCAGTCCGGGGTCGAGGTCATTGAGGGTCTGGAAGAATTCGGGGGAGCGGCTACCCTGTTCAAAGGGATTGTCCAGCAGGGTTTCTTCCCTGCACAGGATGTCGCGAAAAACAGCGGCGACAAATTCCCGGCTGAAGAAAACAGAAGCAATTCTGACCTTTTTCCCGGCGTCGTCGATGCGGCAGGAATATTCCTGCTCGTCGTTGAGAAGGAGGAATTTCCCGGGTCTCACGGCCAGTTGCCGGTCGTCCACGCCATACC
>Ga0206888_1235_pt1 | contig 11246 bp, 10 predicted proteins | sample Alteio_BWOrgHeat_90_FD_153258 | JGI IMG/M metagenome (GOLD analysis project Ga0206888, IMG submission 153258) | Enriched cells from forest soil in Barre Woods Harvard Forest LTER site, Petersham, Massachusetts, United States - Alteio_BWOrgHeat_Nextera4 ... | reverse complement strand
TGGCAACGGCGGGTCAACGTCCTGGTCTATCTCAACAAGGACTGGGAAGAAAAATGGGGCGGCAAACTGGAGCTTTGGGATAAAAAGATGAAAGCCTGCGAAGAAAGCGTCCTCCCGGTGTTTGATCGCTGCGTCATCTTCAACACCGACGCCGACTCCTACCATGGCCACCCCCTGCCGATGGAATGCCCCGAAGGCACTTTCCGCCGCAGCATCGCACTCTATTATTATACGGTAGAAGAGAACCCCTACCGCCGCGCCACCTACTACCAGGCAAGACCCGGCGACGGCAGCAACAAGCTGCTGGTAAAGCTGGACAATGCCCTCGTATCGGCTTACACCGCCGTCAAAGGGAAACTGGGCGCCAACGACAAAGTGGTCAGCGGTATCCTCCGGCTCTTCGGCGGCGGAAAAAAGAAAAAATAGCCGGCGGTTAATCGCCGGCGTTGCCTATCAGGGCTGAGAAATTCCCCGCTGCAAACGTCACATTGGGAATGGTCACCACCGGCTGGTCCGAGAAGTCGGAGGCTACGCCCGGGTTGGTGAAGAATTCATAATAGCATCGTCCACCCCCCGAGTTAAGAATGATATTGTAGGTGCCTGCGGGAACCTGCGCCGTCGTGGTGCCTGGACCGGCCAGGAAGTTATAGGTGCCGCCGTTGGCGCCCTGTCCTTCGAAGAGGATGCCGATGGTGAAGGACGTCTGGTTTAAAATGGATATAACAGCATTGGGTGGCGGCGGAGGCGGGTTATGAAAATACAGCTCCACCTGGCTGCTGGGGACCACTGGGGAACCATTGGACGCGATGACGGTATGCTGACCTACGGTAGCATCGGAGCCCGGGTTGTAAGCCTGCCAGTTGAATTGGATATTGGTGGATCCGTTGAGCGCCTGGATGTCATTCATGCTGCAGACCACATCGGCAGGATAGTCATTCGGTTGCTGCATGCCATAGGCTTCCATCGTCTCGTACAGATATTGCAACTGCGGTACATTGAATACAGTCAGCGCATTGAATATGGACTGATTGGCAAAACTGCTGGTGTAGGTGTACCCGCTGGACGTGCTGTTGCCCACCTGCTGGATGACCCCCTGGAGAAGGGTACCTGCACTCACCGTCGCGGGTGTTGCATAATACGCCTGGCAGGTCGCACAGGAGGCATACCAGTTATTGATGGTCCAGTAATATCCGCCCCAGGCATTGTTGTTGCCGAATTGCAGCACAGGCTGGAGGATATGGGCAATGCCATCCTCCATTCCGTTGAATAGATACAGCAACTGACCATCGGTGCCCGTCGGGTTGGTAGGTACCGCCCACATCGTGGAAAAATAGGTGGCAGGGAAAGTGTTGGCATTTTCGGCAAAGGTGATCCAGCCGCTGTTAAGCCCCGGCTTAATGACCCCCGCGCCCGCAGTCCCTGTAATTGTGCGGGGCTGGGCTTTAATGGCAGAGTCTGGCTGCTGCTGGCCGAAATCCTCCACCATTTTACCGCTTGCCGTATGCACTTTTAGCAGGTGGCCATTCAACCAGGCAAGGTGGTAGCCGCTGTCGATGTAATGAACCCGGGATGCCGCCATGGGTCCGAAAGGGGTGTGAATGATCTTCTCTGTCGAAGTGGGATCTTTGGAGAGGGCATCCGCCTGTCCGGCGATTTGTTTTTTACAGGCGGGAAGCAGGAAAACGGATAAGATCAGCAGGGCAGACAGCAGCCGCCCGGATTGCATTATTTTTTTCATAAAATGAGGTTTGATAGGCCAAGCTACCCCATACATATTACCCCACCGTTACGCCGGGATTATCAATAGAATAATAGAGTACCATCGACATTTTCTTTCACCCTGCTCCCAATATCGGCCGCTGCCGTGGAAAACGTTCGGTCAATGTTGTAGAATATTTTACCTTTGGGCAACCACAAGCCTTCTTACTCCATCCAAATTCATTTCCGTTTACATCACCAGGGCATGTAGACCACGATATCGTTAGGGGAATGAATGATCTTACTATAGCATTTTAAAGATTTGACCGATGGAAACAACACCGATAAAAATATCCGGCATTAGTGATTTAGTGCGTGCTATTCAGAACGCCAATCAACATTTTTTAACTCAAGTTCAAAAGCAGGTAAATATTTCTCTCACCTTACGTAATTGGGTAGTGGGATACTATATTTTTGAATATGAACAGCACGGCGAGGATCGGGCAATTTACGGACAGAAACTTTATAGGCTAATTGCGCAAAATTTAAAAGTTAAAGGTCTTACCTCTCTTGGCGAGCGCAATCTGTACCTATGCAAAGACTTTTATACTACCTATCCGCACTTATTGCTGGCACCGTCTGCAAAATTACAACTAATTGGTTTTCAAAAACCTAAAATTTTGCAGACAGTGTCTGCAAAATCGAATACGTCAAAAAAAACAGCCAATGCAAATGATCTGGAGAAGGAAGCTGATCTGCTGGTTAATAATTTGAGCTTTTCCCATTTTATTGAATTGCTAAGAGCAGAAACAGAGCTGAAACGGAACTTTTATGAGATACAAGCCATCAAAAATAATTGGAGTGTAAGAGAACTTAAGAGAGCAATAAACAGCTTGTTATATGAACGGACAGGGACGAATAAACAAATTGTCTTAGAGAAAAAGGGGGAGTCGTCGGATTTGAAACCCGAAGACGTGTTCAGAGACCCCTATTTACTGGAATTTCTGAGTCTTGAAAATCCCTCATATACCGAAACGGATCTGGAGGCGAGCATAATTACGAACCTGCAAGCATTCTTGCTGGAATTAGGACGAGGGTTTTGCTTCGAGGCAAGGCAGAAAAGGATAACGTTTGGAAATACTCACTATCGCATAGATCTGGTTTTCTATCACCGCATCTTAAAATGCCATGTTCTGATTGATCTCAAAATGGATGAATTTACTCATGCCGACGCCGGTCAAATGAATGTCTATCTTAATTACTACAAAAAGAATGAAACTCAAAAAGACGATAACCCGCCAATAGGAATAATATTATGCGCAAGCAAGGACGAAGCATTAGTAAAATATGCCACAATGGATCTACCACAGAAGGTTTTTGTATCAAAATATCTTGTCAACCTTCCTACAGAAAAGGAATTGCAAAGGATCATTAAGGAAGAACAGGAAAAAAGAAATGAATGAATCTCAATGGCCGGCGGCGGGCGGTAGCGCTATTGACGCCGGCGGCGCGGCAGGCGAAGGGACATCTCTTTTCAGGAATACAAACCCATTCTTGCGGTATAATTCCTTCAGCTCGGGATATTTATAATGCTGCTCCCGGTCCACCTTCGTGACAAAATACACAGGTTTATCGATCGGCCCGGTAAGCAGCCAGTTCTGATCGTACGAATTCAGGTTGGTCGGCTTTTCCTTGTGCGTGTAGAACAGGTCGCCGTAGCTTTTAAAGCCCAGGGTGTGCACATAACAATCCTCGCCCTGCCGTGCGATAAAGAAATCGATATCCGCCCCCTGGCTATAGCGCTCCACCTTCGGAACGATGATCGCGGAGGCAAAAAAGATCACGACGGCCGTTCCGGAAAAAAGGGCGAGGGCCGCACGCGAAAAACGCTGCTTCGACAAATACCGGATGCCGATGATCAACGCCACCACCATCAGCAGACCGATGGCGCCTTCAAAACCGGACCACTGCACATCCGCCTCCATATTTGCCCGCGCAAACGTGTCCTCCACATATGGCGCCAGTTTCCGGACGTTCAGCCCGATAACGGCGACCCCGAGGATCAGCACGGAGATCAACCCGCCAAGGATGGCCAGCGAAACCCCCACATACTTCTTATAGATCAGCTCTCTCCGGTCCCATTTATAGATGGAATAGGCCGCAAGAAAGGTGACGGGGAACCACGCCATGGAAGAATAATGGATGATCCGGGACTGCACGATGGTAAAGAGCACCGTCACCACCCAAAACAGGATCTGCATCCATTTCTTAAAGTCCCGGTCCCAGCGGCCATTGTATTTTGCCTTGAAAAAAGAAGGGATCGCAAGAATGGAAGCCGGGAAACAGCCTACCAGCAGCACGATATAATGATACCCGAAGAACCCGGCCTGGTCGGCATCATGCGTGGTAAAAAGCCGCCATTGGTATTTGAGGAACTCGTTGATGAACCAGGGCCCGCGCTTGATCGTCTCATATCCATACCAGGTAAACGTCACCAGGAAAGCGACAAAAAGGAACAACAAAGCATGCCCCCAGTTGAAAAAGAATTTGAAGCGGTTGTAGATAAAATAGACCCCCAGCGACAGCATAAACACCATCAGCGCCACCTGCCCCTTGGTCAGCACGGCCAGCCCCATGAAAACACCCGACCAGAACACATACGTCAGCTGGCTTCTCTGCAGCCCGGGTTTGTCATACCCATTCCGCTTCCAATGGTAAAGGATAAAATTATAAAGCGCCAGAAAGGTAAAGAGATTGAACCAGGGGTCGATGATCCCCGATTTGAAATACATATTCGGGAACAGCGAACCGCCATAGGCCAGCGCCCAGAGGATGCCGAACTTCCGGTCGTAGATCCTGCTGCCGCAGACAAAAACGACTATCAGCGTTACGATGCCGCAGAGGGCATTGGGGAAGCGGGCCGCAAATTCGGTGACCCCGAACATTTTCATCGCCGTACTCTGCATCCAGAAGAACATCGGCGGCTTCTCCCAGAAGGGTTTAAAGTCCACATAGACCCGGGTATAATCATTCATCTTGATCATCTCCCGCGAACATTCGGCAAAGTTGATCTCGTCCCAGTCGAAAAGATGCACGCGGCCCAGGAAAGGCAGAAAGAGCAGGGCAGCGAATACGGCGATCAGCAGGATAGTGGTGGTTTTATTAAGACGCATTCGGCGGAAGTTATTTTAATTTAACGGTTTGTACATTTCTCTTTTCATCCACCCCCATTTGCAAAGCCGGTGAACGATAGAAACCCGTAACACCCCCAACCCATAGGTGACGCTCCGGCTGAAATTGATGCTCGACGCTTCCTCGAAATACTTGGTGGGACAGGTGATCTCTGCGATCTCATAGCCCATATAAATTATCTGCGAGAGCATCTCATTGTCAAACACAAAATCCTCCGAATTGATCCCGTAGTTGATCCGCTGCAGGATCTCACGCGAAAACGCCCGGTAACCCGTATGGTATTCGGCCAGTTTCTGACGCAGCATGACATTCTCAAAAAAGGTCAGCCCGCGGTTAAAGATATATTTGTACAGGGGCATCCCGCCGCGAAGCGCGCCCTTGCCGAGCGTTCTGGCGCCAAGTACCACCTGGTAGACATCATTCGCTATCAGGAAGGCCATCGAAGGGATAAGCTTGGGGGTATACTGGTAGTCGGGGTGGAGCATGATCACGATATCCCCGCCCAGTTCGAGCGCCTTATTATAACAGCTTTTCTGGTTGCCGCCATACCCCCGGTTCTGATCGTGTTTGATGATATGCCGGATGCCCAGTTCCCGGCCCACGGCCACCGTCCGGTCGCTGCTGTTGTCATCCACCAATACTACTTCGTCCACAATGTCAAAGGGGATCTCCGCGTAGGTCTTGCGCAAGGTAAGCTCCGCGTTGTAAGCGGGAAGAACGATCACGAGTTTTTTGCCAAGGATCATGTACTGCTAAAATTGGTTTTTCAACTTTCCCATAATGAGAAAGCCGCTGAGAAAATTGGGCAAACCTACGTGTTTTTCGGCTAAAAAGGTCCTCAACCCCGCGCATTTCTCCGCTGCTCCCCTTCAACCCCGCGCAAAAACGGGCAGCGACTGCAATTTGACGACAAACAACCAATGGACAAGCACAGCCGTGATCATCCCGACACAGCTCCCCATCAGCACATCGCCAAGAAAATGCTGCCCCAGGTAGATCCGCGAATAGCCTACCGCTACCCCGCCCAACAGGAAGGCGATCTTGGCCCACCGGTCTTTTGTAAACAGCGCCAGCAACGTCGCCAGCGCGAAGATAGACGTTGTATGACCCGAAGGAAAACTGGCGAAGCCGATATGCGTAACGCCATCGATAAAATAAGGGTAAACACCGGGGGCAAAGAACTGCTTCGGCCGGGGCATACTAAAAGCACTTTTGAGGATCTGTGCCAGCAGCGCCGACAGCAGGAAAGCGGCCATCACCTGGGTGGCCCCGGACCAACGACGCTGTAAAAGGAAAAGAATAAAGACGATCACCGTAAACGTCCCGTCGCCAAGAAAGGTGATCCAGGCAAAGATAGTGTCCAGCAAACTCCGGTGGATGGGGTTCAGGTCGACAAAGGCGGCGGCCTTGCCCACCGTCAGGAGAAAGAGGAGACCGGCAGCAAAAAACACCAGGAAAAGAATAAAGTATAACCGGTTGCCCGCGATTATCGCTTTAAGCGGCTTCATCCGGCGAAATTAAGAAAACTTTCCGCCCAAATCCTGTTTTCACAACGACCCACCCGGCGGTGGGCCTCACAACCCCGCCACCAATTCTTCGGCCAGCCCAAAGGAAAGGGTCATCCCCGCGCCACCTACCCCATTTATAACATAAACATAGGGCTCAGGCGAAAAGAACAGATCGGCTTCCCCATCGGTCAGTTTGGCATACACCCCATTCCAGGTCTCCGTGACCGCCCAATCCTTAAAACAGGCAAACCGCCGGAGATAGTCGATGATCATCCGGTTGATAAAATCCTTGTCAAAGGGGTCATGCGTAAGCCCATATTCATGGGAGTCCCCGACAGTCAGCTCTCCCCGCCCATTTTGCGAGACCATGACATGGATACCCCATTGGAGATAGTCGGCCATCTCGGCCGCATACCGCTCCTTGAGCGCCGCCAGCGAAGGTGCGGCCGTAAAACTTTTATAATGGATCAGCGAAAGCCCGCCGCACAACGCCGGCCCTATGCGCCAATCGTCCGGCTGGGACACCAGCCGCATCATCTGCAGCTTGCACTTCGTCACCGGCTGTTCGGAGAAATGTTCGGGATAAAGGGTCTCGAAGTCGGCCCCATTACAGATAAAGATGAGGTCGGCTTCATACTCTTCCTCATTCCCGATATACACTATCTGGTCGGAGATATAGGATACACATTTCCCCCAGAAGAACTCCACCTTGTATTGTTCGGCAAGCCAGCCGGGCAGACTCCCGATAGCTTCCCGGGGATCGACGATCACCTCATCGGAACTGTGCAACCCGCCAAGCAATCCTTCCCCCCGCACCGCGCCGGATGCCGCAACAACCGCGGCCTTATCTAGCAGCCGTACCCCCCGGCCTTCCCGGCGAAACTGGTCATGCAATTCCTGCAACACCTGCCACTCGTCAGGATGATAGGCAAGATGGAGACTGCCCGCCGCTTCATGCCAGAACCCGGCCCGGGGAGCGATCTCCTTCCAGATATTCCTGCTACGCATCGCCCGGTCGTACATCTTGCCGACAGGTTGGCCTATCGGCCATATCATCCCGAAATTGCGGATGGAAGCCCCTACGGCCCGGTCACTGCGTTCAAATACCTTTACCGAAAACCCCTGCGCGGCCAGCGCTCTTGCCGTAGCCAGTCCTACAATACCGGCGCCAATGATTATTGCTGATCGGGATGCCATACAATCCTGCTATTAATTTTTCTTGTAAATTTTTGCAAAAAGAACACTTCCCCACAAGACCACGAGAATACCCGCGACAGCAGAGATATAGAACATCCCGGTAAAGAACTGGACCCAGTTGTACTGGACATGCACGAATTCCTTCACAAGGAGCACGACCACCGTCCCCAGGTAACCAAAGGCGTCGGCGATATAGATAAGGAAGCCGACATTGCCCGGAACCCGGTAAGCGGCCAGCATCCGTTCGAAATAAAAACAGTTATACGGGACATATCCCAGGTAAAGCCCGGCAGAGGCGGTGATGATCCACGCCACCGGCGAGATGAAATGCAGGTGATAAGCAAGGGTGGAACCCGCGGCCAGGAGAAAACCCCCGATGATAATGACGTTGTTCAGTTGGAAGGCCCGGTAGTTGTTCCGGATAAGAAAGAACCCGCCGATCACCGCCAGCACGATCAGGGATACGATGGTACTCGTTCCGGCAAAGACATCGGCATTATTACTATAGCCGGTCTCCGTCCACAGCTCGTTGGCAAAGTCTTCCGTAAAGTCGCGCAGGATGGTGAGCATCACATAGGCGGCAACGACGGGGATCAGCGCGAGGCCAAACCGCCGCAGAAAACTCCTGCGCTCTTCCTTGCCCATCGGCTTTCGGATGGTCCGCTGCGCCACGTCTTCCGCGGTAGGTGGCGGCGTCTGGTTGAGCAGCCAGGTGCTGACCAATGCCGGACCGATAAAGACCGCACCCGCGAGAAAGGGCATCCAGAACTCACTGACCCCATGCAGCAGCAAGGCCTTTCCCACCGTCTTCGCCAGCCCGGAGGCAAAGACAAAGCTCGTCGCAAGCACAGCCCCCATCAACTCGGTGACCTTTCTGCCTTCGACAAAACCGAATACAAGCCCCCAGACCATCCCCAGCGGCAGTCCGTTGATAAACATAAAAACAAAATTGTAGGGCGCGGGGACAAGGGCAAATAAGAGCAGCGATAACCACCCGGTCCCTATCAGCCATACGATAAACCAGGCCCGCTTCCCGGGTTGCATCCCGGCAATTAAACGGATGCCATAGAACTTGCTCAGCATATAGCCCAACACCTGGGAGATCACCAGCACCACTTTATAGGAGATGCCCAGAAAATGGAACCCTTCATAGGAGGCCGCGGTAAAGGGCTTCCGGAAGCCGTACATGGAGGCATAGACGATAAAGGAGGTCAGGGATACATAAAGGACAAAGGCCCAGGCGGGACTTCTTTGCAGGCGGGCCTTCAGCGTCAGGCGGCCACCTGCCGGCAGGGCTGCGGCAGTCACATTGGTGGGAGTGGCCGGTAAAGAAGACATTAGCGGTGATTTATGCCTTTTCGATTATCGGGAGCAGCTCCCGGAGATCGTCGATGATAAAGTCGGGATGATAGGACTGCAGCTGTTCGCGGCTATACGCCCCGGTGGTAACGCTGACCACTTTCCCGCAGGAGGCGTTCCGCCCCTCTTCGACATCCACCTCGGTATCGCCGACTTTAAGCACCCGTTCGGAGGAAGTGATGCCAAGCCCGTTGATCAGGGCCTCGATCATATCGGCGTGCGGCCGGCCATGCGAGACCTCGTCACTGCAAATGACCTTATCGATGAGTGGGCTACGGTCGTCCCAGCGCAGCCGGTGCAGAATGGTGTCCGTGATACTGCGCGTAAACCCGGTGTTGAGCGCTATCTTGATCCCCTGTTGCTTTAGTTCCGAGAATACCTGTTCGGCATGCGGAAAGGGCGCCAGATCCTCGTCGTTTCGGTAGAATTCGATCATGGTGTCGATAAACCGGGTGTGGATCCGGTCGATCAGCTCTTCATCGCCCTTTTGCGCGGGTGCGAATTTTTCCAAAAGGATCGCAATGGCATCCATCTTCCGAAACCCCATCACCTTCTTTACTTCGGGCAGCGGCATTACAAAGCCAAAATCCCGGAAGGCGGAAATAAAAGCCTCCGCTACGTTGCCCTTATCCTGTACGGTGGTACCCGCAATGTCAAAAACAACCAGTTGAATGGAACTCATATTAGAAGAAGTTTATGCTTGTTTGACGAGGTGCCGGAAGATCATCTGCCGGTAATGGTCAAGGTCGGGGAGAGGCTTCTGCTCTATCTTCGCCTGTTCGTCCCATTTCCGCATCTGGATGATCAGGGGAAAGAGTGGGTATTGCTCAAATGCCGCGGCCTCTTCCGGCGTCATCGGGCCGCCCTGGTATTCCAGCGTCTTTTTGCTGGCTTCGGATAATTGGTCGTAATAGGCCGGCTCCTTCACCGTGAGATAACGCTTGGCCTCCACATGAGACTCTACCAGCCGGGCGATCTTTTTGGAGAAACCTTTTTCCCGGAGAAATTCCGCGCCCAGCTCTTCATGGTCTACGATGCCAAACCCATCCATCTCATTTTCTCCCTTAGCAGCCTCGCTGATATGACCAATGTCATGAAGAAAGGCAGCGAGGATCACGTCCTCCTCATACCCCTGCTCCTCAGCCAACTGAGCCGCCTGGACCATATGTTCCAATTGGGAAACCTTCTCGCCCGCATATTCGGCACCTCCGTATCCCGCATAAAGGTCCATGATCTCGTTCGTGATCTTTTCGGCTTGCTCAGTGGTCATAAGGATGATTTTATTCTAATGATATGTGCTGGAAATACCTCCGGCGTCTCAGCACAAAGTATCGAAAATGAAGATAGCCTCAATCGCCCACCCATTAAATAATGTTAAATTTATCTTACTTGTTTTTCTTTCAACCACGAAACAAGGTCGCCGGGATGATCCGTTTGCAGGGCTTTTATCCCTTTTTGTACGGCCTGCCCCCACAATGCAGGACTCTCGTTACCACCCTGGATATCCGGCAGCACAAGGTATCCCATAGCCGTAGCCATCGTCACCATCTCCGGTGTATATTCGTCAAATCGTCCGTCCAGTATCTCCGGATGGTATTTTTCGAGAAAGTTTCGCAAGGCCGTCGTATCCCGAACATTCCCGGGAAGACTGACCATCAAAGGCATGGCTGGCGCCGATGCCCGCCAGTCGTAGTATTGTTGCGGCGCATTTATATACACCACCACCTGCTTTTCCATTCCATGCCGGACGATGGCCTGATAGGCGACGGCCGGATTTGCATTCTTGAAATCCAGGTATATATAGATCCTATCCTTGCACAGTTGCAAAACCTCGTCGAAAGTGGGGATATCGAATTCCCCCCATTCCGGATGGGTTTTGTCTTTTATCTTCAGTTGCCGCAATACCTCATAGGTCATGTCCTTTACCAGTCCCTTCCCATTCGTCATCCGGTCGACAGAAACGTCATGCATGATGACCAATTGGCTATCCACCGTAGTGCGCAAGTCGATCTCCACATAGTCCGCCCCGGCTTGTATGGCATTTTGAAACGCGGTAAGCGTATTCTCCGGCGCATGCGTATGGTCTCCCCGGTGCGACACAACGATAAACCGATGTCTTGCCGGTGGCAGGGGAGCCAGGCTCTGGGCACCGGCGGAAACCCGAAAAATACAGGCTGCTATCGCTAGCAGCCTGTACAAAGAAGTAAATGACATAGTAAAGGCCTTCATTAGTTATTTTAATAACCACATCTTCTGATTCAGGTCATCGCCGGAGAATCCCTGACTGGACAA
>Ga0206888_1224_pt2 | contig 11301 bp, 13 predicted proteins | sample Alteio_BWOrgHeat_90_FD_153258 | JGI IMG/M metagenome (GOLD analysis project Ga0206888, IMG submission 153258) | Enriched cells from forest soil in Barre Woods Harvard Forest LTER site, Petersham, Massachusetts, United States - Alteio_BWOrgHeat_Nextera4 ... | reverse complement strand
GGAAATGAGATGCAGCAATACGTAAAGGATCCGGCCCTCCATCCGATGTCCGCGGTTCAATTGAATATGGATGTACGGGCGATCCTGGCGCGCCCGAAATTTATTCCCCATGACGCTACGTTCACCGATCTGAAAAGCTCGGGTAATATGCATCTTGTGCACGATCTGTCGCTGAAGAATCTTTTATTTACCTATTACAGCCAGACGCAGATCGTCAGAGAGGTGCAGGACGCCGAGCAGCAGGCGACGATCCTATTGAGCGGGGGCTACTTCCTGAAATGGTTCGCATTGGACCAGTCTGCCGGTGAGCCTGCCGCCGGTGATACCACCATGATCAAAACGCTTCCCAAAAATATCGAATTCCGCAACCAGGTATTGGCAAGGGTGGGGACGCGAATGGAACTGCAGGACCTCTATCATACGGCCGACTCCCTGGCCGTCAGGTTACAGGAGATCCTGCGCAAATAAGGACTGGCCTTTATTGATACCCGTGATACAGGCTATAGAGGATCTTTTGTTCCGGCGCTCCCCAGGCGCGGGTAGTATCCTGTTCAAAATGCCTTTTGAAGGCCATGGCCGCCGCGCTGCTATCCTTTATATCATAGCCGATGAGCCGGAGGGCGGTAAGCGGGCTGAAGCCGGCCGGGACGGTTACGCCGGTGGTATCGCTGTACCACAGACCGAACCCTTTATCCGCAAGGTCTTTCCACGGGAAGTAACTGCTGGGGTCATTCTTGCGGGTGGGCGCGATGTCGCCATGGCCGATGAAATTGGCGGCGGGTATATTATATGCTGTTTTTAACCTGGTCAGCAGGTGGAGGAGGCTGTTGATCTGTTCGTTGGGGAAGGGTTCGAATCCGTTGTTGTCGAGTTCGATCCCGATGGAGATGGAGTTGACGTCCGTGATATTGCCCCATTTGCTGGCGCCTGCCTGCCAGGCGCGCAGGTAGTCGTTGAGCATATGATAGACCGTTCCGTCGCGGCAGATGACATAGTGGGCGCTGACCTGGGTTCGGACCACCGTGAAGGTCTGCAGGGTCTGGGGGCAGCTGTTCTGCGCCGTATGGTGGATGATCACAAAATTCGGTTTGCGCAGGTTGAAGTTGGTTGTGCCTACCCAGTACGGGGCCTGCGGCACCGAGTCTGCGCCGGTCGCCAATGGATGTTCACCGATGGTTCGGGCATATTGTTTTGCCTGTTGCTTATACGACCGGTTCGATCGTTTATAGGGGTTGACGGTACAGGCGGAGCAGAGCAACGCCAGCGGAAAGGCCAGGCGAAGAAGGCGGGTGAAAGACATACGGAAAAATTGACTAAGGGTACAAGATAGGCGGAAAATTGCGATCAAAATGAAATTTTCTCAGTAATTTAATGCTAAAACCTGGATGATGAAACACCTCACACTTCTGCTTATGCTGTTCCTCGCGGGTACTGCATTGTCGCGCCTGCAGGCGCAGTCCCTGACCAATACGAATTGGAAAGCCTATGTCGGCGACCCGGTGCTCGACACACTGACGCTGCATATCAAGGCCGACTCTTCCTTTGTAACGACTACCAACGGGAGCGTCGTCGTCAGTAGTCTCTGTAAGGTTGTCAAGGATACTATCTGGCTTTCCGACTTCGACGGCCAATATGCCTGTCCGAATATGACCGGAAAGTATGTATATACGGTGGCGGCTGACGTTCTCAGCTTTGTGCTTGTGGATGATCCTTGCGACGGCAGGGCCGGTACGCTGAGTACGACTAAATGGAAAAAGACCCCGGCGGTGATGGCAAAATGATGCCTCCTTATGCTCCAGCTTTTCGGTTAGTTTTTGGTAGATTTAGGGATGCTAAAAAAGATCCTGGGTCTGGCCTTTGGCCTGGCCGTGGTAGTGGGAAGCACTATCGGTGTAGGTATTCTCAGGGCCCCGGGCAGCATCGCGGGTTATTTACCCGACGCCCGGCTTATTTTGTTTTGCTGGGTCATCATGGGGGTTTTTATCCTGCTTGGAGCAAGTTCCTATGCTGAGCTGACGACCATGATGCCGAAGGCCGGTGGCGCGTATAACTATATCCAACGGGCATTCGGGAATTATGCCGGCTTTGTCAACGGCTGGTTCGATTGTATCTCCAACGGCATCGCACCGGCCTATCTCTGCATCGTCATCAGCGAGTATTGTTCTTTACTATTTCCTTCAGCAAAGCCTTATTCAACGTTGATCGCCCTGCTTTTCCTGACCCTTTTTATGGCCATCAATATGCCCGGGGTCAGGAGTGGAAGCATAACCCAGCAGGTGACCAGCGCCATAAAGATCCTGCTGTTCCTGGTCCTCATCGCCGGGTGTTTTCTCAGCAAACAGGAACATGTCCTGCAGGCCGCCGGGCGGCCGTTGGCAAGGGGCGGGCTGGCTATCGGCATTATCCGGAGCCTGCAGCTGATCAACGGGTCCTATGACGGGTGGTTTTCCGTCTCCTTTTTTGCAGAAGAAGACAATGATCCGGGCAGGAACATTCCCAAATCCTATCTCTTCGGCGCCCTGACGATTGCCGTATTATATATTCTTATCAATGCGGCGATCCTTTATGTATTGCCGGTGGACGTCATCGCCCGCAGCCCCATGGCCGCATCGGAAGCCGCGTCCATCGCCTTTGGCAAATGGAGTTCCGACTTCATGATCCTGATCGCGCTGTTCTCACTGATCAGTATCCTGAACGCTTACACGATGATCCCTCCCCGCATCCTGTTCGGGCTCAGCCGGGAAGGCTTTTTTGTCAGGCAGGGAACCCTGGTGAACAAGGGAGGGACACCTTATTTTTCCCTGTTGTGCTGTTATGGTTTCTCCGTGATCCTCATCCTCATCAGCAACTTTGAACAGCTTTTCTCGCTGGGCACTTTTTTCACGAATATCGTTTTCATCTTTGCCTTTTTGTCGTTGATCCGGCTTCGCAAGAAAGAGCCGGCCCTTCCCCGGCCCTATAAAGCCTGGGGTTACCCCTACACCACTTACCTGGCGCTTATTGTAAGCCTGGCTTTATTCATCGGGTATGCGATAGGGGACAGGATCAGTTTGCTTACCTTTTTGGGTGCAACCGCCCTCTCGTGGATCCTCTATCGATCCTTTGTTCAAAAATCTGCCGTATAAATGATGGGATCAGTTGCTGGCGAGGATAACGATATCCTTTACCTCGATGATATGTTTGGGGTAACCCTTGCCGGCGGCATTGATCATTGCCAGGCCTACCTCTTTCAATGTGCAAAAACCTGCGGGATAGAGTGCCCGGCCGATAGGGTAGAGCCAGGCGAGATAGGTATAAAAACTTTTCAGGTTCTTCTGGCCCGGGGTGGCTTTCATAAAGCCCGGCCGGAACATATAGGCATTCCTGAACAACCGCATCAGGGCATTTTCGGCGGCGCCTTTTACGCGGGCCCAGGCGACGCGGCCCTTTTCGCTGCTGTCGGTGCCTGCGCCGGTGACATAGCAAAAGGTCATTTCCGGGTTCAGCCTTGCCAAAACCTGTCCCACGTTGAGCGTCAGGTCATAGGTGATGCGTTTATATTCTTCCTTGCCGATGCCGACGGAGGAGATACCGAGACAGAAAAAGCAGGCATTGTAACCGGCGAGTTCCCCCTCGATGGTCCGGAGGTCAAAGAAGTCGGCATGGATGATCTCCCGCAGTTTGGCATGGGTTACGCCTCCTGGTTTCCGGTTGATAACCAGGACCTGTTCCACGTCGGGATGGCTGAGGCATTCGAGGAGGACGCCTTCCCCGACCATGCCCGTTGCGCCGGTGATGATCGCTTTGATTGCCATGAGCTGAGATAACTAAGTTAGGCTTTTTTTGGAGCTGCCCAGCCCAAATCGTAAGTTTAGGTAGTACATTGTCAACAAACAGTACTTGTCAACTATGTTACTACAAAACAAGAACGCAATCGTGTATGGTGCGGGCGGCTCATTGGGGGGTGCCGTCGCCAAAGCCCTGGCCGCAGCCGGGGCCAGGCTCTTCCTCACCGGCAGGCATGCCGGCTCAGTCGAAAAAACAGCAGCGGCGATCCACCAGGCCGGTGGAACCGCCGAGGTGGACGTGGTAGATGGCTTTGATGAAGGGGCGATCCGTAACCACCTGGAAAGGGTAGGGCAGGAGGCCGGGTCGGTGGATATCTCGTTCAACGCGGTGGGCGTCGACGTTATCCAGGGAATCCCGCTGATCGCGTTGCCCGTGGATGATTTTGTCCGGCCGATCCTGCTGACCATGCAGACCCGTTTCCTGACGGCGACGGCTGCGGCTAGGGTGATGAAGGGGCAGGGCTCCGGCGTGATCATCTCCCTGACGGCAACCCCCGGGGGCATCGGCTATCCTTATACAGCCGGTTTTGCACCTGCCTGCGCCGCAGTAGAAAGCTTTTCGCGAAACCTGGCCGCCGAAACAGGCCTCTATGGGGTAAGGGTGGTCAATATCCGCAGCGGTGGATCGCCTGATTCGAGGGTCTTCCGCGAGGCGGTAGACAGCCAGCCCGGGATAATGGACGGCGTCCTCCGGCAAATGCGGGCGGATTCGATGTTAAAGGCGTTGCCCCTGATGGCGGATATCGCCAATACTGCCGTATTCCTGGCTTCCGGGATGGCCGGGATGATAACCGGGGTTACGGTTGACGTGACCGCAGGCACCACTGCCGGGTTGAATTACCGGGCCACCCAATAAAAAAAGAGGAGCTTTCACTCCTCTTTGATGCGTATCTTCTAATACTGATTTTCGTTGTAGCTGCGCCTGTTGTTAAAACCACCGCCGCTGCTGTTTCCACCACCACCGCCGCTGCGATAGGAATCGTTTCTGCGGGTGTTGCTTTGTTCCCTCGGCTTGGCCTCATTGACCTTGATGACCCTGTCACCAACGGAAGTACCGTCCAGCGCGGTGATTGCCGCTTTGGCCGCTTCGTCTTCCATTTCCACAAAACCGAAACCGCGTGACCTGCCGGTAGCCTTATCGGAGATGATGGTTGCCGAAGTCACTTCCCCATGGGGAGCAAACAATTCCCTTAAGTCCTCGGATTGAAGAGAGAAGCTTAAGTTTGAAACATAAATGTTCATTGTAAAATGATTAAGTAATAAATAAACTGAGAAGGCAAGAAGCAAGAACTAACTAAAATGCAGAGATCGAGGCAGGATAATTAATGAATACTGATGCAAACTCAAATAACCCTGCAAAGATAGGCTTAATATTCCTAAACGTACCAAATAACATTTCGAATAGCCAGCCTGTCAAAAGTCGTACATTTAGCCTACTAAATGATCCTTATGACCATCCGCATCACGAACATAAGCCTTGATACCACAGACTCCCTGGTGAGAAGAGTATTCACTCCGTTTGGCGTAGTCGATGAGGTGGAAGTCAGCAGGAATGCACTCAACGGCCGTTCCCTGCGCCATGGGAAGGTAAGCATGCCGATAGCCTCCCAGGCCAGGCAAGCTATCGTATCGCTGCACAATACGGTCCTGGATGGGAGGGTTATCTCCGTAAGTGAGTGGCCTTCCAGCGGCATGTAATGCGTAATGCACTCAACCCGGATTATTTCAGCGCGATCTTTGTGAATTCTGCACCGTTGAAGATCCTCGAAAAGTTTATATCCTTCGCGTCCGTGTAGTTGTCCAGGTATTTTGCCGTAACTATCCGCCAGAAATTCTTTCCCCTCAATTCCGAATAATCCGTTCCCTGGATAAAAATGCCTTCCACGGCCGCTCTTGTTTTGAAGGAGATCTTAACCTGGCTCCCGCTGCTATAGGGCGGGCGTTGAATGAATTTCTCGATCTGTTCAATCGTCATAGTAGATGTTTTTTATTTATGCTCTTAATACCATGCGCCGTACGTCTTTCCTCGAGATAAGGATGCCGGTAGCGGGCCAGGAAGAGTCTTTTTGAATCCCGGTAGCTGTCTACCGCGCCGATGTAGCTTAATAACCGGATATAGCACCAGGCAAGGTCCAGTTGATAATAAAGGAAGCCGCTGCGGGCGCTGGAGGGAAAGAGATGGTGGTTGTTATGCCATTCTCCCGCGACCAGCCCGGGCCATACCTGGTTTATCGAAAAGTCCTTTTGGTTGAAATCCGTGCCTTGCCTGCGTTTGTCCTTTCCTTTTCCATGTCCTTCATAGTTGAAGGTCCGGACGCCTATCGCCCAGAAACCTGCTGCACCAAACAAAGCCAGCACCAGTGCGGGGCCGCCGGCGAAATAAAAGAGGGTACCCCAAAAGCTCCAGTTCAGGAGCCATAAACCCAGTGAGAGCCCCGGCCGGGCGATAGAGCCCCATTTTTTTGTATTGGGCATAGCTATTTGGCAGGACACCGGTGTGATCCATCAATTTTACCACGCTGTCATATTGTTCTTCCGTAAGATCACGGGCAACAGGCTGATGATTCACGTCCGCGAGAAAGCAATACAGGAATCCTGCGCTGGCGTTGTATGGGTCCCCGGGCTTATCCGGCATCGCATGATGAACATGATGGGAGATGACATAGATCTCTTCCGGGATCATGCTGATGGTCAGATTCTTCGTGACAAACCGCCAGAACCTGTTGGTAAAAGTAAAGGCGCCGTGCGTGCAATACCGGTGATACCAGATGGTCCCGTGCGTACCCATGATCACCATACTGTAAACAAAGGCGATGGCTAATATGTATACGTTAAAATACCGGAAGAAGAACAGGAAGAGGCAGGGTAGGAGGATCAGCACCTTTAACCAACTGAAAAAGGACAGCCAGTTCTTCTTATCCCGGAAGATATTCAACCGGAAAAGAAATTCCTTACCTATTTGTCCCGCGCCGGGGACGATCAATCGGGACTCTCCATCCATCCAGCCGTAGGAGGGGGGTTCGAGCACATGACTCATCAGGTTCTTTGCGTTGGCGGCGGGGTTATATGAAGAATGCTTTGGAGGAGGCTGATGCATAGTTCTAAATGGCTGCTAAAGGGTTTGGCCGCGTTGGGTCTTCCAACGCGTAAAAAACGGCGCATGCGGGAATGAGTGCTATCGGGCTTATGAGTGCTATTGGACCTCGTTTACGTCAATGTAGGAATTCATAAACCGCAGCCGGTTCAGCCTTTGAACGGCCAGCTTTCCGCACCGGGGCTCCATTTCGATATATCCAAACCCGAGAGAGCGGCCGGCAATGTTCCGGCTGATGATCTTTGAAGTGATGACTGCCCCATACGGTAGAAACAGATCAGCGAGATGACGCGCCGTGGTCATCCTGCTCAAATTGCCAATAAAGATCTGCATTGGAAGGATTTTGTATGGCAATTTATATGTGCGAGCTGATGATAGGGTGAGCAGGCAGATCAAACTATAAGGAAGCCATGTGAATAATACATGTAAGATAATGTATAAATGCCATGAAGACTAATTTATTATTAACGCAAGGTGTTAATTCTTAGCCCGGAAGAATTATTAGGTGACCCCGTTTATATGCTGTACCTTCAGCGGCAATTATTGAGATTTACAACATAAAGTAATCGATTCGTTTTTCCTTTTATTTCTGCAAAGGCCCGGTTCCCTCTACTTTTATTGCATTGGCTCAGTATTTTTTTAAAATTTATTAATTTATTTGTATGAACATGTACGTTTCCAACCTGGGATTCCAGGTTACTGATGAAGAACTAAGAACCTTATTTACGAAATATGGCGAAGTGTCGTCTGCGAAAGTGGTAATGGACCGCGAAACAGGAAAGTCGCGTGGCTTTGGCTTTGTAGAAATGACGGACAAGGCAGCTGAAGAAGCAATGCGTGAACTGGACGGCACCCAGGTTGACGGCAGGTCGATCTCCGTCACGAAGGCAAGGCCCAAGACGGATAATCGCAACGGCGGTGGTGGTTCCTTTTCCCGCGATAGGGGCAGCCGCTGGTAGAACTGAGCCAACTACTTATCTAACGGAATCTATCGTCTAGAAATATAAAAGCCTGCAGATCATTGGTCTGCAGGCTTTTCTGGCAATTCGAACGAGGTAATCGGATGTGATCAGTTATATTCCTCGCCCCGCTGAAATGCATCATAGGCAAGGTGAGCTGCGTCCAGTATATTTTCAGGTAATCCGTGAAATTTCAATTTATCCCAGGAGATGGTCGCCGGGAAGAATTGGTCCAGGCTCTGGTGATGATTTCTCAGGTAGTCATGTTTCTCCGAAGGCCAACGAGGCTCGCCTTTCTCAAAGAAATCGATAAACTTCACTTCCACCGAAATGAAGTTCTTTTTTAACAGCTCGATGCCGGAAACTTTTTTAATCATGTAAATTATTGTAGTTAAAGGTACGCAATTAAATGCTATTGCCTTAACAATTCCTCTAACCTATACACCCATGAAGCGTTCGGTGATCACAGGCTCGGGATGTTATATCCCCGAAATAGTAGTAAAAAATGAGGCATTCGCTCAAAACGAATTTTACTCCGAGGACGGCTATCCGCTGAACCGGCCTGCCGCTGAGATCATCGACAAATTCAGCAGGATCACCGGCATATTGGAGCGCCGGTATGCTCACCCTGGTCTACCCGCATCAGAGATGGCGGCGCAGGCTTCTGAACTGGCCATCGTCGATAGTGGGATCGACAGGGAATCCATCGACCAGTTGATCGTGGCCCACAACTTCGGCGACATGGGTGATGCCGGTTGTGGCACGGATATCGTTCCATCACTCGCATCGAGGGTAAAAAAGAAACTGGGGATCTTAAACCCCGCCTGCATCCCCTATGACGTGATCTTTGGCTGTCCGGGATGGCTGCAGGGGATGATCCAGGCAGACGCCTTCTTCAAGGCAGGGATGGCAAAGAATGCCCTTGTCATCGGCACGGAATCCTTATCGCGGGTCATCGACCCACATGACCGTGACAGCATGATCTTTTCCGACGGCGCCGGAGCCTGTATCCTGCAATACAAGGAAACGCAAGGGCTGACAACGGGAATGTTATCTGCCAATGTCCGTTCCGACTGTGGAGAAGAGACCGACTACATCAATGTCCATCAAACCTATAATCTGTTGTCCGGTGATGACAACCAGTATATCAAGATGAAAGGCCGCAAGGTGTATGAATATGCGTTGCGGCATGTACCCGAGGCAATGAAGAATTGCCTCGATGCCAGTGGTGTCGGAATTGACGATCTCAAAGCCGTGTTCATCCACCAGGCAAATGAAAAAATGGACGAGGCGATCGTAAAACGTTTTTACGAACTGTATGGCATCATACAAGTACCTCCCGGCATCCTGCCGATGTGTATACAATGGCTTGGCAACAGCTCTGTCGCCACCATTCCAACGCTGTACGACCTGGTCAGGCGAGGCAACCTGGCCGGATTTGGGCTCAATAAAGGCGATGTGATCCTTTTTGCATCCGTCGGAGCCGGCATGAATATAAATGCGGTATGCTACGGATACGAATAAAATACTCTCAAAGTAGTATTGCCGATTACCAGCGGGTAGTCTAATTTTACCCATTCCCACCTGCGCTTTTTTCTATCACCCAAACCACCTTTCGGTCTTATTCTTCTATTCACCCTGTTCCAACCATGGAGTCAGCTGAAAATCCAGTCGAATAGAGTAAGCAACCCGTAAGCCGAAAAGGGGAAACAGAGTAGGCAGCAAATCTTTACTATGGACAGCAACCAACAGGTAGTCATCCAACTACCAAAGGACCCCGGCATGCAAAATGCCCAGAACCTCTTTGCCTATGTCGTCAACGCGGGCGGTCTTATTACCGAGACGGCGGCTTTCAAGGCCGGGCAGGCAACCCTGGCCACCTCCCAGGCCGACCTTGACGGGCGAAGCAAGGTGTACATTGCACAGGCGCTGCCCGCGGGGATCAGCGATGATGCAAAAAATGAACTTACCCTTCAAAAGATGGGTGCTTATGAGGCGGTGAAAAGCATCAAGGCCGGCACGATCAGCATCGCACAGCTGCCGCCGGTGCTCCTCAACCCCTTTCCTTTTTCCACCTGTCTTATCACGGGTCATGTCAACAAGAATTTCTTCCTCGACGGGAAGGTACAAAACCTTCCGCTATGCGATCTGCGCGTCCACATTTGCGAAGTGGAGACGGAATTCCGCTGGCCATTCATTCCCATTAATTACCGTCAGATCCCCGATTGGGTGATCTCCGAGGTGGCGCAGAAGATCATCGCCTTACAACCCAAGCCGACACCGCCGGACCCAATAGGACCGGTGAGCGTACTACCGGTTGTAGGCGTACAACCAGTAGTAAAGACAAACCTGCCTCTGCGATCGTTGACCCCCAGGCAGATCTCGCCCATCGTCAAACCAGTCAGCACCCATCCGGTGTTGTCCGCTGATGTGGTTACAAAGATCAGATCCGGATCGGTAGCCACTATCCGCCAGGCGATGATCGACTATCATGACCTGTTGTATCCGTACTTCTGTTTGTGGCCCATCTATTGGCCCTGGTTCTATATCGCCGTGGAAGAAAGGGTGGTCACCACGGACTGCAACGGGCATTTTGAAGGCTGGCTGATCACCTTTGGAAAGAATCCGCTGAATATCTATATCTGGGTCGAGGCGAATATCAACGGACACTGGGTTACCGTCTACCGTCCGCCACTGCCTTGCAACACCAAATGGGGCTATGTCTGTGGTTCCGAGATCAACATCCTCGTCACCGACAGCCGGGTAAGCCCCTGCGATTGTGGTGCGAAAGGCCCTGCTGATGCCGTATGGTTCCGGTCCATCGGGTTAAGCGCATCCGCTCTGCACATCGAGCAGAACGTAAACAGCACCATTTCCCTGCAGTCGGCTACACTGATGAATGGCGGCTGTACCGATATCGTCGACCTCGATGGGGGACAAAAGATCAGCCCTTTTGGCGGAACACTGGCCCTCAGGATGTTCTTTGGCGCCAATATCTTCAATGCAGGCGTCACTCACTATCGCTGGAAACAAACAATGGTTGCCGACGCGAATCAAAACCCGGTAACAGCCAGTCCTTCCATCATTACCGGCACCGTTTCGCGACCCTATATCGTCCAGATGTCTGCGTCCACCTATGAGACGCACTATTGTACGCTGGGAGCAGAAGGCAGCGGTACCGATGTTGCCTATCGTATTCCCCATGCAGCGGTGACGGCCGAACCCGTCTCTTCCCTCCAGGATCCGGCCGATGTTGGAAGGGATCCCAACTGGTATAGCCTGTTCTTTGACAGCGCCTGGCTGGACAGCCATTCGCTGACCGATGGGGTCTATAAATTTGAGTTGGAATTACTGAAACAAGAGACCAGCGGCAGCGAATGGCTGTCCAGCCAGGCGCTGTCAAAGAACAGGCTATACCAGT
>Ga0206888_1234_pt1 | contig 11392 bp, 12 predicted proteins | sample Alteio_BWOrgHeat_90_FD_153258 | JGI IMG/M metagenome (GOLD analysis project Ga0206888, IMG submission 153258) | Enriched cells from forest soil in Barre Woods Harvard Forest LTER site, Petersham, Massachusetts, United States - Alteio_BWOrgHeat_Nextera4 ... | reverse complement strand
TTGCCCTGGCCAAAACAGGAGAAACCAGAACCATCCTTACGGAAGAAAACCAAACCTACATTGACATTTCGGACAACCTTACCTTTTTAAAAGATAAAAAAAGCTTTATCTGGTCGAGTGAAAAAGATGGATTCAATCACCTCTACCTCTATAACATGGAAGGGCAGCTGATCAACCAAATTACCAAAGGCACCTGGGATATGGCGGACTTTAAAGGAGTGGATGAAAAAACAAAAACGGTTTATTTTGGTTCGGCGGAAACCTCCATTACCGATAGGGACGTTTATTCCATTTCCTTGAATGGAACGAATAAGAAAAAGATAACCACCGAAAAAGGATCTAACTCGATCGATTTCAGTGAGGGATTTAAGTATTATATACAATCCTTCTCCGATGCCAACACTCCTCCCGTTATTACCCTCCACAGTTCAAATGGAAAACAAATAAGGGTATTGGAGGATAACAGTGAACTGAGAAAGAAACTAGCCAATTATAATTTGAGCAAAAAAGAGTTTTTTAGTTTCACTACCACAGAGGGAGTTCAACTCAATGGATGGATGATCAGGCCTTACAACCTGGATCCGAATAAGAAATACCCTGTTTTTATGACGCTTTACGGTGGCCCCGGAAGCAATCAGGTAATCAACGGATGGGGTGGTTCTACTTTTTTCTGGCACCAACTGCTCGCACAAAAAGGATATATTATTGCCTGTGTGGATAACCGTGGAACGGGATTAAGAGGAGAAAAATTCAAGAAGTGCACCTACAAACAGCTGGGTAAATTCGAAACCATCGATCAAATTGAATCGGCCAAATACATTGGCTCCCTGGCCTATGTGGATAAAACCAGGATAGGCATACAAGGCTGGAGTTATGGCGGATACATGTCCTCACTTTGCCTTACCAAAGGTGCCGACTACTTTAAAGCGGCCATTGCAGTGGCACCCGTAACCAACTGGAGGTTTTACGACAGCATTTACACCGAACGTTACATGCAAACTCCTCAGGAAAATCCCGAAGGATATGACGACAACTCACCTATCAATCATGTTGACAAATTAAAAGGCAAATACCTGCTGGTTCATGGTACGGCCGATGATAATGTGCATTTTCAAAATTCGGTTGAAATGATTAATGCCCTGGTTAAATCAAACAAACAATTTGATTTAGCCATCTATCCCGATAAAAATCACGGTATCAGTGGTGGAAATTCCAGAATCCATTTGTTTACCAAAATGACTAACTTTTTATTGGAGAACTTATAATAGAAAACGAATCACTTATCTATAAAACGAAAGAGGTCGGACAACAAGTTGTCCGACCTCTTTCGTTTTATATAAGTCTTTTTTATCTTAAGCCATGCATCATCTTTAATAATCTTTTCGATAAGAAGAATAATATCACCGAAGCAATACCTGCCATCACCACAAATACCATGAAGAAGGAATGCAGATCGGCAATTTCGATCCCCAATAAATGTGGAGCCGGTTTAGTAGGGTCAGGATACAAGGCCGACAACATACCGGCAAACTTATTTGCAGATGCAGTAGATAGGAACCAAACGCCCATTAATAAAGAAGCAAATTTTACAGGAGAAAGTTTATTTACCATGGACAAACCAATTGGAGATAAACACAATTCACCAAACGTATGAATGATGTACAAACTAACTAACCACATCATACTTACTTTAGCAGTTACATCCTTTACACCTACTGCGATAATGGCATAGCCAACAGCTAAAAGGAAAAGGCCTATGGCTTGCTTATAAGGGGAAGCCGGTTCGATGTTGCGTTTACCCATCTTAGTCCAAAGCATGGCAAAGAAGGGAGCGAATATCACAATGGCAACAGCATTGATCGACTGGAAGAAACTAGCGGGAATTTCTTTGATAACAATTCCTTCGCCAGGAACTTTTGCAAATAAGTATGCGCACGCTGCAATTGCACCTCCTATAAGTACATAAAACAATTCACGTACTCCTTTTTTCTCGTCACTGAGTTTTTTGGAGGCCCAGCGGAACATGATCAAAAAGACAACGATCAATACACCTAAACCAATTTGGGCAAGCAACGGAGAAACCGTACTTCCTACTGAACGGTCAGTTTGTTCTTCTGCAAAATAAGTTAAGGAAGCACCAGCTTGTTCAAATGCCGACCAAAAGAAGATCACAAAAAAGGCTACTACGTAAATGACCCAAATCCGGTCTCTTTCTTCCTTTTTTAATGTTCCATCAGAAATAATAAATCCGGGAGCGGCTATGGTTAGTGAGAAAATGAAGGAGCCTATAAAATCGAAACCAGCGGCCAAATAGAAAACAAAAAACAAAACAACGGCAATAGCCGACCACATGATGATTTGTTTAGGGGTAAACTCCTTAACAAGTTCTTCCGTGGTATCAATTACTTTTACTTCCCTTGATCTGTTTGGTACACTTCCAATGGCCTTTCCTTCGGGCGTTACAATGTAATGATCCTTTAACCAGATAAATAAAATAACACTGAGTATCATTCCGATACCTGCGGCTAAAAAGCCCCATTTAAAATCGGCAGGATTTCCGGTATCTCCTAATCCACCACATATTAAAGGAGACATGAAGGCACCTAAGTTAATTCCCATGTAAAAAATGGTAAAAGCGGAATCAATACGCTTATCCCCTTTAGGATACAATTGGCCCACCATGGTTGAAATATTGGGTTTAAAGAAGCCATTCCCAAAGATGAGAAAGGCCAGACCGCCATACATGATTAAACTGGAAACACCCGGATTTTGATAAAAGGAGCCGCTGGTAAACATCAGAAATTGACCGCATGCCATTAAAATACCACCAACAATAATTGATTTGCGGTTGCCCCAATACCTGTCTGCGATGTAACCCCCAATAAGTGGAGTTAAGTATACCAGTCCTGTATAGCTACCATAGATTTGTGATCCAAGCACCTTATCAAACAAAAGTGCTTTGGTCATAAACAAAGTAAAAATGGCTCGCATTCCATAATAACTGAAGCGCTCTGCCATCTCGGTAACGAAGAGGACGTAAAGTCCCTTGGGGTGTTTTAATTTTGCTTCTGACATAATTGTAAAACTATTTTTTAATTATTTAAAGCTGCGAATATAGATAAAAAAGATAATAAAAAAGCTGGGATAAAAATGACTTTACAGGGATGGGTATTGGCCAGGGATGAACAGTAAAGCTGAAAAATAATTATCTTTGTTACTCAATGTACTGGAAGTCCGGGCTAAAACAAATGAAACGATGAACGAGGTTTCGGTAAGTAATTTTGAAGAAGGGCGGCTGTTTGACTTTGGCATTACCCTGCTCTCGGAGGAGGACATAATTGCATTTGCTACGGCCTTTGATCCATTGGATTTTCATATTGATAAAGAGAAGGCCAAAAAAAGTTATTTCAAGGGCATTATTGCCAGCGGTGCGCACATGTTCACCAAAGTACATCGCGAAAAATGGATCCCTTTATTTAAGGATACGGTTATTTGCGGGATTGAAATTAACAATTGGAAATTTCTTAAACCGATCTATCCCAGCCAACCCATTCATGGTGTTGTTATCATTACTTCAATTAAAAGAAACCCTGAACACAGGCATGTCGTTATAAACTGGAGGTATGAATTTAAAAACACAGAAAATGAAATGGTGCAATGCATGGAGATGTTGATCATGCATAAAATTGATTAATTTTAACACCGCAATTCCGGATGAAAATGAAAAAAACGAAACAACTAATTTCTGTATTAACAATTCTACTTGTTACCTGTTGCCTTTCCAGCTTTAAAACCCAGGAAGCAGAAAAAATCCAGTGGCATAGTTTCACTGAAGCCATGCAATTGAATCAAGCGGCTCCCAAAAAAATATTCATCGATGTTTACACCGAATGGTGCGGCTGGTGCAAAAGAATGGATGCCACTACTTTTACCAATCCTGTAATTATAAGGTACATGAATGCACATTTTTATGCGGTGAAGCTGGATGCAGAAATGAAAGACACTGTACTTTTCAGCAACCATACCTTTGTGAATCCTGATCCGACTAACAAAAGATCGACACATCAATTGGCTTCTGCGTTATTAAACAACAAACTATCTTATCCTACTGCGGTTTACCTGGATGAAAACTTTTCCATGCTTGGCCCAGTTCCAGGCTATCAAACCCCTGAAGCATTAGAACCTATCCTTCATTTTTTCGGAAGTGATGCCTATAAATCTTCCAAATGGGAAGATTACCAAAAAACATTTAAAACTGAATTAAAGCCTCAATAAATTGATTGGTCTTTTATTTGTGTTCATGATAAAAGCAAACCCCAAAATATACGCTGACTCATTCTATTGTTATGCCTTTGAAAATTCCATACAAATTAATAACTTTGATAAAATTACAATTCAATGAAAAACAATAATTTATTCTTTTTCCTTTTCCTTCCCCTTTTTATTTTAACAACTGCGCATGCCCAGAGCACTTACAACCAAGTGTATAATTTATTTCAGGCCAATTGCACCGTAGGATGTCACAGTGGAACCAGCCCAAGTGGTAATTTAAATTTAGGTGCAGATACAACAACGGTTTATGCCAATCTGATTAATGTTAACCCCATTAATCCGGCCGCATTAGCAGCTGGTAATAAATTAATTGTCCCAGGCAACCCTCATTACAGTTTTCTATTGAGAAAATGCTTAAATGGATTGGATCCTGATGCGGCCATTACTCAGGCTGAAGGAGACCCAATGCCAAACAATACAACACCCTTACCAAAGAATAAAATTGAACTTATTCGTCAATGGATTTTGCACGGGGCTCCACAAACAGGGGTGGTCGTGGACACGGCTTTAATCAACACCTTTTACAGGGGAAAAGGCATCATTGGAATTTCCACCCCTCCTCCTGCCGTAACTGTTCCGGGTACTTATCGGGTGCATTTAGGCAAAATATTCTTAGCTCCCAACAGTGAATCGGAATATTTTATCAAACAGGATCTAAAGCTTCCTGACACCCTTCAGGTGAATCGAATTGATATGGAAATGGCTCCGCAATCGCATCACTTTATCATTTACAAAATCCTTCCGGGATTTGCGGGCTACTTTCCTGAAGGACTGCGTTTACAGAACCCTCTTACCGGAGCAAACTCCTCTAATGGATACAATACCCTGGTTTGCGCCTGGCAAACCAATTACAATGACATCCTACCAACGGGAACGGCTTATTCCTGGGAAAAATCAACTGTTCTTGATTTAAACTATCACATTAGAAACTCAAACATGGATTCTGTCCTGGGGGTAGATGTTTATTTTGATTATTATACTCAACCCAAAAACACCCCCGTTAACATCATGTATTCGGAATTGCTGATGAATACACAAATTGCCATTCCTGCAAATAATCAGCCCTTTACATTTACCCATGCTAATTTTGATCCTACAGCAATGAACAACTGGAACATCTGGCTGCTGTCCTCTCATACTCACAAATATGGTACTGAGTTTCAAATATTTCTCCGAAATCCTGATGGAAGCCAGGGGACACAGGTTTTTGAAGGCTTTTATGATACTTTTTATAATTTTAATCAGGGATATTACGATTGGGAGCACCCTCCGGTGGAACATTTTAATCCGATGCTTACTATCAATCCCCGAAATGGCATGATACAAAAGGCAACCTATAAAAACACAGGAACTACTCCGGTTACTTTTGGATTAACAACCAAGGATGAAATGATGTTGTTTTTTGTGCAATACACGCTGGGAAGCAGCCTTGAAGGTATTCATGATCCCGTACTTAATAAGGCCCAATTAACTATTTATCCAAATCCTTTTACTAAAAATACCCAGCTAAATTATACCTTAACTGAGGATTCGAAGGTTCAATTGGATATTTTTAATATGATAGGAGAAAAAGTAGCTTCGCCGATTAGTAATATTCAACAAAGTCCGGGCGCTTATAACTTCAACCTAAACTCAGAAGAGTACCACTTATCCAATGGAATTTATTTAATTAAACTAAGTGTAAACGGAGAAAACTCCATGCAGAAGATCTTGCTAAGCAACTAACCACCCTAAAATAAATCCCATGAAATTTAAATTTTCATCCTTTTTAATTCTAGCCATTGCTGTAGCTGGAACAACTTGCATTCAGGCTTGTAAAAACTCCGACAAACCGACAAGTGGAAATACAGAAAAAACAAACCAGGTACAGGCAGACAGTACTAAAAAAGATAATGCCTCCACTTATCCTTATATATGTGCGATGAAATGCGAAGGAAGTGGAAGCAATACACCAGGTAAATGCAAAGTGTGCGGAATGGACCTGGTTAAAACAAAACAATAGATTGATTATTTACCACAAGGATTTCTACGATTCAATTTCAATTGTTGAAATTGAATCGTAGAAATCCTTGTGGTAAATTAATGCAAATGAGATGAATTAAAGATGATTAGAATTGCCTTGTTATCGGATACGCATAATCATCTGGATCCCAAAATTTTCAAGTACTTAAACGAAGTCGACCAAATTTGGCACGCAGGTGACATTGGAACAGTTTCCATTTGCGATGAGTTAAAAAAGATAAAACCATTAACTGCAGTTTATGGAAATATTGATGGGCAGGATATTCGAAAAGAATATCCTAAAATTCAACGTTTCATGTGTGAGGGTGTAGATGTACTTATTACTCACATTGGGGGCTACCCTGGACGGTACATTCCTGAAGTGGAGGCATTAATAAAAAATAATCCGCCTAAATTATTTATCTGTGGGCATTCTCATATTCTTAAAGTCATTTATGATAAAAAGTACCATCTTTTGCACATTAATCCAGGGGCAGCGGGGATATATGGTTTTCATAAAATAAAAACATTAACCCGATTTACAATTGATGGAGCGGTGATTAAAGACCTCGAAGTAATTGAAATGGGGCCTAAATAGGTACTACCTGATTCGATCTGCTGATCGAACTAAATCTTCATCCTTTCTAATGCCTCTAATGGCAAGCAATATAAAAAGCAAGGATACAATTGGCAGGACAGCACCAACAGAATAGGAATTTGATGCTGAAGCAGGTTTGCCGGAAGATGAAATAAAAAAAAGTGAGGCCATTAGAATAAGATTTATTCCGACACATACTCTTCCCATTTTAATCTGGGTTATTCTTTGCTTATATAAAAAAACAGTGATGAGAATAAGTAATGCGCCGAGTCCATTTATTGCTGATAAAAAAACAGAATCGGAAACCTTAAGTAGCGAGCTTGCTTCAGGTAAATTAACTGCTCCATAAGGAATAAAAAATAAAAGAACCAACGCAATGCATGCTCCCAGTAGATAGATTGTTTGTACCCTTTGTAACATCGTATTATTTTTGAATTGTAAAATTAGTCAATAAAAACAAGCCCTTCAAATAATGAAAAAAACTTAATTTTAGTTGTATGTTAAATATTCTTTGTATCATTGTACTCGATCCCGATATTACATCGTCTTGTAAAAACGCAAATCTGATCTTTATAGGTACAAACTTCGAAGTTATACGATTTACATTTTATTCAAATTCAAAACTCCTTTCTATACTTAAATTCAAATTAATTCAGTTATTAAATAAACCCCATTCATGTACGACATTATTGAACTAAACAGCAAACTTGTTAATGAACTAAAAGAAATTGCTAAAGAACTTAATGTTCCCAAATACGAAACACTTAAAAAGCAAGATCTGATTTACAAGATCTTAGACCAACAGGCGATTAACCCTGCTAAATCAGTTGATCTCCCTTCCTCCCCCTCAGTTAATCCTGAAAAACCTATCAAAATGGACGAAAACAAAAGCCATAGACCTAAAAAGCCAAGAACAGAGCACGTTGAACCAGAAAATACTATTGAAACGAATTCTCTTTTTCCTGAAATCACATCCGAAGCTGAACCTGAAGTTGAACCTGTATTTCGCGAAGAAACAAAAGAGAACAATGAGCCCATTGCCCAAGAAGCAAATGAGTCTGGAATAGTACACACTCATTCCAGCAATGGAGAGGCCACTTCAGAAAGACAAAGAGATTTTCAACAAAAAAACAAGTACCCGGAAAAACGAGCTCAGGAAAGCCTTTTTAATTTTGATGGAATTATTTCCAGTGAAGGCGTTTTGGAAATCATGCCTGATGGTTATGGCTTTTTGCGTTCATCAGATTATAATTACCTGAACTCTCCCGATGATATTTATGTATCTCAATCTCAAATCAAATTATTTGGTTTAAAAACAGGTGATACCGTACGTGGGAGTATCAGGCCTCCTAAAGAAGGTGAAAAGTATTTTCCTTTAATTAAAGTAGAAAAAATAAACGGCAGGGAACCTAGCTTTGTTCGTGATCGTGTTCCTTTTGATTACTTAACGCCATTGTTTCCTTACGAGAAACTTAAATTAACTAACGGCGATACGAAAGGGAATATTTCCACACGTATCGTAGATATGTTCACTCCTATTGGGAAAGGACAAAGGGGATTAATTGTGGCGCAACCCAAAACAGGTAAAACTGTTTTGCTTAAGGACATCGCTAATGCCATTGCAGCAAGTCACCCGGAAGTTTACCTGATGATTTTACTGATTGATGAAAGACCTGAAGAGGTAACAGATATGGCCCGAAGCGTAAAAGCAGAAGTCATCTCTTCTACCTTTGATGAACCGGCGGAAAGGCACGTTAAAATCGCCAACATTGTTCTTGAAAAAGCCAAAAGAATGGTTGAATGTGGACATGACGTAGTCATTCTATTGGATTCCATTACCCGTTTGGCAAGAGCTTACAATACTGTTTCTCCTGCTTCCGGTAAAGTATTATCGGGAGGGGTAGATGCCAATGCCTTGCATAAACCAAAACGTTTCTTTGGAGCTGCGCGAAAAATCGAAGATGGAGGTTCCTTAACTATCCTGGCCACTGCCCTTACTGAAACTGGTTCGAAAATGGATGAAGTAATTTTCGAAGAGTTTAAAGGTACTGGTAATATGGAACTTCAGTTGGATAGGAAATTATCCAACAAACGAATTTACCCTGCTATTGATTTGGTTGCTTCCAGTACAAGAAGAGAAGACCTCTTGATGGACAAAGAAGTATTGCAAAGAATTTGGGTACTTAGAAATCACCTTTCAGACATGACTCCTTTGGAATCCATGGAATTCCTGAGAGACCGAATTAAGAATACCCAAACCAACGAGGAATTCCTTATTTCAATGAATAGCTAATTAAGCCCTGGCAAACCTATAAAAACCCTTCCTTGTGTTAAAAAACACTGCTGTAAAATTCGGACTATTTACTGGATTGGCTTGTATTATTTGGTACCTGGTTGCTTTCTTTTCAGGCCTTCACAATTCACCCTCTGGTATATACGTTGACTTTGTACCATTTATCATTTTAATTTTTGGTATTTCCTTTTCGATTAAACAAACAAGGGATAAGGATAATGGAGGCATAATCGATTATAAAAATGGGGTTAAAGCCGGAATGGCGACTTCTTTGATTACTGCCGTATCGCTGGGTATTTTTATTTTCTTTTATTACGAATTTATTAACCCCGGCTTTATCGATTATTTTGTTGGAATGGCTGAAAAAGTATGGCGTGAACAAAAATATTCAGACGATGATATCAATAAAAGCATTGAGAACATCAGAATGGCTTTCGAACCCACCACTCAAATGTACAAGACCTTCATGGCTATTACATTCGTTGGACTGCTTTCCTCCCTTATTCTTTCTCTTTTTATGAGAAGAGACCGTTCTTTTCAATCCTAAAACGCTGTCTTTATTCGTATTCCTTTTTGCTATTTCACTTAGTTTCCTCAACCCCTACTAAAAAACCATTCTTATTTTTTTTGAAGAAGGGAGAAAAAGTTAAGTACAGCAATAACAAAGCAGAAGCAATACAAACTAGCAATGCCATATAGAACATAATTGCATTATGATTAGGATCACCTGACCAGTCAAGAAGACAATCAACAATCAATTTAGCATTAAAAACCAGGATGATTACTGCACAAATCCAGGAAACAATTTTAAGCCAGGGTTTAATCACTGCCTCTCCCATTTTTTTCTTATCACTCACAAAATGAATCAGCGGAATCACTGCAAAACCAAGTTGAACACTTAAAATGACCTGGCTTAAAATTAACAAGGCTCCTGTTTTTTCTTCCCCGTAAACATAAATCACAATAAAAGTTGGAATGATTGCCACTGTCCTTGTAATCAACCTTCTTAACCAGGGTTTGATGGTTAAATTCAGGTAACCTTCCATCACAATTTGCCCTGATAAAGTTCCTGTTAAAGTAGAACTTTGCCCTGCTGCCAAAAGAGCAACTGCAAAAAGAACAGGTGCCCAATTGGATCCAAGAATAGGTAAAAGCAATTTATAAGCATCCTGAATTTCCTGCACATCGTTGTATCCATGGGTATAGAAGGAAGCTGCTGCGAGAATTAAGATAGCCGCATTTACAAAAAGAGCAATATTCAATGCAATAGAAGTATCTATTAAATTAAACCTGATTGCTTTTTTAATGCCTTCCCTACTCCTTTCAAATTTTCTTGTTTGTACTAATGACGAATGCAAATACAGATTGTGTGGCATAACCGTTGCGCCAATGATTCCAATGGCAATATAAAGGGCTTTATCTCCTGGGATATTGGGTATGAACCCTTTCATAATTTCAACAGGAGCAGGATGTGCAAAAATCAGTTCTACAAAAAAGGAGATCCCTATTATTGCAATTAAGGATACAATAAAAGCCTCCATTTTTCGCATCCCAAATTTTTGTAACAGCAGTAAAAGCAAGGTATCTGTAACTGAAATGGAAACGCCAATTAAAAGTGAGAGATGAAATAACAGTTGCAGGGCGATTGCCATACCAATTACTTCGGCCAGATCACAAGCGGCAATGGCTATTTCTGCAAGCATCCATAAAGTAAAATTAACAACCGGAGGATAGCTCTCTCTGGAAGCCTGAGCCAGATCCAATCCCCTTACAATGCCAAGACGCGCGCTCAAACTTTGAAGCAACAGCGCCATGAGGTTCGACATTAACAAAACCCATAGTAAGGCGTATCCGTATTTACTCCCCCCCGGCAATATCCGTCGCCCAGTTTCCCGGATCCATGTAACCGACACTTATTAAGTAAGCAGGTCCCATGAAAGCAAACAACTTTTTCCAGTAGCTCTTTTTGGTACCCGTGTCAATGGACTGATTTACTTCTTCAAGTGATTTTCCTTTTCTTGATTTAATCATTTTACCGACACCAATATGTTTTTAGCAACTTCCTGACTGATATACATCTTGGTTTTATTTTTTATTTTGATAAAAAGTGATTTATCATAATTTACCACTTCCTCCACAGAGATCGAATCGCCAAGACAAATCGCTTT
>Ga0206888_1232_pt1 | contig 11532 bp, 9 predicted proteins | sample Alteio_BWOrgHeat_90_FD_153258 | JGI IMG/M metagenome (GOLD analysis project Ga0206888, IMG submission 153258) | Enriched cells from forest soil in Barre Woods Harvard Forest LTER site, Petersham, Massachusetts, United States - Alteio_BWOrgHeat_Nextera4 ... | reverse complement strand
TTCTACTCTAGGTTTAGAATTAACCGCATTCTGAATTAAAGTAATCCATTTGTTATTTCCTTCAATCTTTATGCTAGCTAAATCAGCTGGTGTCTTTCCACCTAAAGCTTCATGACCACGAATGTAATTCTGGTTTATTTCTTAAAGTCAAACAAGGTTTTTTGTTTGGTATCTTGCCAGCTTACTTGTTCTAAACCCATTTCTAATCGTAGCTTGTTTGCAGTAGCTGGTCCAAATCCTTCAAAATGGTTGTTTACCATTGCAACTGCAAAAGATACCTTGTTTTTTATTTTGTCTAGCTTGTCTGCCCATTTTTTTATCAGATCGGTCCTGTCTTTGATTATTTTTCCAAATTCTTTTTCTGAAATGGATCTGTCTCCTATCAATCTAAGATAAACAAAATCAGAGGTAATCGGAGCAGGATTATCTACACCTTCAACTTCATTCCAGACAAGACAGAGATTTCTACTTGATAAAAACTGGTAGGCATGGTCATCGAACCATGTTTTGTGTCTACCTTCGATGGCATATCGATAGTCTTTTGGAAGATGATTTACTATTTTTTCTAATTGTGGTTTGGCCTCTGAAAATGATAACGATGGTGGAAGTTGGATAACAAGTATTGACATTTTAGCTCCTAACGGTTTGATTGATTGTAGAAATTGATCAAGATAAGGGCTTGGCTTGAGTCTTCCATCATGTGTTATTAATTTAGGAAATTTTGCAGTAAAAAGAAAATTTTCTGGTGTATCTTTATTCCATTTTTGTGTCATATCTTGAGTTGGAATTCTATAAAACGTAGAATTAATCTCAGTAATATCAAAGGCTGACGAATAATGTTTTAGGAAATTAGTTTGCTCCATATTTTTGGGATAGAAAGTTCCAATCCATCCTTCATAACTCCAACCTGTGCATCCGATTTTTAGTTTCAATAAATTATTTCAGAACAACCAAGATAAAAATCAATTTAGTCAAAAAAAAATAAATTATAGATCTAGATTGCAACCCACACAATATGGTTTGCCATCAGGATCTATATCTCTGAATTTTTTTGGGTGCTTACAGTCAGAAACAAGTTGCTTTCGCACCACTTGCAATGAATTTATCTCATCTTGCATGCATCCTGAAATCATCAAGATGATATCTTTCAATATTTGTCCATCTTTTTGATTCCAAGAGTGCTTAGCATCCAAAAAATCTGTTTTCCTTTCTATCCTGTTTGTAATTAGATAGTCAAGGATATTGATTGTCTTTTGAATAGTCATTAAAGTAAATTATTTCCATGCATTTTTTGGTTTGTCTATACCATGATATTTTTTTTGGCAGCTATCACACATAACTCTCAGATTCTTCGCAATGTTTGTTCCACCCTCACTTAGAGGAATGATATGATCAACAGTAAGATTCTCTGTAGTTTTACAATAACAGCACTTGCCTCCTGCCGCCTTGATTATAGCCCTTTTTCCTGGTCTTTTTCTATTAACCATGATAATTCAATCTACAATTCTAGCACTGTTCACTTCTAACCATCTCTTTTTTTCAGTATAATCAGGCATGTGTTTTCGAACAAGTTCCCAAAAATGATGTGAGTGATTTCTTATATTCAAATGGCAAATCTCATGTAAAATTACGTATTCTATTGCACCTTTTGGAGCTTTTAGAAGGTGTTCATTGAGGTTGATTACATTTGAACTTGATGTACTTCCCCATCTAGTTCGCATCTTTTTGATATTGACTTTTGTAGGATGGATTCCCACTTTTGAAGAATAAAGATTGACCTGTTTTAGCAAGAACTGTTTTGTGTATTTCTTTGGAATATAATTTACATCTGACCTTTTTTTGAATTCTAATTGTTTTTTAAATATCCATGAAGCTTTATTTTGAATTATTTTTTTAATTGCAGAATTATCTTTGGTCAGAGGCGTTCTTACTATTACTTCTTCACCATCTACCATGATTTGAGATGTTTTTCTTCTCCGGCTCTTAATTACAGAATACTCGATTACACTATTACCATATTTTATTTTATGAATCATAGTCTGTTCTTTGCCAGTGTGATTATTTTCTCTGTAGTATCCATTATTTTGTCCTCGGCAATCCCGTTTTTATTTAGATTATCGTATATGATTTCTTTTAATTTTCGTTCAGATGTAGTCTTATTTTTCCAATCAACAATTTTGGTTTCTGGGAGAATCTGATAGAAAATTTCTTTTGTTAGTTTAATAGATTCTTTTCTGTTTTTATTTTCTTCATATAATTGACTGTACAACGAAAATTCAAATGGTGTAGCTTGATAGTCTCCAAAAACTTTCTTTCGTTCTTCCTCTTCGTGTATTGCTTCATTGTAAATTTCCTCATATTTTTCTGGGGCAGTAAAGTAAGTAGAATCTTTTCTTCTGCGTTGCTCTTCTTCTTGTATTATTTTTTCTAGTCTTTCTCGCAATTTTTCATAATAAACTGGGTTGTTTGACTTGAACTCTTCAATTACCTGAATTGTCTTGTTTTTGATTAGTGCAGTCTTTGCACTTGGGCTCTTGAACTTGCCCTTAACATAGGCTAAAAAGTTCTCATAGGTAATCTCCATTGGATTTACCAGTTCTGAGATATGCAATGAGCGAATGTGTTCATCTATCATCTTCTGGATCTTTCGTTTCTGCTCTTCTGGCACTGTTTTTACGCCTCCATAGTAGGTACGAATAATCTGGCGTGCCTTTGAGAGGAACTTGAAGTCGTCAATATAGGGGTCTGCTGCCTTGTCTGGCATTACCGCATCTAGTGCCTTTGAGAACATCTTAAAGTCATACTCAAACTTGTCACGAAGGTCGATAGGCTCAAACTTTTCAATAATTTGTTCCGTGTCATTTCTGTTTATTAATTTGAAATGAGATATTGCGTTTGCGTATCGTATTTTTAATTCTGCCAGCATTACATCAACTGGCTCTAGTGCTCCTACGATGTCCTGCTCTTCAAACTCTTCTAAAGCCGCATGTAGTTCTTTAGTTACTCCAGAATAGTCTATTATCAATCCATACGTTTTGTTCTCATCATACGGTCTGTTTACTCTGGCAATTGCTTGAAGCAAGTTGTGTTCTCGTAATCCCTGATCAAGATACAATACCTGGGCAACTGGTACATCATATCCTACTAGCAACATATCTACAACGATTAGTATCTTGGTTGGATCTTTTGGATCCTTGAATTTTTCAGCTTCTTGTTCTCTTTGTTCTGAAGATAAATAGTATTGATCCCAGTTCTTTCCATCTTTTCCTGTTTCTCCCAGATTTGATGTCATGATAATTTTTGTTCTGGATTCTCCAAGAAATTCAAGTTCCTGTTTGTAAATAATTGCAGCTTCTCTTGATGAAGCTACAAGCATTGCCTTGTATCCATTTTTTTCTATGTGATTACGATAATGATTTAAAAGATCTAGTGCGATGCGTTTTATTCTTGATGGAGCTTCTGCAATTTTTCCCTTTGTTACATATTGCTTTTTGAGTCTTGATTTCATTTCTGAGTCTAGATCAGAAAATACTCGGTCAAAGACTTCATCAATGGTATCTCCTCCCTCTACAAAGAGTTCTGGCAGCCTTCCGTCGTATCTAATTGGAAGTGTAGCTCCATCTGCTTGAGACTCTTTAAAACCATACTTGTCAATTAGAGGGCCAAAGACTTTGTAGTCATTTTTGTCCTTTTTGGAAATTGGTGTACCAGTAAATGCAAAAAATACTGCGTTAGGCATGGCCATTCTCATCTGTTCGGCATTGAACTTGAATTGACTTCTATGTGCCTCATCTACTAGTACGATGATCTTTTCTTTAGAATAGACCTGGGCGTCTGTAGAGAACTTGTCAATTATGGTCATAATCGTCTTGCCCTTTGGGTTTGATAGTAGTTCTGCCAGATGTTTTCCGTTTTTTGCTCGAATCGGGTCTGGAAATCCAGCACTTTTGAATGTCTCATGGATTTGCTTGTCTAGCTGTTTTCTATCGGTAACTACCAGGATTGGAGGGTTTCCAAACTTGAACATTAGCTGAGATGCAAGCCATAACATGGAATATGATTTTCCAGAACCTTGAGTATGCCAGATAACTCCACCCTTGTCAGCAATGTCTTCTTCTAGTTTTAATCTGGAAATTGATTTTGTAACTACTCTGTATTGTTGATGTTTTGCAATTTTCTTGATTTTCTTGTTGTTTAAAATATCATATAACACAAAGTTTTGTAATTGATCTAGTAGATTTCTTTTTGATAAAATTCCCGCAATTAAAATCTCTTGTTCCCTTGCTCTGCCATTTAGTTTTTTGACATCTTCTGGTGTCAATGGATATGGATCTGCCCATCTTGCAAAATAGTTTACATTAGAATCTAGGGTACCATGTCTTGCCAGTGTTCCACATGTTGCAATCAAACAATGATTGTAGAAAAATAATTTTTCATAACCTAGACCTGCAGTTTGATAATGTCTGAAATTCTTCCTTTCAACTGCCTCACCTATTGGATCTGTAATAGCTGGTGATTTGCATTCTATAACAACAAGTGGAATACCGTTTACAAATGCCACAATGTCTGGAAAAATTGGATTTTTGTAACCTTCCAGCTGAAATTGATTTGTTACAAGAAAATCATTATTTTTTGGATTTTCAAAGTCTATTATCTTGACTACCTTTTGTTCTGGACCGTTTCCAAAGTTTTGTGTTACAACTATTGGTTCAAGACCTCCTGATTTTGATAACTCGACTAGCTTTGCACGAATCTTTTCGTTTGTATCTACGGGTGGAAGTGAATAGGGATAGTAATCCTCATGGATTTGTCCCATGGCATCATGAATGCCATCATCGTCAAGCTCTGGATTTAAGCGTCTGATTGCCTCTTCTATTCTCTTGTAGAGAAGAACTTGACGATAGTCCTTTCTCTCTTTGTTGAGGTCTGTTTGGCTCTTGTATTCGTATCCCATTGCGACTAGCTGTTCAAGGGCTGGAAGCTCAGATTCTGTTACCTCGTCACCTTCTCCTATTTTGAAATTCAAACTTTCACCCTTACCTGTCCTGTAAGAAGTTTTTGCATTAGTCCTTTTTTGAGAGTTTCAAGGTTAGATTTGCATTCTTGTTGTGTTTTAAGATATGAATCAAAGTTAGAGACGATCGATACTATTTCATTTTGCTCTTTCAATGATGGGAGAAATACAATAAATTTTCCAATTCTAAATAATGCTAATTTTGGTTTTCCTGCATTACTTCTATACGATGTTATCTGCTTCTGACCAATACTAGAATTAAGGAAATGTGATAGAAATTCTTCGTTTACGTTCAGATTACATAGTTTTGCCGCATTCTCTGTCAGAATCGCACCGTCAAGTTGTGATGGAATTGTTCCAGCTATTCCTAAGAGACTACCAACAATAGAAATGTAGACATCTTTTGCAGATATTGAATAATTTTTCATTTTTTGAAATGTTGATTCTTTCAGATACACAAGATTGTCAGTAATTACAGTTCCGTTTTGAAAATCTACAATTCTGATGTATGGATAATCCGTTTTTTCCTCACTGTATTTTTCACCTATCGGAAGCCTTTTTCCACCTCTAATAGTGGCTATGTCTTTAAGTTTGACTACATTCCAATCTTCTGGGATTTTTTCTAATTCAGTTTGCTTGAATTTAGTATGTCCAATTCCCTTTGTTAGCAGCCTCTGCATTAGCCCTTTCTTGAGTCTTTGAGTCTGTTCTATCTCATTTTGTGTTTGTTGTATCAGAGAATCAACATTTGAGAGAATTGAAGCAATTTTTTGTTGTTCAGGAACAGAAGGTAAAATAATCCCAATTTTTAGAAGCTCATCTTTACCAATGTCTGATTGACCCACATGAGTATTGCATATTGAACGAAATAGTGTATCTTTCTTATACTTTAGAAATGATAATATCAAAAAATATGGTATCAATTCTTCATCTTTTGTTCTAATCCTTGTGATGTGATTAGAGAATGTATAATTCAGATCATTCTTTATTATAGTAGATTTTCCTATCAGATCTAAACTATTCGTATTATTGAAAAGAACATCATTTTTCTCTAGGTCATACTTATCAATATCAGCAGGGACAGGGACTTTTAGTGTTTTATCTAAATTGAGAGTACCATCATCAGAAATGTTATTCATTCTAAGTTGAAGTATGCCATCTTCATCTCGTTCTCCCTCTGCAAAACCAGTTTGAATATCTTTTACTAGACTCCTGAGTGGAACGACATTCCAATCAGTAGGTATTTCTTCATAGCGTCGGAGATTTATTCGTACTATCTTGTATCCTTGTTTTGGTTTTTGTAATTGCTGCATTGCTAAACACTAAATTGTAATTCTTTGAGATCCTGTCTAACTTTTAGTTCAATTTCTTCTCTTTCCTTTTCTAATTTTTTTAATGTATTAATGGTATTTTGAACATCAATCTCTTCTTCAAGCTCTGAAATATCTACATATCTTGGAACATTAAGATTAAACTCATTTTCTTCTAATTCCTCACGCTCTGCCACGTGACAATATCTGTCAATGTCTTCATATTTCTTAAATGCCGAAACTATTTTTTCTATATCATCATCACGGAGCTTATTTCTATTCTTTCCCTCAAGATAGTCTTTAGCTCCATAGATGAAAATGATTTTATTCTTTCTCGTCTCTGGTTTGTTTCTATTCAATATCAGAACACAAGCTGGAATCCCGGTACCAAAGAACAGATTCGAAGGTATTGCAATTATACCTTCAATGATATCTTCTTTTATCATCCCTTCACGAATCTTGCCTTCCTCACCACCTCTGAAGAGAACCCCTTGGGAGCAGATTATAGCTGCTTGTCCTTTTTCATTTAGTTGAGAAAACATGTGCTGTATAAACGCAAAATCAGCTTTCCCTGTTGATGTTGGAATGCCAAACTTGAATCTACCATAGGGGTCTTTTTCTGCTCCCTTGTTATCCCAATCCATTGAAAACGGGAAATTAGCCAAGACTCTATCATAGTGCTTTAACTTGCCACCATCGACAAGCTTTGGATTTGATAATACATCACCGTATTCTATGTCAAACTCAGATATTCCGTGCAAGACCATATTCATCTTGCACATTGCCAAGTTACCATAGTTTGATTCTTGACCATCCAAGACAAGATTTCTTGGGTCACCGCCGTGTTTTTCGACATACCTCCTTGATACAATCAACATGCCACCAGAACCACATGTAGGATCACAGATCTTCATTTTCTCTTTTGGTTCTACCAAATTTACTAGTAGTTTGACGACTTCTCTTGGAGTAAAAAACTCGCCACCTTTTTTCTTTGTTGCATCTGCAAATTGTTCTAACAGATACTCGTATGCATCACCAAAGATGTCCTCTTTTTCTAAATCAGAATTTCGAAGTCGTGGTTCGTTGTAATGTGATACTAATTTGGCAAGTACATCATCTGGATATTTTCTTGGGTCAGCATATTTTGTATTAGTTAAAACCCCGTCAAGTTTTGTATTTGCTTTTTCTAAAATTCTACATATCTCATCCATTTTTTCTCCTACTCTACTTCTTGTTTTAGATAATTCCTCCCATCTAGCTTCTTTGGGAACAAAAAAATCATGTCTGAATTCCTGATTTGCTTCCTTTTCTGATTTGCCCTGTTTTGTTAAAATCTCGACATTTTCTTCAAATCTATCATTTAATCTCTTAAGGAATAATATGGTCATTACTGGTTGTCTGTATTCGCTTGCATCAAGAGCCCCTCGTAAAATATCTGCGGCCTTCCATAGATGTTGTTTTAAAAACTCTAAAGTTACTTTTTGATTAGACAATGACACAAGATGCTACATATATGAAATATAGGCTTTGTGAGGTGACATAAGATAATCCGTTGACTGAAACCTCGGTCATTTCGTTTCTAGGTATTTTGTATCAATATTCATAATTCCCGTCTGTCTAATATCCATCCTAGAGTCAGGATGGTTTGCAGTACATAGGTCTGCCAATCTGCAATCTTGTCTTACTGGACACGGAGATCCGTTTCTGTGATTACTGCAACCAAACCTACTAAGATTCCACAAAGGTTCATCAATCTTGAGTGGATAGTATTTCGTTCCCTTGCAAGCCCCAATCCATGCGTTCTTTGCTTGCTCTGCAAAACTGCTAAACGATCCTTCAAATTTTCCTACTAAACAACCTGTTGTAATTGTTGCCCTAGCTGTATGGATGTCTATTGGCAGAGGTACTTCGTTTAGATTCTTGAATGCAACCTTTGCTTCGTCGTGTAGAATTCTTATCCACAATGAAAGTATCTTTGATGTACCGCTTGATCCTGCAAGATATGGAAACTTTTTTGCATAACTTGATCTCATAATGTCAAATATCCGCCTCGCATCGTAATCTAATTCCTCAAACATCTTTCTAGGATCACCATCGAAAAGCTCAAGAAATGAGATAGCTACAGTCCTCCAAATTTTTGCATCTTTTTCTTTTTTCTTGCTTAGCTTGTGTTTTGCAAGCGAAGAAATGAGATCATCAAGATCTTTCTTCTTGATTTCACCAGGAAAGAAAATCCATCTCGTATCCTCATCTTCCCAAGTTTTTCGTGCAGCATTCCAAAGATCACTTGCAGAACGCTGATAATCAATAGACACGGAAAGTGTCAAAAACATTATGTGTTCATAAGTTCCCCTAACAATACCCTCAGGCGGTTTAGATTCTGGAAGCTCCGTATTTGACAGAACGCCATCTCGTCGTCCGTACCATTCCATCAGGCGATTGATAACTTTCCTTGTTCTTTCAGGATTTGTCTTCAAACTATTCAAGGTAGATCCAATCTAGTAACCTGTTTTGCGTGCTGAGCATCATCCTACTCAGTGGGATAATATCCCACTCTTAGTTAAATCATTCCATCCTACTCAGTCATACTGTTGCCAAAGGAAAAGCTTAGCATCACCATTGATGCGGATCTGGTCAAGTGGCTTGATTCGCAAATAAAACAAAAGAGATTTGCAAACCGTTCTCATGGGTTTGAATTTGCTTTGTCACAACTAAAAGAAAAATCCTAACTTTTGTTTGCATATCAAAAATGATTAGAGATCTTGGTTGCAGTCAACATAGTACAGATCACAGATAGGATCATGCCGATATCCAATGCCACTTGTTTGTCTTGCCATACAGCCAAGCTAGATACGCATAGTTGCAAGCATGCAAAGCATCGTCTGGTAGTTCTTCGGGATGTTCATATTTCACATAGGTTGCACCTGAACCCATCGTAGTTGTCACACCTTCGATACATGTAAAGTGGTCTATTATCCATTCAACCTTTTCCAAATCAGCTGCTGGAATGAATATTCGTGGTACGCCTTGTGGATGTAACATATCAGATTGAGGTCTTGTGATTAAATCTATGATTGATTCAATGACCCAGGTTCTATCCACTACGATTCTATTCTCTGCATCTATTGATTCGAACGGGTCTTGTGGTCGTTGGGTGTAATTGCATTTCATCATGTGGTTTGGGTACATCTCTTCCAATCGCTGCACCTGGTATGTACCTCCACCTGCATCCATTACTCCCTGTTTGAGATGGTATGCATCAATCAGGTTTGCAATCATTTCAGCTTGCTTTTCTGTTGAACGTTCCTCAATCTTGGAGATGTAGACCAATCTGAATCGTGGGATGTCATTGTCAAGGCACTGCCATATCCACGGAATGGTGTAGGCTTTGGTTCCACCTCCCCAATCAACACCCATATACAAATCACCTAAAGTATAGTTGACATCTTCAGGTGTGAGAAGATGCAGAGTTCTATCAAACAGGAAACGCATCTCAGCTTCAAGCAAAGGCTTTCTTGCTCCCTTGTGCCACCACCCATAAACCTCGTTTTGGAATCTTCGTGGAGTATATTTCTGTCTCTTGACTTCAATCTCTTCAGGTGTAATCCAACTTGCCATCTCTTGAGTAATGTGATAGGAATGTGCATAGGATTCGTTTTCAGTTTTCCCGGCAATCCATGTATTAGATTCCTTATTCCATTTTCTTTGGTCTCCGGTATGCCACTTTTTGAACCAACCGTCTTCGTAGTCAGACCCTGTCCCAATTACTCTTAATCTCTTGAATCTTGATTTTGACATTGATTCTTCCAGTACTGGTAGAGCTTCGACATTCATGGACTGAACTTCGTCTACAACTGCAAAGTCTACTGGAATGGAACGTGCAGCTTCGAAATCTCCCCAACCTGAGAACATCCATAGGTGAGCTCCGTTTGTAAATGGCTGCCATCCAATATTTCCTTCCTTCATCTTTACAGCTTTAGATTTCAGATAGTCTGATTGCTCGATTCCCCAAGAATGTAATCTTAGTTTGGAAAATATAGAAACATGGTCTTGTCTATCAGACATGTATAGACCAACAGTGAATGGATTCCTATCCAGATTGTATAGCAACCAATTTAGAGCAAATTCTGTTATCTCCATCTGTCTTGGTTTGACGATAAACATCCTTTGACATGTATCACGATAGATGTCTTTGAGGTATTCTCTGTCCTTGAATGAGAATGGTTTGCCTCCCAAGAATCGTACCTGTTCAGTCCAAGTAACAGGGTCATCTGACAGATTGTAAGCTGCTGCCAAGCTTGGAAATAAACCAAGGTTGTCTGAGATCAACCTAGCTGCTTTCTTGCGAAACATTTTGCTTTACCTCCAACTTTTTGGCAATGGCTGCTACAATGGGGTTTGAATCATACAACTCTTCGAGGATCTTGAGATTCTGTGGAATAAGCTCAAGGGCTTTCAATTCATTTTTGGTAACCTTCCTCTTTCCTGTTGCAATTTCCAACAACATTCCATTGACTGACTTTAAAGTGTCGATTGCTTCAACTTGTGACGATGCATATTCTTCATAAGCAATGTAATTCAGCCGATCCTGAGTTGATTCCCGGATGTACTTCTTGATCCTTCTCAGCTTTGCCTCGCTCATCTTGAATCCCTTTGCTTCCAGGTATTGCAAGGATTCCACTGTGTAAAGACGTCGAATAATGCAGTCCTGTACCGCGTTAACCACTTCAGTTCCCTTGCCCCATCCTTTTCTTGGCATTATTTTTTCCTCCAGACTACCCAGCAGCTGGGGTAGGGTGCACGATGCTTTGATTGAATGTTATTTTTTAGAAACCTGACACGTCCTTTAATAAACTGAATCTCGGCTTTGTTTTCGATGTATTCATGCCACCATTGTGTATCAGTTTTTGAAAAGAGTAAAGCTAGGGCCGACACATTCCATTTTAGGTGTTCATGATACGCCTTTTTTACCCAATTTCCAACCCTGGAGTAAGGAGGATTCATGAAAAAATCCTGTTTCCACTCTTGGGTTAGTGCGTCTTCTTCAGAGGTATAAAAATTCGGGCATTTATGATTATCCTGTGTTGCACATACATCGAGTGATGGAAAGATGTTAAAGTCCAGGGTAGCCTGGCTGTAGATCCCCAAAGGGGTGACCCATTCATCATTTCTGCTCAGATTTATGCAACCGCTACTCATTCGATTTTC
>Ga0206888_1225_pt1 | contig 11594 bp, 11 predicted proteins | sample Alteio_BWOrgHeat_90_FD_153258 | JGI IMG/M metagenome (GOLD analysis project Ga0206888, IMG submission 153258) | Enriched cells from forest soil in Barre Woods Harvard Forest LTER site, Petersham, Massachusetts, United States - Alteio_BWOrgHeat_Nextera4 ... | reverse complement strand
CATTAAGCGGTGCTATCAAATCTTTATATAAAAACGGAGCCGGATCAGGACAAACCCTTTCAATATAATCCAGACCTTGATATACGGTAGGGTGATTAGTTATGACATAACAAGAATGCTGCTTTGCAAATTCTCTTACTGCACCAGTTGCAGCAATCGCCTTGCTGTACCCACAATACTCCTTAGTTCTGGAAGAAGGAAAGAGAACTTTGGATACACTGAACAAATCCATTATATATCAGAAAAAGTGGTTGAAGAAACTCCCTTCAGTTTTCACCCTGCCGATGCACAATACTACCAGGAAAGAAATAGTGGATGTAACGAGTATCCTGCAGATTGGATTAGCAAGATATTGAATGATTTAGAAAAGACACCGGTCGTAAAGTCAGCTCGAATAGATAGTCTGGGTTGAAATTGATGTTCATACAATAAAGACTAAAGATTAACATGACCATTCAATCAACCCTACTAAATTGGCTTTTAGAAAACGAATTTCTTTACCATAAAATTGGGTACGAAAGAAGAGTAATGACATTTGGAAAAAATGGAACAATTTTACTCGGGCGTACTGCATTGGAAGACCGCTGGGAATGTGATGAAAAATCACTCACGATTAGAGATTCGGAAGGACAGGAAACCTGCAAATTGATTTTTCAAAAAGAACCCGTATTTAAGGGGATATGGACCCGCTTTGCAAAAATGCCGGTAGAGATCAGTCAGATTGATTTTAAAAATTACATATGGAATGAAAAGGAAATTAGGATTATTGGTCTGAAAAGATCGGGACATCATGGAATTATAACCTGGATTGCCCATCATTTCGAGGAACCTGTTTGTTTTCTGAACAATATTGTTCCTTTCCATAATCCTTTCGTTTCTAAAAAGGCAAGTATCATCGGAGACAAGGAAACAAATCGTTTTTATAATATTCCAACCGAAGCTTCAGGAGGCCTTTCCTATAAAAAATGTTTAATGTACAATTATGAAGATCAGTACCTGGAAAGAATTTGCAATGAGAAGGTTGAAGAACTTAACTCTGTTTTCCTTGGTAAGAGCCAGGAGAAATACAATGTCCTTGTATTGAGAAATCCTTTTAACCTTATTGCAAGTAGACTCAGGGCCGCAAATGAAGCGTGGATAAGTGAAATGATTCCAAATCCTAAAACGGAGGAAGGAAGGAAAATGACTTCTGAAATTTGGAAGAAATATGCCAAAGAATTTTTGGGCGATACGAATTATTTGAAGGAAAAAATTTGTATCAATTACGACAAATGGCATCATAATGAACAGTACAGGGCTTCCATTTCTTCCAGTATGAAATTGGAATTTACAGACAGTGGAAAAAATGTAATAAATGATATTGGAAGCAGTTCCTTCGAACCTAACAAAAGAGATGCGAAAGAGTTAAAAGTAACTGAAAGATGGAAGGAATATGCTGCTGATGAATATTACCGAAGTTTTTTTGATGATGAAATGATTGATTTGGCAACAAGGATTTTTGAAGACTTACCTTCCTTAACCTAGTATTTTCTTACTAAATGGATGAACAATTTTCCCTGTTCAAAAACATTAATTTCGCTCATTAGGTAAGTTCCTGGTTTTATTCTTTTGTCATTATGGGGATCCAAATTTCTTCTTCTGAATTAGGGTCATCATTTTTATATTTTTCCCCAAGTAGTTCAAAGTGCGGCCTATGGTCCAGAATGTAGTTCGAATTTGGCAACCAGGTTCCGAAAATATAGTTATAGATTTCGGCAAATGCGCTTGAAGCACCTCTATAAAGGAAAACAGCATATAACCCACTTGTTAATGTATAGGTTTCCATTTCATCAGGGATGCTGTTAAAGTCAGCGACTTCAATGGCGGCCCATTTTTCAAACTCGGTATGGGCATTGAAATCTTTGAAGTTAAGGGATGGGGCGTATACCTGCATGGATATTAAATCAGTTGTTATGCTGCTTTTTATCTCTTTTCTTTTGGGCATAAAACTTCGCCATAATTCAGCTGTCCTGTTACTGGCTAAGGTCATGCTAAGATGTTTTCCAACTAATTTTTTTTCGGTTAAGACTTCTATTCTTGGTTCCATATTATTAGCTATTTATAAATTATAAACTGATAGCTGAATCTATCCGAATCCATTGACAAGGTTATTTTTGCGAACATTTTCTGCAAGCGGGGAAAGATTTAGCTGAATTCTTATCCAATGGCTTCATTTACAGAAGGCAATTGGCCGAAATTTTTCAACATCCGGATGTGGGAATACAATGCTTTTGAAAAGGTACTATTTTCCAAATGGGGAATACCATATTCAGTGGCTGTAGTTTTAACAATTTTGGCGATTTCAGGATAATGTACATGGCAAATTCCCGGAAATAAATGATGTTCAACCTGAAAGTTGAGTCCTCCGACGTACCAGGATAGCCATTTGTTTTCGGGCGAAAAATCAGCGGTTGTATTCATTTGATGGATCGCCCAGTTATTTTCAATCGTTCCATTTACGGGTAAGGGATGTGAGGTGCCTTCAACCGTATGTGCAAGTTGAAAGACAACGGTGAGTATGACTCCAGCAATAAAATGCATAAACAGGTAACCTGCTAATACCCATAGAACTGGAAGGTGAAAAATGAATACAGGAGCGATAAGAATGATGAAAAAATAAACCAGCTTACTTAGGATAAGCCTGGAAAATACTACCCGGTTTTGTGTTTTGGTATTTTTATTTACCCCTTTTTTTATATAACTGGCAAATTGAACATAGTCTTTTAAAAGAACCCAATACAAGGTAATAATACCGTAAAATAGAAAGGCATAAACGAATTGCAGTTTATGCCACCATTTTACTTTAGTATGAGGCGAAAAACGCATAATCAGTTTATCTTCAATATCATCGTCAATATGTATAATATTGGTATAGGTATGATGTAGAAAATTATGCTGCAACCTCCAGTTAAAGATTGAAGCGCCCATTAAATTAGCAGTGCAGCTAAGCCAGTAATTTGCTTTCGGATTGGATGAATACGCATTGTGATTGGCATCGTGCATGATGCTCATCCCAATACCGGCCATACTGATACCCATTACCGACCAAAGCAGCATGCTGAGTGGAAAGGAAGGTTTAACAACAAGTAAAGTAATAAAAGGAAGAAGATAAGCGGTTAGTAAGATAATTGTTTTAATTACCATGGCCCTGTTAAAATGGCGCGATAATTTGTTTTTCAGAAAGTATTCATCCACTCTTTTACGAAGCACAGTAAAAAAAACGCCGCTTCCCTTATCTGCAAAATTCACCTTGATTTTCCGCATTTTCGTTTTTTTTGGATTTTGCCATATCCGTGATGATTTATTGTTTTACACCCAACGCATTTAGTTGCTCGCTTTTAATCATGATGTGAATTGTTTTCAAAGATAAAAATATTCATGAAAGATAAAAGTGCTTATTTGGATCAAAGTCAATTGTTGGCGAAATATAAGGCGTTCAGGCAAATAATTTCTCTAGCCTAAACAAGAAAACTCTTTACATGTAACGATTGACTTTACCATTTATTGGAAGGGACGAGAAATTGATGGAAAGCTTATTTGTAAATCCTAATCCAAATCAATCTTTTTCCAGGTGTTAGGTATCAGTACTGTTTTTTCTCCAGTACATTCAGAAAATTAAGTAGAAGAAAAATACAACAAGGCAGAATGTGTATGGAATTTTTGAACGAAGAAGCATCTGCCAATGTCAATATACTATTGATTTGAGAACCAATTTTCCAAATCCTTTTTTGTATTAAAATTTGGCAACACTATCTGTGGTTTGGATTTAATTTTAGTGTGTTTTTCAGCATTTTTACAATCCCTGGAGGTTGTTTTATCAACAATTTCTCCTGTTATAAAATTTTCATCTTTTTCTTCAGATAAAGCCATGTTATCTCCGTCGCACATATCATTGCTCCAACTGGATCTATATCTGTTGATAAGATACCAGTTTTTATCCTGATACTTAAATTTGTAAGTAGCAGCCCATCTTCCATGCGGTCGTCCAGACCAGTAATCAATAAGGATCGAGTTTGTTTCTATTTTGATGCTTTTCAATGGATCACCCCAATCGAATGGGTTGGAGCCTAAGACCAGTTTATTACTTATCTCCGCCAGTGTGAAACCATTTTTGCTTCCAAACAGGATTAGCAATATTCTTGGAAAAAGAGAATCGGAAACAACACGTGTTGTTTCCGATTCATGGAGGAAATTTAAAACCAATACGGCATCAGTCAGGGAATCTTCATTTAAATCTCCCGCCACACTATCAAGTATTTGATATCCTTTGGGAACAAAATCAGTATACTTTTTTCCCAGCTTTGAAATTGACGACAACACATTATTCTGTGCGAAAGCTTCGCCGTAAAGCAATGTAAATGTTAAGAGCAGTATTTTTGAACACATTTTTCAGCTTCCACAGTCAAGAATGATCATTCTCCATTTCTCAATTCTTCCTGCCACTTTTGGCTTTACTTAAGAATGCATCAACCTTAGGATCCATTCAATATTCATTTATTGATTGCCTGAAATGATTTTTCTACTTGCGGGTCTGAAATACCAGGACGAAATAATAAATACAGTCTGCATCAAGGGCCCAATAATTCCCTTTACGCTAACGTCGCCGCTTGCCAAATGCGAAACAAGTGCCCCTGTCATAACAAAAAAGAAACCTGCATAGGCCCATTCTTTAAGAAGTTTAAATCGTGGAATTAAAATAGCGATTACTCCAAGTATTTTCCAGGTACCGAGGATACACAGGAAATACAATGGATAACCCAAAGGAACAATCATATCAACCATCTCTTTTGTATGAAATAGTTGCTGAAGAGCACTCGCAAACATACCAAAAGCTAATAAACCTGTGGCAATCCAATAAATAATTAATTTTCTCTTTTCCATTTTTTTGTTTTTTTATTTGGTTACTATTAATCATCTAATCCTTTTCCATGTATAATTTGCTGCATATATTTTTCAACCCTCGACACCCTGGTTTTAGCTTGTTTGGGTTGAGAAAAATAAAAAATGTATGCTCTTTGCCGGCCTGGCGTCAATGCATTAAAAGCAGTTTTCAAGGCAGGGACTTCATTTAATTTAAGTTGAAATTCTTCAGGAATAGTGAAATCTCCCGTCTTTTTAAGATTTGCTTTCAAACCCGCTTTTTCCACTTCAATGGCTTCATAAATATAGGCTTTCAAGGTAGTTTTCATTTCCACTATTTGCTTCACACTGGTAAACCGAATCTGGCGTGCCACCTGCACATTCTCTGTTTGTTGGATTAGAATGCCATTGGCATCATTTAACAAGACCCCTTTGAAAAACAAAAGCGCACAATATTCTTTAAACACATGTATTAAAACGATGTTGTTTTCCTGAAGGGTGTAACAAGGACAACCCCACTTCAATTCTTCGGTTAGCCCACAGTCTAGCGTGATGAGTCTTAATTTCTCCAATTCTTCCTGCCACTTTTTAGCTTTATTAAAATAAAAATCAGCCTTCGGATTCATTCTACTTACTGTCATTGTATGTTTTATTTTAATTTGTTTACTACGTCTTGTAATCGGTTATGTGCCATGTTTATGCCATTCGTCATTCCTATTTTTAGCACCTGATCTTTTTGAGCAATCGATTCATAGATCACATGCATTTTGAGTTTACTGGTGTGGTGGGTAAGTTGTTCAAATTCTAAGAACTCAAGTTGAACGCCAAAAGGCATATTCTCAAATTCAAAAGTTCGAGTGATTTTCTGATTAGGAGTAAACTCATGGATTACCCCATTGAACCTGTATTTGTTTCCTTGAGGATCGGTTGTTTCAAATTGGTAACTGCCGTGCTTTTTACTTTCAAGTTTAAGCACTTTCGTTCCCATCCATTGTTCAACAATTTCGGGCACTATGTACGCTTTAAAAAGTAATTCCAATGGCAAATCAAATTCCCTTGTAATCACTAATTCCTGTTTGCCTTCTTCGGCATAAATTTTTGTTTTTTGTTCCATACTCTATTTTTTTGATTTGTATTTTTTCATTATCGTTTCCAATTTATTAAACCTCTCATCCCACATTTGGCGGAATGGTTCAAGCCAGTCAGCAACTTCTTTCATCTTAGTTGGATTAAAATGATAAAAAATTTCTCTACCTGTCTGCTCTTGGGTAAGTAATTGGCATTCGGTAAGAATTTGAATGTGTTTGGAAATGGTTTGCCTTGATGTATTAAAATTTTCAGCAATGGCCCCTGGTGTCATCGATTGTAAGGCCACTAAACTCAATATCGCTCTACGAGTTGGGTCGGCAATGGCTTGAAAAATGTCTCTACGCAATTCCATTTAGCAGTTATTTGACTGCAAATATAATGCAGTTATTTGATTGCGCAAAATGTTTTTTCACTTTTTTTAAATGGGGAATGTCTTTTTATAGAAACAGAAAGGTCTCCGATTCTTGCGAATGGAGACCTTTTCTTTCGATTTGCGTAGCCCGTAGGGGAATCGAACCCCTGTTACCAGGATGAAAACCTGGCGTCCTAACCCCTAGACGAACGGGCCATTAAATGGTCCCTCTTTTTAAAAGGGACTGCAAATGTATATTAATTTTGTTTTTCAGCAAACAGTTTGACTGAAAAATTATTTTTTTCTATTCAACCTGATCATTGTCGGCCTGGAATCGGAAACCAAGTCGTTTTCCTGTTTGCATATGCAAATTAAGGTTAACCTCTTCCATTTCCGAAACCGTTACTTCCTTTACCTGCTCGAAAGGAGGGGTAAATAAATCAAAATTCATGCAATATAATATGGCTGACTCCAGGATGTTACGGATGGCCTCTTTGTTGATGGGAGAACTCACAAAATCATTGTATAAAAAGCCTAACTGACGTTTCCCTTCTACAAAATAATGCAGGTCTTTATTTATAAACAGTCTTCCAACGAGATAGCCTACGTCATTCACCCGGTTATATTTAAAGGAATCGGACAGGAAATTAAAAATATTGATCATCCCACAATAGGCCCTCATGTTATCCTCTTTAACGTAATTGGTTTTCCAAACAGGATGGCTCTTGTCGAATTCAAAGACATTGGTATGCATATAAAAGATAATCACGTCTCCTGCAACACGCAGTTCAATGCCAAACTCTCCTTTTTCTTTAAAATCCACGATGAGCCTTTTGTCCACTTTGCTGGCACTTTCCTTAAGTTCTCCGGCCACTTCTTTAATCACCGCCTTGAGTTGATTGAAAGAGTCCATGGTGTTTTTAAATACATCCTGTTTCAATAAGGATTTTTCCTTAAGGGTTTTCAAAATAAGTTCCTGGGAAGATTTTTTTGTCATCGCTTAATTGTTAGAGTTACTTAAAACTAATAGGCTCTTGCAAAAACTACACGCTGGAAAGAAGGTTTTCCCGAATAAATACAGGTTCCACTTTCCTGTTTATTGTTTAAAGGGATGCACCTGATGGTGGCTTTTGTTTCTTCTTTTATTTTTATTTCTGTTTCAGCCGTTCCATCCCAATGAGCCATAATGAATCCGCCCTTTGTTTCCAGTACCTCTTTAAATTCTGTATAAGTATCCACATAGGAGGTTTTATCTTCGCGCATGGCCAGGGCCTTTTGATACAAGTTGTCCTGAATTTGTTGGAGAAGGTGTTCTATTTTTGTTTCAAGCTGGGTTTGTTGCAGGCTTTCTTTTTCCTTTGTATCTCTTCTGGCTACTTCAACGGTTCCGTTTTCAAGGTCTCTTCCCCCAATGGCAATGCGTATAGGCACTCCTTTAAATTCATATTCGGCAAATTTCCAACCTGGTCGTTGGGTGTCCCTGTCGTCGTATTTAACCCTTATTCCTTTTGTTTCAAGTGCCTTTTTAATTTTAATGGCCACTTCCGATATTTGTTTTAATTGTTCTTCTCCTTTGTAAATAGGAACAATGACTACCTGAAAGGGGGCTAGCTTAGGAGGTAATACCAATCCCTGATCATCTGAATGTGCCATAATCAGTGCACCCATTAATCGGGTTGAAACGCCCCAGGAAGTAGCCCAAACGTATTCGTGGCTGCCTTCTTTGTTTACAAATTTTACATCGAAAGCCTTGGCGAAATTTTGTCCTAGAAAATGCGAAGTACCTGCCTGCAATGCTTTTCCGTCCTGCATCAACGCTTCAATGCAATAAGTATCAAGTGCGCCGGCAAAGCGTTCGTTGGCTGTTTTAGTTCCTTTTATTACGGGCAGGGCCATCCAGTTTTCGGCAAAATCGGCGTATACGTGCAGCATTTTTTCGGTTTCTACTATGGCTTCTTCCCTTGTGGCATGAGCAGTATGCCCCTCCTGCCATAAAAATTCAGTGGTTCGTAGGAACAACCTGGTACGCATTTCCCAGCGCACTACGTTAGCCCATTGATTAATTAATAACGGTAAATCCCTGTAAGATTGTATCCATCCCTTATAAGTATTCCAAATAATGGTTTCAGAAGTAGGTCTTACAATGAGTTCTTCTTCCAGCTTAGCCGTTTCATCTACGATGATTCCACTTCCATCGGGTGCATTCTTTAGTCGATAATGAGTCACTACGGCACATTCTTTGGCGAAGCCTTCCACATGGCTGGCTTCTTTACTAAAGAAAGATTTGGGTATAAAAAGGGGGAAATAAGCGTTCACATGACCGGTGTCTTTAAACATTTTATCCAGGTCGGCTTGTATTTTTTCCCAGATAGCATAACCGTAGGGTTTAATTACCATGCAACCCTTTACTGCCGAATGTTCTGCCAGATCAGCTTTAACCACTAAATCGTTATACCATTTGGAGTAATCTTCCTCTCTTTTTGAAGTAATTTTAGTCATGTTTTAATTTGTGGTATGGTATTTGTGATTAATGTTTTTAATTTTGGTATAGTATTTGTACCTTTAGAGAAAAATGAAAACAAACAGTAGCAAAAGTAGAAAATTAAACCTTTTATTAACCTATCAGTCTATATAATATAATAATTATAAGGAGGAAAAAAACCATGAAAACCCTAAGCAAATTATCCTTAATGGCCATGTTTCTAAGCAGCAGCCTAGCGTTTGCGCAAGGAGGAACCAATAGATATGACGATGATATTTATTATTCCACCAAGGATAAAAAACCGGCTCAGACCACTCCTACGGATAACAATTCCAATTATAACCATAATAATAATAATAGTCAAAACAATAATGGCCAAAACAATAATGGTCAGAACAGTAATGACCAGAATAATCCTAATAATAACAATCAGGATTATTATAATGGTCAAAACAACGGTCAAAACAATAATGGCCAATATGATACCAATAACAATAATCAGGTTAATCCAAACAACAATGGTTATGCCGATGAAAACAGCAGGAATTATGCAAACAATAATTATTATAACACCGATGATTATTATGATTATGCTTATTCTGCCCGTTTAAGGAGATTTCATTCAAACTACTACAATGGTGGATATTATGATGATTATTATACCAATTCGTACTGGTATGATTACAATCCTTACCATTTCGGACTCAGTATTTATTTAGGTTACAGATGGTGGCCATCTTATAATAGCTATTGCTATTACCCAGGTTATTATCCCGGATTTGGTTTCTATGGTGGATTTGGATACGGTGGATTGGGTTATGGATACGGTTACGGATGGGGATACCCACACTATGGTTACGGGTATTACGGATATGGAAATGGATTCTACGGTAACCATTACTATAACTCCTGGGATCGCAATGGGTATTATGGGCCAAGAAACAGCAGTGTTTCTAATGGAGCAAGAACAAGCCGTTCCAGTTTCGGACAACTTTACCGCGAAACCGCAGGTTCTACTCACCAACCCTCTTCTCAAGTTGCTCAAAACAGAAACAATAACAGTGGCAGGAGCAATATGCAAAATACAGGTCAGGGAAATGCAAACCGTTCTACTTATGGCCAAAACAATTCGAATCAGATGCGTTCAAATGGCAATAGCAATAGTAATCCTAACGTGAATTCAGGAAGGTATACTAATAATAACGCTAATAATAATGCGAGTCAGAATGGAAGGTACAGTAACCAATCCCAGTCCTCCAGGTCTGGAATAGCTCCTGCACCCAATTCAAATCATTATTCAGGAAACAGTCAGCCAAATCAAAGTAATGTGAACAGGGGATCAGGTAATTATAGTGGAGGAAGTAACAATTACGGTGGCAACCGTGGAGGAAATGTAGGTGGAGCCACTCGTTCTTCTGGTGGCGGTGGTGGAGGCTATGGTGGAGGACATTCTTCAGGCGGCGGTGGAGGAGGTCATTCTTCAGGTGGCGGTGGAGGTCATTCCGGTGGTCACAGGTAAAAATTGAGTTACAATAAATAATACTTTAGTTTATCATTTCTAAAATTTTAAAAGTTAATAGTTATGAAAAAGATAACAGGTTTGCTTTCATTTGGATTACTGATTTCCGGGTCAACGCTTCTTGCACAAAACGACCTTGATGCCTTGCGTTACTCACAAGCTACCGTAGGTGGAACAGCCAGGTACAGTAGTATGGCCGGTGCCTTTGGTGCTTTAGGTGGAGATCTTTCTTGCCTAAGCTCTAATCCTGCAGGGATTGCGGTATACAGAAAAAATGAATTCAGCTTTACCCCTTCTGTATTTAATCAGACCACTACTTCCGTTTTTAATGGCGTTACTTCCAGCGATAGTAAAGCCAGTTTGAATATAGGAAATATCGGATGGGTATCTTCTTATGTTAAACATGGAGAGGAGGAAGGAACACCAGGTTGGAAGGGCTTTAATTTTGCCTTTGGGTATAACAGGTTGGCTAATTTTGCTAACAATATTCTAATCAAAGGCAATTCAAACACTTCTTTAATTGATAGTTATGTTGCCAACTCGGCCGGAATTCAATCTTCAGATCTGGATCCTTTTGGTGCTCAATTAGCCTTTAATGCCGATCTAATGGATTCAATTCCAGGGAACTCGAATCATTATTTTAGTAATGTACCTTTGACCGGACCACTAACTCAAACGAAAACGATTTCTACAACTGGTGGAATGGGCGAAACCTACTTAAGTATGGGTGGAAACTACAGCAATAAGTTATACCTTGGTGTTACCATAGGTTTTCCGAGAATCCGTTTCGATGAGCAATCTACCTATACCGAAACAACTACTGTTGCCGATACCAGTTCAAATACTCAATTCAAATCCTTCAAATATACCAGCAGTTTAAACACTCAGGGTTGGGGGTCAGTAATTAAATTTGGAGCCATTTACAGGGCAACAGATTGGTTGCGTATTGGTGGTGCTATCCATTCTCCAACCTATTTTAATTTAACAGATCATTATAGTAATACATTAACTGCCGACAATAGATTCAATGCCAATCAAACCTTAAATTCTCCAGAGGGTAATTTCAATTACAGCATCACCACTCCCTGGAGGGCAATAGGAAGTGTGGCATTTATAATTGCTAAACAAGGGATCATAAGTGCTGATTATGAATTTGTTGATTATTCCTCGTCAAGAATTCATTCAAGTGATTTTGATTTCTCAGATGTAAACAGCTTAATTCTTTCAAAATACGCCCCTGCAGGTAATATCCG
>Ga0206888_1231_pt1 | contig 11681 bp, 13 predicted proteins | sample Alteio_BWOrgHeat_90_FD_153258 | JGI IMG/M metagenome (GOLD analysis project Ga0206888, IMG submission 153258) | Enriched cells from forest soil in Barre Woods Harvard Forest LTER site, Petersham, Massachusetts, United States - Alteio_BWOrgHeat_Nextera4 ... | reverse complement strand
AAGCTCATTTGGATCGAGACACCCACCAACCCGACATTAAAGATCACGGACATCGGGGCAATAGCAAAAATTGCAAAGGCACACAACTGCCTGCTTTGCGTGGATAATACCTTTGCCTCTCCGGCCCTGCAGCAGCCATTACTGCTGGGCGCCGACCTCGTCGTCCATTCCGGAACAAAATACCTGGGCGGCCATAGCGACCTGATAGCAGGGCTCGTCGTGACGGCAGAACCCGAATTGGGCCAGAAAATAAAGTTCTTTCAAAACGCCGGTGGCGCCATTCTCGGGCCCTTTGACAGCTGGTTGCTGATCCGGGGTATCGAGACCCTGCATTTGCGCGTACGGCAGCATTCCGCCAATGCAAAGGCTATCGCCACCTTCCTCGAAGGTCATCCGGCAGTGGACAAAGTATATTACCCGGGGCTGGCTACCCACCCGGGGCATGACATTGCCAAAAAGCAGTCGAAAGGATTTGGCGGCATCGTATCTTTTTCGTTGAAGGAAGACAACCTTGCGGCTGCAACTGCGTTTGTTACTTCGACGGAGTTGTTCAAACTGGCCGAAAGCCTCGGAGGCATCAAGAGCCTGGTGTCGCATCCGGCAGCTATGACGCATAAGACGATACCGGCGGAAAGGCGTAAGGCTGCCGGTGTGACGGATAGCCTGATCCGCCTATCTGCGGGACTGGAAGACGCCGAGGACCTGGTTGCCGATCTGCAGCAGGCGCTCGATCGATTGGCGATCAAGACAACACGAAAATTGGAAAAAGCAATCTAAATAAAACAAATAAGCACTATTCATGGATACACATAAGCAGTTGACCATCGGTCTTTTTGGTTTTGGCGTAGTAGGAGAAGGGCTCTACAAGATCCTGAAGCAAACCCCATCCCTCAAGGCATCTATAAAAAAAGTCTGTATCAAGCATCCCGGCAAGAAACGGGAGGCGCCGGCAGAGCTCTTCACGACTGACCGGGATGCCATCCTCAACGACCCGGAGATCAACGTAGTGGTGGAAGTGATCAACGAGTCGGGGCCCGCCTTTGACATCGTCTCACGCGCCCTGAAAAGCGGCAAATCGGTCGTCAGCGCGAGTAAAAAAATGATCGCCGAACACCTTCCCGAGCTGTTGCAACTGCAGAAGGAGACGAATGCCTCCTTCCTTTATGAGTCGGCGGCCTGTGCTTCCATCCCCGTCATCCGCAACCTCGAGGAATACTATGACAACGACCTGCTCCACTCCATAAAGGCGATCGTCAACGGCAGTACGAACTTTATCCTGACGAAGATGTTCGAAGAAAAACTGGATTTCCAGGAAGCGTTGCTGCTGGCGCAGCAGCTGGGTTTTGCCGAAAGCGACCCATCGCTGGATGTGGAAGGATATGATGCCGCCAACAAATGGACCTTCCTGCTGACACATGCCTATGGTATCGTGGAAAAAACGAGCAATCTCGTCTTCACCGGCATCCAGCACGTACAGGCCGGGGATGCGGAAGTAGCGCGCGAGAAGCACTATGATATAAAACTGGTCGCCCAGGCCAAAAAATTAGCCAACGGGAAAGTAGCGGCGTTTGTATTGCCGCAGTTTATCCGGCAGGACGATCACCTGGCTTTTGTAAAGAACGAGTTCAACGGCGTAGTGATCGAGAGCGGGTTTGCCGACAAACAATTCTTTTATGGCAAGGGCGCAGGCTCCTTCCCCACCGCCTCAGCCGTACTAAGTGATCTTTCCGCCCTGCGGTACGAATACAAATACGAATACAAGAAACTCTACCATCATACCCCGCACGAATTGACGGATGACTTTTATGTACGGGTCTACCTGAGCTTTGACGATCTGAAGTATATTCCCAAAGACCGGTTCCAGTCCATAGAGGAATGGCATGCGGATAATGACCGGAAATACCTCATCGGCGTGATCCACTTCCGGGAGATAAAGCAGAACAACTGGTGGCGGGAGAATGGTACGTCGCTGGTGCTGACGCCCGATCCGATCATCGAGGATATGGATGTGCGCCAGCTGAAAAAGAAGAGCCTGCAACTGGCGGGGTTGATCTAAAGTCGGCAGGCGTACCCAACCGGCGGTTCATGCGCCGGCCTGTTCCTTTTGATGGCGCCACATTTCATAAAAAGCGGCGTCGTTGTCGCGGAGGTATTCGAATGTACCCTCGGAGATGATCCGGCCCTGGTGAAGGACATAGATGTAGTCGAAGCGGGAAAGAAGATGCAGGCGGTGGATGGATGAGATGAGGGCCTTGTCGGCGAAGGCCTTGAAAAGCCCATCGTAGATCAGCGCTTCGGTGCGGGGGTCGACGCTACTGGTCGGCTCGTCAAGCAGGACGAGGTCGCTGTCGCGGGCGGCAAGGATGCCCCGGGCCAGGGCGAGCCGTTGTTTCTGGCCGCCGGAGAGATTGACGCCTTTTTCCCGGATATCGGATTCCAGCCCCTGGGGCAGTTGCCGGATGACCTCAGTAAAATGGGCGCTTTCGCAGACCTGGAGGATCTCCTCTTCGGAAAAGGGTAGGCCGAGCGTAATATTATAGGCGAGGGTATTTTCGAAGATCTCGGGTTCCTGGGGAAAAAGGGTAACCGCTTCATTGACCCGCTCCAGCAGGGCCCTGGCAGCTTCAGCGGTTGCACCGGAAGAGACTTTACCGGCCCCATCGAGCCGGATCTCAAAACCGGGTTCGGGGAAATACAGCCCGCGGAGTAAGGCAAGGAGGGTGCTCTTGCCGCTGCCGCTTTCACCAATGAGGGCGATCCGCCGGCCCCGCCGGATGTGGAGGTGTAGGTTGTGAAGGCTCTGGGCGCCCCTACTTTGATCATAGGAGGTGTGATAGGAGAAGTTGAGTCTTTCGATCTGCAAGGCCGTCCAGCCGGCAGGTAGTCCGTCGGGATGGTCGGCACGGTGCTGCTCGGCAAAAGCTTCGCTTATCACAGAGGCCGTCTGGACATGTGTGTTATATTGTATGATGGACGTATACTGCCAGGCGATGTCATAGAAGACGCTGGTAAACGTATTGACATAGGCTAGTAAAGTGACCAGGCCGCCAACATAAAACAATTTTCCCGGCACCCAATGCTGGTAGATAAACCCAAGAGTGATGATGCCATAGATGATACCGATCATCATTTCGGCGGTGAACCATTTCCATTCATTGATAAGCGCGCTTTTGCGAAAGGGGCGGACGATCTGCGCCACCTTATTAAGGAGTCCCGTCTCCATGCTTTTTTCGAGTCGCAGGGTGATGACGGTCATAATATTGGAAAGACTGTCGAACAGCGTGGCAGACACGACATGCTCCTTTTCATTCATCTCATTGAGGGCCTTTATAAAAGGTTTGTCGAAACCCCGGATAATGAAAATGGTGGCAACGCCCATGATGACGGCAAGGCTGCCGTACAACGGTGAGAAGTACAGAATGGCGATGATGGAGAAGACGAACTTCGTAAAAGCATACATATACATAAAGCCGTTATCGAAGAAATCGCGGAGCGCTTCATACGCTTTACGGACCCGGTTGATGGTAGCGCCGCTATGATGGTCCTGGTGCCATTTTACCGGGAGATGCAGCACCTGGTGGTATCTTTCCTGCAGAAAATTCCGGCTGAGGTGAAAAGCGAGCGTTCGTTCCATTATGCGGGCGGGGCCGTGGAAACACCATTGGACGAATTTTATCGTGATAAAGCCCAGGATATAGAGCAGGGAATAATGCCATACATGGCCGACATCCTGCTGGAGATGACCGATGAACCAGCCAAACAGAATAGGGTTCAGCATAATGACCAGGTTCGAGCAAATGAACATGAAATAGACGAGGAGGTATTTTTTCCTTTCGTTGCGGGCATAACGCCAGGCAGTGCTGAGCAGGGAAAGATAAGGATTGGCCATGGGTTGTAAATTTAGCTCCTAATTCCCGACGGGCCACATCCTATTTGGCAAATCTTCCTCCAAAGAAGTCGCCCTTGTTCCAGGAAGGCCGCGAGGGGTCTTCGCAGACGAGCAGCCCGATGAGGAAGTTGAGCTTGACATGTGTAGCCCCGGCATTGAAGTCGAAGGCCTGGCTCATATCGTCTTGCGGGGTGTGATAGGTGGTACGGCGCCAATCCACGTCGCTGTGGCTTCGGTCGACAGTGTCGGCAGCAACGGTTTTAAACCCGCTTTTGATGAACAGGGAAGGAATTCCCTTACGGATAAAGCTGTAGTGGTCGCTGCGGATGAATACCACTTGTTCGGGAAAGGGGTCGGGGCCGATGCCCAGACCTAAATAGCCGGCGGCCGCCTCTACCTGGCGGGAAAGGCTGGAATGCAGGGCGCCATAAGGGACGATATCCAGCACCGGGTGAAAGAAGAAAGGCATGTCGAGGGACATATTGGCCACGATGTCTTTTTGCGGTACGGTCGGATGGTTGATAAAATAATCGCTTCCCAGCAAGCCATATTCTTCCCCGGTGACGATCGTGATGATCACCGAACGTTTTGGAGCTTTTGGCAGGCTACGGAAGGTGCGGGCAATTTCCAGCACCAGCGCTACGCCGGAGGCGTTGTCATGCGCGCCGTTGTAGATCGAATCCCCCTTGACGGGCGAGCCGATGCCGAAGTGGTCGAGATGGGCGGTATAGACGATGTATTGCTTTTTCAAAACAGGGTCACTGCCGGGGATGACACCGACCAGGTTGGACGTATGGACATCGGTGAGAACGGTAGTCACCTGCATCGTCGCCTTTACCAGGAGTTGGAAAGACTGTGGCTCACCGGCTTTTGCTTTACCCACTATGGTTTGCCAGTCATGACCGGTGCCGGCGAAGAGTTTTTCGGAAAGTGCGGGATTCAATGCCGCGATGACCTTTAGCTCAGGGAAATCCGGCTGTAGCTGGCCGTTTGCGTCTGCCCAGCGATAGGTCCCCTGCCCTGCCCGTTTTACTCCGGCGTCCCAGGCTGCGGCATTACCGGCGGGCGAAAGGGTGATGACCCCCACCGCGCCTCTTTTTACGGCTTCGGCAAACTTTGTAGCGGCACTGGAGAAATAAGCCCTTTCGTTGGAAGGGAAGATGGCAGGCGCCTGATCGAAATAGACGACGATCCTGCCCTTTACATCCGTATTGGCATAGTCGTCATAGTGCAGCTCGGGAGCGTAGATGCCATAGCCCACAAAGACGAGGGCGGCGGTGACAGCGGAGGCGGTGCCGTAGTAATAGGGATGAAGCAGGAAATCTTTGCCATAGACAAGGGTTTCGGCCGCCGCACCTTCCCCGAGGGTGAGGGATGAGCCCGAAACGGCTACAGTCCCTTTCTTAAACAGAACAGGTTGGATATAGGAGCCCCCATTGACACCGGGCACCAGGCCCATCGCTTTGAATTTCTCCTGTACATAGGCGGATGCCAGGGTGAATCCCCGGGTGCCGGGTTGGCGGCCTTCAAAGCCATCGGAGGCCAGGATGCTCATCGCGGTATGAATGGAATCGGCGCTGATCCTGTCGAAAGCGGCGGCTACCTCCGGCTGAAGATCGGCCGGAATGGCGGCTGTGGATTGGGCGCAGGCCTGGATCGAAAAGAAGGCCAGGCCCAGGAGGAGGGCAGTCGATTGCCGGCGGGTCTTGCTGTGCATACAGCAATATACCCCTCAATTCTTAAAAAGACTCGTTCAGGTTGAGGAAAAATCCTTTGTTGCCGAAACGGCCAAAGGCATAGTCCAGGCAGAGGTTGGTGCGGGTGGCCTTGTTGAACAATATCCTCAGACCGCCGCCGTAGCCGGGTTGGAATTGCTGGAATAGCTTTGTTCCCTGCTGATCGTTGCCCGTTTGCAGATTACCGAAGACCACCCCGCTGAGGAATTTGTTGGCCAGGATGGGAAAGCGCAATTCCAGTTCTGTATCGTTGAATTTGGTTCCTTTGAAGTATTGCGACGTATAACCCCGGCCGCTGCGAAAAGTGCCGTCCCTCGCCGTCCCCGGCAATTCAAGGTAAGGGATGTTCCCCGCTACGAGGTAGGAGCCCCAGTTCCAGAAAGCAAGAACCGTTTCGGGGCTGGCAGATGATAAGCTGAAATATTTCCGGAAGTCGGAGGTCAGCTGTACGGAGTTTTTGGAACTACCGATCCAGGTCTGATTGATCCGGATACCGGCATCGAAATAGATGCCCTTATAGGGGCGGTTCGGGTTGTCGCGGGTGATGTACTCCAAATTAAAAAGAAAGCCGTTGGCCGAGTAATGATCCTGGGGAAATCCATGCTGGTTATTGTACACGCTGGATGGAGTGGCATTGTCGATGGTATCGTTGTCATTGATGCTTCGCCTGATCTCGAACGACATTCCGGCGCCGACAAAGAGGTTCTTCGCCACGTTCTTGTATACTTTTTCCCTTATGTTAAGGTAATAGGAGTGGATAGGGTAGACCTTGTGCGTAGGGTCCGCCAATACCGAATCGGTGGCGCTTCCACCTTTGAAACCGCGCCCGATGCCGAGACCATAGTCGGGGGTCACTGTCTTGGCAACCACCAGGTTGCCCTGGAAGTTATACTTGTTGCCCGGGGTAAAAAGATTGTGATTGACATAAAAATAAATGATCCCTTTTGTAGTGATCGATGCCGATGTGGCCGCAACGGAAAAAAGGGTATTCGGATCATTCCCCAGCTTCCGGCCTGCTACCGCCTTTATCCCCAGTTGGCCGCCGATGGTTGGATTGGCGGCGACATTGGGCACGACGGTTACCCCCGATACGTTGTGCGACGGCGGAACGGGCTGGTTGTGATGGAGGATGAAACGGGTGAGATTGCCAAAATCGTATTCCTTGTCAAGGCTATCCGCCGGGTGTTGCCGCTGCGAGGTGGGAACCCGTAAGGAGTCGGCTTTTAGGGAATCGGCCGGATGGCCCGTCTGACTGTGCACAATTCCTTCTATACCAATACAAAAAAACAAAAAAAGGCAAAGCCGGCTATACATGAATTGGGTTCCTCTATTCGAATTGACAAAATGACTATAGATTTCTGACAGAAAGTATTACAAAGGTCATTCCGGATTGTTTCACAAGGGAAAAGAATTTTAGCAGGGGAATAAAACCCCCAGGTTGGGAATTCTGGTTAAATTCGAACGAACAAGATATGAATAACAAAGTATTGATCTTTGACGATGACAAAGATATTCTCGAAGTCTGCTCTATCGTATTAAAAACCAATGGCTTTACGGTAGCCGTTCAAAATAATTGCGAAGGCATTTTACAGCGATTGGACCACCACCGGCCGGACGTTGTACTGATGGATAATAAAATTCCGCCGCTGGGGGGCATTCCCGCTTGTCAGACGATCAGGTCCTCCCTGGTGCACGCCGCGCAACAGCCGGCTGAACGAGCAGGCTGCCTCAGACCGCCGGACGCAGCTTACTGAAGCGTTGCTCCAACTGTCGGAGCCACTTTTTTCTTTTTTCTTCAGACACGAATTTTACCATCCCCAGGTTGATCCATTTTCTATTACGATACCCCATTTCCCAGAATGTCCCCGCGAATAGCGCCTTTTTTATGGCATTGCCAAACAAGAGGCGATAGACCAGGGGCGCACTGTTCATGGTCGTTATCAGGGTGATACCCTGTAGGCGGTGAAGCCTTTCATCATGGCCGGCATCAGCTCCCACCAGATGGGGAAGATAAAGACGAGGTAGTCGGCCTGGCGAAGCGCTTTTACTACAGATTGGAGAATAGCGTTGCAGAAACTTCCTTCATAAGGGTGGTTGAAGACAATGGCGACTTTCATATTCTTTTTTCTACAAAGCTCTTTATCGGCCGGCCGCCGGACGATAACAATTGTTAAGAACCGCGACTGGCTGATCCTTCCAATCCTTTCGCCTGCATCATCGGCGGGCCTCCTTTACCTGCTTTTCGGGGAATATCCCCGGCCGGCAGCCCTTTTTACGGCACCTGCATGGCCTGCGCCGGTACGGTTGCGGGGGCGAGGAGCCCGGTCATCAGCGCGTGCTACCCGGTTACCCGGCTATGGATGAACGAGGTACCGATTGACCTCACCAATTGTGGGGATAGCGTGGAAAAGGCGGCCGGATGCGGGTTTCATGGCGCTACCCTGCCGGGCTTACCGATACCCTGGAGGCGGGAATCCGGCTGTTGGCGGGTGGGTTGGCATTGGACAGGCGGATGGGAAAAACACCTGTCCGGATGGAATTGACACGCACGTCCCCGGGGAAAATTTTGGCCGCCGCCCGTCGAATTTTTTAAAATTTATGCATTCAGAAAAATAAATATCTGTACATTTATTTCATTAACCCATTAAAATGAATTAATCATGGCAAAAGCTATCAAGAAAGCTGCGAAGAAAGCAGTCAAAAAAGCCGCTAAAAAGGCACCTGCAAAAGCAGCAAAAAAAGCGCCTAAGAAAGCGGCGAAAAAAGCTTCTACACGCAAGCCTAACGCGGCATTTATGACACCTCTTTCTCCCAGCGCAACACTGGCAGAAGTCATCGGCAGCAAGCCTCTGCCCCGTACGGAGATCGTTAAGAAGATATGGGATTATATCAAAAAGAACAACCTGCAGGATAAGAAGAACAGGCGTATGATCAATGCCGATACGAAGCTAAAAGCTGTTTTCGGCGGAAAAGAACAGGTTTCCATGTTCGACCTCGCCAAGATCGTCAGCAAGAACGTGAAGTAAGGCGAGTCCGGCGGTTGCAATTATCCGTTAAAGATCGACCTGCCATCAGCTGATGGCAGGTTTTTTTATTTTTACAGGTCGACATCCAGCTCCTGGCCGGTGATGGCATAGAAGAAATTCTGCAACTGGTGTACATACCTGATGCCGACGCGTGCAGGCGTGGCGTGTCGCAGCTTCAGCCCGTCCCCGGTAAATTCGAAATCCGTATGCGTGTTCCCGTAAGTAAGGATCCATTCTTCGCGGACGAAATTCCTCAGCCCGCATTTTTCCAGCATCTTGGGAGTAAGTTCGATAGGTTCTATCTCCTGTAGTTCCGCCTCCTTTACCACCTCCACTACCTGCATGGTATAAGAATAATTGTAGCCGCCGCTGACTTTCGAGGTTTGCCTGTTTACGTTGAGCTGGGTGTCGTATACGACTGTGTTGGAGAGGATTTGCTGGACGGTGATCACTTCGCCCCTTTGATTGAATACCTTGTTCCCAAATCGAAGATCTTTTGCGTGTAACATAGAGTCCGTTTTACAATTTTTGAAATACAATGAATTGTCTCATGGTAGTTCAAGGGAATAGACTCTATGGGTGGATTAACGGGGTACAAGATACTAGCCGAAGGCGAAACTTGCAACCCCCCGGGTCAAAAAAGTCCGAATCCCCGCATCGCGGGGGTTTGGATCAACTGGTTATCAAAGCTCTGGAACATTATAATGTGTATAAGTCGCGTGGGTAGCCTTTAAATACAGCTTCATGGCCCTCGCTTCGCCGGTGCACCAATGTTGGTAGTCGGTGATGGCTCATTGTCGCCGATGGCGTTGTCCATCCCCGCGTCGGCGCGCCAGCGGAGGAAAGCGTCATAAAAGGATCGCATGGCTGGCGGCGGCGCGGGATCCCATTCGATGCGGGTATGGTCATAGTCCAGAACACAGAGGATACCCTCTCTGTCCAATAAGGATCTCATTTTCCGGATAACGGGCTCAGGGTTGGCGATCCATTGGAGCGTACGGGCAATAGTAATGACCTGGTATTTGCCGGCGATACTCTCGTCGAGGATATCGGCGCAGGTAAAGCTGAGATTGGAGATCGCTTTGAATTTTTCCTTCGCGAGGGCTATGAGCTCGCTGCTGCGATCGACGCCGCTAACGCTGCCTGATACCCCGACAAGGTCCACGATGCCGCGGGTAATGGCGCCTGCCCCGCAGCCGACGTCAAGGACCTTTTGACCCGGCTTTATTACCGTAAGGAGGTTGGCATTGGAGTTTATAAGCGTCCGTTCGTCCAGGACGGCTACGGCGCCCGAAGGCATTTCCGCGCGTTGCCGGGCATTTGTACTCATCCGTCGAATATAGGATAATAAAGGATTAGCGGTACAGGGTTTTTACCGGTTTTTTCGTAGGTTTAGGCCGCCCAAAAATGTAAGTCAATGAAAGAGTCACCAAAAACCTTTTTCGCCCCCGAGCTGCTGATCAACAGCGGGGTGATGGAACTCGACTTCTATAAGAACGCCTTTGGCGCCGTAGAATTGAGACGATTTTCCAACGATGACGGGAGCATTCACGTTTCAGAAATGACGATCGACGGCGCCCTTTTCCATTTTCATGAGGAACGCCCCGACGCAGGCCACCTCAGTCCCGAACACGCGAAGGGAATTACTACCATAATCGGGCTGATGGTTGCCGATGTCGATGCGATGATGACCCGTGCGCTGGCGGCGGGTGCTACGCTGAGATCTCCCGCCCAGAGTTACGACTATGGTTACCGGCAGGGCCAGGTAATTGACCCCTTCGGTCATGTCTGGCAGATCGAAATGGTGATCTAACTGGTATGATCGTGCAGGATCTTCCAGCCGTTCTTCCGGTGTACGCATACCAGGGAATAACGCCCCGAAAGCACGGGCAGGTTACCGCCGCTGAGCGTAAACCGGCCGGTCAGCAGGACATAGTCCCCGGTGAGCGGGATTATTTGAAACTGATCGAACCCCAACTTCTGAAGAGGGGCGCCTGCCTTGAAATAGGTCTGGCGATAATGGATCATCATCGTGTCCTTATTCATCAGACCATGCCTGGACATCATGGTGGCGCTGTCGTCATAGGAGTCCATAAAGGCAGCAAGATCTCCCTTATTCCAGTCTGCTGCTGATCTTTGCATGACACCGATGAGCGCTGCGGTATCCGCCAGGGCGGATGAGGGCATCGCGGCCGAAGCCGTGGGTGCCGCCGGGCTGTCGGTTTTTGTTGGGGTCGCGTTGGACCCGTTGTTCTGGCAGCGCGTGAACAGCAGGGCCAGCAGGAGGAGGGGAAGAATGTTTTTCATGATAAACTAAAGATAAGCAAAAAAGCCCCTGAGATTGTCGCTTTTACCCCGTATACGCCCGGGCGCCACGAAGTACTTTTGCGGATGACCAAACCCATTCATCCATGTTATCGACACCCATCATCACCTATCGCGATCCCCGGTATTATGCAGCGATAAGAATGCGCGTCGCCATCCGGGATATCCCCGATGCCCTTCCCCCGCTGCACCCGGAGGTCGTTGCCTGGCTAAAGAAAAAGGAAATAACCCCGGATGGGCCGCCTTTCTTTCATTACCTGCAAATGACCGCGGATGAACAGTTGCTGGTAGAGGTGGGGCTGCCCGTCCCCGATGCGGTGGCGGGTGACGACCGGATCATCGGGGGAATGTTTCCCGGGGGCGACTATGCGACCCTTATCCATACCGGCGACTATTGTTATCTGATGGAGGCGCATATGACCCTGGATGCCTGGGTGGAGGAAATAGGGCGGTGCGACAAGGAAACCATTGCCGGAGAAGGGATAGCCTTTGGCGGCCGCACCGAATTTTATCGTACGGACGAGCAGGAAGTGCCCGATCCGGCGAAATGGGAAACCGAAGTTTCGTTCTTCCTGCCGCCCAAAGGCAGCCGGGCCGCCCTCTTTTTTTATCTTCCCCAGTAAGTTCAGCAGAAAGGCGACAAGCAGTATGGTCACGCCGATGGATCCTGTCCAGTCCGTTATCGTCATGACCGCAACTTACAAA
>Ga0206888_1230_pt1 | contig 11719 bp, 8 predicted proteins | sample Alteio_BWOrgHeat_90_FD_153258 | JGI IMG/M metagenome (GOLD analysis project Ga0206888, IMG submission 153258) | Enriched cells from forest soil in Barre Woods Harvard Forest LTER site, Petersham, Massachusetts, United States - Alteio_BWOrgHeat_Nextera4 ... | reverse complement strand
GCGGTCTTCCTTTTGTATAATGCGCGGATCATCCGGGCGACGGAGAAGTTCAAGGCCGTTATCCTTTCTTCTATTGTCGGTATCATGATCTTTTATGTCATCACTATGCTCCTGGGATTTTTTGGCGTGCATATCGGCTTTATGCAATGGGGTGACAACAGCCTGCTTGGCATCGGGGTGAATTTGTTTGTCGTGATCATCGCCGCGTTGAGCCTGGTATTGAATTTTGATCAGATAGAGACGGGCGAGCAGATGGGCGCCCCGAAGTATATGGAATGGTATGGCGCTTTTGGGTTGCTGGTGACGATCGTGTGGTTATACCTGGAGATCCTGAGATTGCTAAGCCGATTCTCGAGCAATCGTAATTAAGGAAAGATATTTGAAGAGAAAGGGGATGTCGTTGACATCCCCTTTTTTATTTCTTAAAACCAGCTTCTTATCCAGGTCTCGTCGGCGCCGCGTTTGCCTTGCAGTCTGCGACGTCGTCCGGCAACTTCTACGGCGTGGCGGAAGATGCTAATGAACACCAGGATCAGGAACAGGATGGTAAAGGGCGGTATTCCCAGGAAGGAGATCCATTTCCCACCCCAGTGACGGCGCATGGGTCTTCTCAACCGTTCTGACAGCAGGTACATGCTGGGTACCATGAACAGGGTCATAAAGAAGGCGAAGGACAGACCGAAGATGATGGTCCAGGACAGGGGCTTCCAGAACACCGCGTTGTCGCCGCCGAAATAGATGTGGGGGTTCAACTCGGAGAAGAGGGTGACGAAATTGATATTAAAGCCGACCGCCAGCGGTACCAGGGCCAGGATGGCGGCCAGGGCGGTGAGCAGGACGGGGATGATCCGGGTCTTGCCGGCTTCGATGGCTGCCTCTCTTGTTTTCATGCCGCGGGCGCGCAGTTCGTCGGTGAATTCGATCACGAGGATCCCGTTCTTTACGACAATCCCTGCGAGACCGACGATACCGAGGCCGGTCATGATGACGGACACCTCCATTTTCGTGATGGCGAAACCCAGTATGACGCCGATGACGCTGAAGAGGATCTCGGTGAGGATGATGACCGGTTTACTGACGGAATTGAATTGCAGGACGAGGATGATGAGGATCGTAGCCAGGGCGATGACCAGGGCTTTCCCAAGAAACGCGCCTGTTTCGGCCTGTTGCGCACCTTCACCCGTCTGGGTGATGGTGACGCCGTCCGGTTTCTTTTTGAAGTCGGCGATGGATTTGGCCAGTTGCTGATTGACAGCGGTGGGGGTATAGCCGTTGAGCACATTAGACTTCAGCGTGATCACTCTTTTTTGATTCTTGCGTTTGACGCTGCCAAGGGTGCTGGTATAGTCTACGTGTACCAGGGAGCTGATGGGGACGTTCTTTATCTGGCCGCCGCTGGCAATATCGCGGAAGGTGACATTCATGTTTAGCAGATCGATGAGGTTCTTGCGCTGAACGGCCAGGTTACGGATCTGAATCTTATATTCATCTTTTCCTTCTTTGATCTTCGAGGCTTCCAGTCCGAACAATGCCGTCCGCAACTGCTGGCCGATCTGCGCAGAACTTACGCCTTCGGTCATGGCCCGTTGGCGATCTACTGTCAATGTTATTTCCGGGTTCGTAAGGTCGATATCCATTTTCAGCTCTTCCACCCCGGCGGTCTGGATAGAGTCGAGGTAATTTTTCAAGGCCACGGCCCCCTTGATGAGGTTGTCAAAGTCTTCGCTGGCGACTTCGATATTCACCGGCGGGTCGGTGGGGGGTCCACCCTGTTCCTGGTCGACGGCGATCTCCGCACCGGGGATGCCCGTCATGACATGGCGGATCGAATCGAGGTATTTTGCTGTTACGACGCCGTGACGTTTTGCGAATTCCACGAAGGAGACCTGGATACGGCCCAGTTCGGGATGGGTACTCTGGTCGCCGCTGGTGGGATCGTTGGCACCAATGGCTACGTTGGCGATGACGCTTTCTACAACGGGATTTGATTTTCCGTCTTCCATGCCCAGTACTTTATATACCCGGCCTTCCAGCATCCGGGTGACCGAGTCCGTATAGTCCACGTTGGTGCCTACGGGCAACTTGAGATAGACATAGATCTGGTTGGGGTCGCCTTTCGGGAAGAACACGACCTGTACGTTCCGGGCGCCGAACAAGACGAAGGAGAAGATGAGCAGCAGGAAGGTGCTGAACAGCAGCCAGGCCGGCCGCCATCCCTGGAGGGCCCAGCGGAGCAGGCTTTCATAATGTCCCATGATCCAGGGAAGGACCTTGTTCTGGAAACCGTGGATTAGACGGTCGAACACAAATTTGTTAAGGATGGCCAGGACGACAAGGGCGAGCAGCAGGTTCCCTAAGAAAGTGATGTGCGCCAGGTCGAACAGGACGCCAAAGCCTACCGCGATCCAAAAGCCCGGTTTTTTGAAAATAGCGGCGGGCGAGCGTTTCCCTTCCTCTTCGGGATGGTTCATGAAGTCCACGGCGAAGACCGGGTTCATGATGAAGGCGACGATCAGGGAGGCCGCGAGGGTAAAGATCAGCATGGCGGGGAGATAGATCATGAACTTCCCGATGATGCCCGGCCAGAACAGCAGGGGGAAGAAGGGCGCCAGGGTCGTCAGGGTACCGGCAAAGACGGGAACGAAAACCTCGCCTGCGGCCATCATGGCCGAGCGGGATGAGTCGAGGCGGCCTTTTCCCTGGGTGAAGATGCGGTGGGTGTTCTCGATGACCACGATGGCATCGTCTACGATGATGCCGAGGCCAAAGAGCAGGGCGAAGAGGACGATGAAATTAAGCGTAACCGCTGTTCCGATGACGATATTCGCCGCGGGAAGAAAGACAAAGGCGACGAACATACTTAGCGGGACGGACAGGGCCACGAAGAAAGCGTTGGTCACACCCATGAAGAACATAAGGATGATGAGCACCAGGATGAAACCGATGATAATGGAATTGACCAGGTCGTTGAAGGAGGTGCGCGTCAGATTCGATTGATCGCCGGTGATCGCGACCTTCAGGTCTCTCGGCAGGTCGGTCTGCATCTCTGCCACGGTCTTCTTTACGTCGTCGGAGGTCTGGATCAGGTTCTCCCCCGAGCGCTTGATGATATTTAGGGTGACCACGTTCTTCCCGGCGAGGCGGGCATAGCTTTCCCGGTCTTTTATCGTATCCTTGATCGTGGCGATGTCTTTCAGGTATACCGCTCCGCCGCCATCCGGGCTGCGGACGATGATCTGCTGGATGTCCTGGGCGGTATGGAACTGGCCCTTCAACTGGAGATTTCGCTTCATGGTCCCCACATCCAGCAGGCCACCGGAGATATCCAGGTTCTCTCCTTTTACCGCGTTGCTGATGTCGTCGAAGGTGACATTATGCGCGCGCATCTTATAATTATCGACATTGATCTGGAACTCCCGTTCGGGGGCGCCGACGATGTCTACCCGGTTGAGCTCGGGCAGGTCTTCCAGTCTGTCCTTCATGTCATCGGCGAATTTTTTCAGCCGCTGCTGATCATAATCCCCGCTGATGTTGACATACATGATGGGTTGATCGGAGAAGCTCACTTCCAGGGCGGTGGGTTGCTGGGTAAGATCGGTGGGAAGGTCTTGTTTGGATTTGTCGACGGCGTCCTTTACTTTTTGCAGGGCGACGTCGGTCTGTACGTCCGTTTCGAATTCGACGACGATGGCCGAATAGTCCTGTTGGGAGGTACTGGTGAATTTATTGATCTTGGCACCGGTGATAGCTTTGATCTGTTTCTCTATCGGCCGGGTAACCAGGTTCTCCATATCCTTTGGAGAAGTACCGGTATAGATGGTGGACACATAGATGGTCGGGATCACGATGTCCGGGAACTGTTCCTTGGGCAGGGTCACGAATTGGAACACCCCCCAGGCGCTCACGATGAGCATGAGCAGGTAGATGGAAGTCTTATTCTTTATGCTCCAGGTGGTGGGGCCGAAGTTTTTGAATTTATCTGTAAAATTTTCTAAGGCGCTCATAAGTGCTTTTTTCAATTGATGAGGAATGGCGGCCGCGTTGCCGGCGTGGCTATTGTGTCGTGATCAACTGACCTTCGTAAAGGCCCTGGAAGCCATCGGTGATGAGTTGATCGCCTTGTTGCAGGCCGCCGGTGACCTCGATCTTGTCGGAATAGGTCTGGCCGATGGTGATCGTTTTCTTATGCGCGATGGACTTGCCGCCTTCGGTTGTGGACACCATTACGTATTTCCCTTTTTCATCGGTCTGGAGGGTATTGACGGGGATGGAGAGGACATTGGTGGCGTTGTAGTCCTGGAGTTTTACGACGGCGACCTGGTTTGCGCGGATGTCTTTCGCGTTGGGGATATGGATCTCTACCTGGAAGGCACGGTTGCCGGTGTTGATCACTCTCCCTGCGATGCGGACGACGCCGGTGATCTCTTTATTATTCAGGCCGGGGAGGGCGATCTTTACCGGGGTACCCACTTTTACTCTTTCCTGGTAGATCTCCGGCACCTGGACGACGACCTTCAGGTTATCGGTGTTGACTATCTGGAGGGCCTGGCTTCCGGGGGCGAAGCTCTCCCCTACTTTTATCATGAGGGTATTTACCGTGCCGCTGATGTCGGCATAGACGTTCGTGAAATCGAGTTGTTCCTGCGCGATCTTTAGCTGGCTTTCGGCCTGGTCGACCTGGTTCTTTGCGTTGACGAGGTCTACTTCCGTGCCGATCTTCTCATCCCAGAGGTTTTTACGTCGTTGGTAGAGGTCTTTTGAATAAGCAACCTGGGTTTGGGCGCTGGCCAGTTGCTGGCGTTGGACGGCGTCATCCAATTTGAGCAGGAGCTGGCCTTTGTTGACGTGGTCGCCCTGGCGGATCAGGACTTCGCGGACGACTCCGCCTTGTCCCCGCGGGGACAGATAGGAAATATTCTCTGCTTCGACGTCCCCCTGGAGATCGATATAGTGGGTGAAGGAGGTGGGAGCAAGTGTAGTGAGTGCCACCAGCTTTGCCTTTTCCTTGCTCCCGGAAGTGGAGTCGGCTTTGCCGACCTCGGCTTCGAGTGCAGTGATCTGTTTTGACAGTTTTTCCTGTTGTTCTTTCAGGGCGGCCAGTTGCGCCTGTTTCCCTTGCAAAGAATCGTCCTTCTGAACGGAGCCACTGCCGCAGGCAGCCAGCAACAGGGAAGAGGCGATAACAACAGTCAGTATCTTATGCATATCAGTCGATTTTATTTAATTCTTACAATAGTTGTGTTATAGTTTTCCGATGGCGTTGAGGTAATCCACCCGGGCGGCTATGGCGCTATACAGGGCGTTGAAATAATTGGCCTGTGCCGTCCGTTGGTCCGACAGGGCCGTGGTGATCTCCAGGTTGGAGCCAAGACCTTGCTCGTATTTTTTCCGGGTCTGTGTATACACGCGTTCTGAAAGATCCATATTCTTCTTCTGGTAGTCGAGGGTTGCAAGCGCCGCGGTGAAGCGGATCTGCGTCTCTTTTACATCATTGTCGATCCGGTTCTTCAGCGAGTCCACATTGTTCAGCGTCTGCTGGAGGCGGAGTTTTGCCTGTTTGATATTTGCGTCCTTATTAAAACCATCGAAGATGGGGATGCTGATGGCCAGGCCGACATAAGTGCTGGGGAACCAGGAGTTCTTCTGGCCGAGGTCGAACTTATTCGAATATTGGTTCTGCGCGTAGTTGGCGTTTAGTTTTGCCGTCGGGATATATTCCTTTTTATAGCGCTTTATATCGTATTCGTTGAGCTGCCGGTTGATCTGCAGCAGTTGATAGTCGCGGCGATCCGCATATTTATAGTCATCGCCGAGGACCGCGTCGCGCACTGTCTCGTAGGTGAGGGTGTCGGTGAGGTGTAAGGAATCCTTTACCGGCATTCCCATCAGGACTTTGAGCCCGAGGTACCCGTTGGAGAGACTGTATACCGTCTGGATCTTTTCCGACTCGAGGTTGGCGAGTTGAACGGTGGCTTTGTCTACGTCCAGTTGCTCGGCAAAGCCATTCTTGAACATTTCTGTAGAATTGCGCAACAGGGCCTGCTGGCTGGTAATGTTTGCATCTATCTGGTCGATCTGCCATTTACCGATGAGCAGTTGGTAGTAGATCTTATAGATATTGGCGCGGAGGACCTGTTCGGTGACCTCCTGTTTTTTGCGATAGAAGTCAAGGGAGGCCTGCCGTGCCTGAAGACCTACGAACACCTGACCGTCGAAGAGGATCTGGGTGAGGGTCACGCCGCCGGTGGCATTGTATTGCGTACCGAACTTGAGCGGGATAAAAGTGCCCGGTTGGTTTACGAATTCGCCGGGGATCAGCGTGGTGGGGATCTGGATATAGTCTGTCAGCCCCAGGTTGCCCGTTATCTGCGGGAGGGCCTGGGAGGTGGTGGCGCGATTGCTTTGCACCTGGATCTGGTAATCCAGCAGGGCGTTCTTTACCAATACGCTGTTCTTAGATGCGTAGTCGATCGCCTGGGCAATGGAGAAATCGTGTGCCTGGGGCGGTTGGCCTGCCGATGAGGATTGCTGGGCACGGAGGTCCAAAGCCACCAATAACAGGGTAATCGATAAAAGACGACTAAGCGTTTTGTTCATGAGATGTTTTTTTGGTGCGTTCTTCGGTGTATTGTTCGATCAACTTTTTGCCTTTTTCCGTGGTGATACTATGGAGGAAGAGGATGGCCAACTCAAAATTGACTTCCGACATGCTATACCGGCTGTGGGGGAAGAGGTCTGGGTTGAATACGAGGAATGCCGACTCGATCCGGTTTTTTGCGACGATATCCCTTTGAATATCAGGCCTGTATATTCCTTCTTCGATGCCTTTCCGGAGGTTTTCGAGAATGGCTTCGTAGAGAAACTGGTATTTGTAGTCCCTGATCTTCTGGAAGGCCCGGGGATGATACTTTTCCAGGTCGTAGAGCATCATCGGGTTGGTGTAGCGAAGCATTTCTTCGAGGTCTTCTACGGCCAGGAAGATCTCGTGGACGGCGTCCCTGGAGTCATAACGGTATTGGAGACATTCGGCCTCATTCTTCCTGATCTCCTGTTCTATGACCGCGAATACCATGTCGTCTTTATCTGTAAAGAATTGGTAGATAGTCTTTTTTGAAATTCCTAATTGTGCGGCGATCTCGTCCATGGTAATGGATCGGATGCCATAGCGCATAAAAAGCTCGGTGGCTTTTATTAATATTCTGTCCTTTACTTCTGCTTTGACTTCCATTAGATTATTCCTTCTGCTTTGCTTTTGTGGCGTAAAACTACGGAAACTTTTTCCGTAACCAAAGTTTCCTTGGATGAATTGTGGATTATTTACCGGTGAATGGCGGATTTTGTCGGTGAATGGCAAAAGGGGGGATCGGGGCAGAATGACTAATTTTAGGGCCTAAAATCTGCACATGCCCTCACGCCAAATTCCCCGCAAGCTTTTCCGGCTTTTTTTGCAGGGCCTGCTTATCCTGGCTCCCATTTCGATAACCATCTGGATCCTTGTGACGGCTTTTTACTGGATCGATGGGATCCTGCCCAACCTGGTCTATACGGTCTTCCCCAAGCTTACCGGGACCGATGCCGCCGGTCTCCCGCGAAGGATCCCGGGGTTGGGGTTTATCGTTTTTATCGGCATTGCCCTTCTCGTGGGGTATATCTCCCCTTCCTTCATCGTCAGCCGGGTGGTGGATTTTGCCGAGTCGTTACTGGAGCGGACGCCGGGTATCAAGCTGATCTATTCGACGATCAAGGATTTTTTTGAAGCCTTTGCCGGGAACAAGCGGAAGTTCACGAAGTCTGTGCTGGTGAGTATCGGGGCGCCCGATGTTTGGCAGGTGGGTTTTATAACGCAGGAGGAGTTGCATGAGTTCGATCTGCAGGAATATGTTGCGGTGTATGTGCCGCAGTCTTATGCGTTTGCCGGGCATTTGTATTTTGTAAAAAGGGACCGGGTGCGGGTGTTGACGGATATCAGTAGTGCCGATGCGATGAAGTTTGCCATTTCGGGTGGGGTTGCGGAAGTGGAGGAGCAATAGCTTATCTTTGACGTCAATTAAAAATTCGTATTGTGGTTCATAATTTTAATGCAGGCCCAAGTATTTTACCGAAGGAAGTATTCGAACAAGCCAGCAGGGCTGTGCTCGACTATAACGGTACGGGACTGTCGATACTCGAGATAGGGCATCGGACCCCTTTGTTCCAGGAGGTGGTGGATGAGGCGATGGCGACGGCCCGGGAGTTGATGAAACTGGACAGCGATCATGAGTTGCTTTTTTTGCATGGGGGTGCGTCCACCCAGTTCTTCCAGGTGCCGATGAATCTGCTCAACGAGCAGGAGACGGCGGCCTATCTCGATGGCGGGGTCTGGGGTAAGAAGGCCATCAAGGAAGCAAAATTATATGGCAAGGTGGAGGTGGTTGCGAGTTCGAAGGACCGGAACTACAGTTATATTCCCAAGGGCTATGCTATCCCGGCGGATGCCGCTTACTTTCATTATACTACCAATAATACCATCGAGGGTACGCAGATGCATTCCATCCCGGAGACCTCCGTCCCGCTGATCGCCGATATGAGCAGCGATATCCTGAGCCGGGTGATGGATCTCAACCGGTTCGCGCTGATCTATGCCGGTGCTCAAAAGAATATCGGCGCTGCCGGGGTCAATATGGTGATCGTCCGGAAGGATATCCTCGGCCGGGTGAGCCGGCCCTTACCCTCCATGATGGATTACCGCGAGCATATTGCGGCCGGTTCACTCTTGAATACTCCGCCCGTATTTGCGATCTATGTTTGCATGCTCACCTTGCGTTGGCTGAAGGCGCAGGGGGGTGTTGCCGCTATCGAGGCTATCAACAACCGCAAGGCCGCTCTCCTGTATGATACGCTGGACCATTTGCCGATCTTCAAGCCTACGGTGGCAAAGGAGGATCGCAGTAAGATGAATGTAGTCTTTGTGATGGAGGACGAGGCGCTGGAAAAGGAATTCCTGGCGCAATGCAAGGCCAATGGTATGGTCGGCTTAAAAGGGCATCGCAGCGTAGGCGGCTTCCGGGTCTCCCTGTACAATGCTTTGCCGCTGGAGAGCGTCCGGGTGCTGACTGAGCTGATGAATGAATTCGCATTAAAAAAAGCATAACCACACCAAATTATTATGTCTACGATTGTCCCTTTCCAGGCTCTCCGGCCTGATCCGCAATATGCCAGCCAGGTGGCTTCAAAGCCTTATGATGTCCTGAACAGTCATGAGGCGAGGGAGGAGGCAGCGGATAATCCCCTGTCCTTTCTGCATGTTACGAAGTCCGAGATCGATCTGCCGCTGAATGTGGACACCCATTCCCAGGAAGTCTATGACAAAGCGAAGGAGAACCTGCAATCTTTTATTGAGAAAGGCATTCTTATCGAAGAGAACAAGCCCTGCTATTATATCTACCAGTTGGTGATGAACGGGCGGAACCAGACCGGGCTTGTCTGCGGCAGCAGTGTAGACGATTATGAAAAGGGGATCATCAAGAAGCACGAGCTTACGCGCCCCGACAAAGAGGCCGACCGGATCCATCATATGCAGACCATCCGGGCGCAGACGGGGAATGTCTTTCTTGCCTATACGAGTGTGGGTGCCATCGATGATCTTATCGAAGGCTGGAAGCGCGGGCATGCGCCTGCGTATGATTTTGTCGCAACCGATGGGATCGGTCACACGGTGTGGGTAGTGGATGATGAAGGGACGGTACAGGGCATCACTGCCCTTTTTGCCAATGAAGTTCCATTTACGTATATCGCCGACGGTCACCACCGGGCCGCCTCTGCCGCCAAGGTGAGGAAGGCGCTGGGCCAGGGTGCGTCCACTGCATCCGACTATTTCCTGACGACGCTGTTCCCTTCGGCGCAATTGCAGATCATGGATTATAACCGGCTTGTCCACGATCTCAACGGCCATACCGTAGAGGAGTTGGTCGATGCGCTGCAAAAAGAATTTTTTGTCGGCCGGGTAGACAAGGCCTTTCAGCCGCAGCAATTGCATGAGTTCGGGCTTTATGTCGACGGAGGCTGGTATAAGTTGGTGGCAAAAGAGGGAAGTTATCATACCGACCCGATAGGGATACTCGATGTGACCATCCTTCAAAAGAATATCCTCGATAAGCTGTTGGCTATAAAGGATCCCCGCACCGACAAGCGGATCGATTTTGTCGGTGGGATCCGTGGGTTACAGGAGTTGGAGCGGCGGGTGGACAGCGGCGGGATGAAGGCCGCCTTTAGTCTTTATCCCGTGAGCATCCGGCAGCTATTCGACATCGCCGACAGCGGGCAGGTTATGCCGCCCAAGAGCACCTGGTTCGAGCCCAAGCTTCGGGACGGGTTGCTGACCCATCTTATCTGACTCTCTGACCGGATTAGTTAATATACAAAAGCAACATGCATGAACAGGATCCTTCTTTTTTTGATGGTACTGACCCTTTCGCAACTATCCGTCCTTGCACAGACCGCCGATGATAAAACGCCGCAGGAGACCGCCCGCGGCTATACCCGGCAGGGAGATTACACCAATGCTATTGTGGTACTCAACACCGCGCTGCAAAAAGATCCGCAAAACCTCGAATTATCAAAAGACCTATGTTTTAATTACTACCTGAACAAGGATTTTTCGAAGGGCCTGAATATCGTCAAGCCTTTGCTTGACCGGCCGGATGCCGATGTGCAGACCTACCAGATAGGTGCATTGTTGTACAAGGGTGTGGAGGAAGTAAAGGAGTGCGAGAAGCTTTACAAGGCCGGGTTGAAGAAATTCCCGCGAAGCGGGCCGTTGCATAGCGAATATGGCGAGATGCTTTGGGCGCGCAATGACAATTCGGCTATCAAGGAATGGGAGAAGGGGATCGAGGGTGAGCCCAGTTATCCTACCAACTACTATTATGCGGCCAAATATTATTATTTTTTCAATGGTGACAAGGTGTGGACTCTTTTGTACGGGGAGATCTTTGTCAACCTGGAAAGCTATACGAAGCGGACGGCAGAGATAAAGGAATTATTGCTGGAAGGGTATAAGAAATTGTTTGCCGAGGGCGACTTGCAGAAGAACCAGGATGGGAAGAACCCGTTCCTGCTGAGTTGGATCAATATCGTCGCTCCGTTGCAGTTCACGGTCAAGGACGGCATCACGGCGGAGTCCCTTACGGTGTTGCGCACGAAGTTTATTATCAATTGGTTCAATACCTATCCCACCAATTATCCCTACCGGCTTTTTGAGTATCAGCGGCAATTATTAAAGGAGGGAATGTTCGATGCGTATAATGAGTGGATCTTTGGGGCGGCGGGTAATTTGCCGGCCTTTCAGGCCTGGAGCAATTCGCATGCAGACGAATATAAGCGCTTTATCGACTTTCAGCATGGAAGGGTCTTTAAGTTGCCGGAGGGACAATATTACCAGGTTGCTGCGAAGTGATTTTTTTGGTAATTTGTCCTCAAACCAGTTATTATGACCGAACCCACTCGATTGTTTGATTGTCTGACCCTGAATCTTGCAAAGGACCCTTTACCGGATATGCTGGCGGGGAAGGAAAATGGGGCGTATAAGACCTATAGCACGAAGGAAGTCGCCGATACTTTATGGAATAATTCGGCATCATTGACAAAGATGATCCGCACCTGCGCCTCATTCAGGATGAATTCCAGCTCCGTAAGCGAAATGGTTGGATAGACGGGCGCCAGCGCTGCGCCACAACGTTGC
>Ga0206888_1229_pt1 | contig 11788 bp, 4 predicted proteins | sample Alteio_BWOrgHeat_90_FD_153258 | JGI IMG/M metagenome (GOLD analysis project Ga0206888, IMG submission 153258) | Enriched cells from forest soil in Barre Woods Harvard Forest LTER site, Petersham, Massachusetts, United States - Alteio_BWOrgHeat_Nextera4 ... | reverse complement strand
GGGGCTATTTCCCATCTGGCTCGGCGGCATGGCGCTTCTCGGATGAAAAATTCATGCGCTGGGCGTCAAATTTCTTAACAGATGGAAAGTTCAGGGTAAGCTATGGACTAACAGGCAATCAACAGATCCCCGCCTACGCCAATATCTCCCAACTGATCTTCGGCAATAATTATTATAATGGGGTCTCGGGGGTAGTCGCCAATTCACAATTCGGGAATAGCAAATTAAGCTGGGAATCGACCACCCAATTCAATATCGGCACAGACCTCTCCATGCTGAATGGCCGCGTTACCCTGACCCTGGACTATTATAATAAGAAGACCGACAAATTGCTGTATAACGCGCCTTTGGCCTATGAAACAGGCTTTAACAATCTGTATGTGAATGTAGGTTCCCTTCAAAATCGGGGAGTCGAATTCCTGATCAATGCCACCCCCGTACAAACCAAAAGCTTCACCTGGAACATCTCTTATAACATGGCTTTCAACAGGGCCAGGACCTTGTCCCTGTATCAGAACGTCCCCCTCTCCACCAGCATATGGATAACCCAGCCGCACCAGATCCTGGGAAATTTCTACGGGTGGAAAGCCCTGGGCATCTACGCATATGATCAATCCAATGCCTATGACGACAATTGGAATCAACTAACGCCGGTAATAAATAATGGCCAGCCTACCGGCCAGTACACTTATCAGGGGAAACCCTACAACGGAACCGTTCACCAATTATCCACCAATGGCGCCGTATTGGCCGGGGGCGATGTGATCTGGCAGAACACTCATAAAGATAGCGTCATCGATGACAACGACCGGCAGATCCTGGGCAACGCACAGCCGAAGTGGAACGCAGGGATGATCAACACGGTCACCTATAAGAACATTACCTTCTCTTTTGACATCTATGTAAGTTGGGGCGGACAGCTCTACAATACCTTCCGGTCCACCCTTGACCAGATCGTCACCACTAATGTAACACCCGATCCAACCTATATCAACCAGGCCTGGTACTACCAGGGTCAGCAAACCAACTGGTATGCAGCCAAGAACAATGGGAAAGGGAATCCCAGAACATCATCGCTGTTCATAGAAGACGCCTCCTTTATCCGCTTGCGAAATGTACGGCTAAGTTATTATGTACCCCAGAAGATCACCGGTAAGGCCGGCATCAAAGGTTTCTCCGTCTTCCTGTATGGCATTAACCTGGCCACCTGGACAAAGTACTCCGGTTGGGACCCCGAAGTAAGCTTCAGCAACCCGCTGCAAATGGGCTCCGATACCGGGTCTTACCCGAAGAAAAAGGAATATGGGGTAGGCGTAAATGTTAACTTTTAACATTTTTAAAAAACCATCATGAAAAAGCAATCTTATATAGCCATCGTCCTATTGGTAGTGAGCATTTCCGGGTGCAAAAAATTCCTCGATCAGCAACCGATCACCACCATCTCCTCCGATAATTTCTGGAAAACCCCCGCCGATGCATCGGCCGGCATTGCAGGGATCTACGATGGGCTGCAGGCGGCTTTTAACAGCAGCCACTTCCCGGAATGGGGAGACGCCAGATCAGACAATTATAACGCCGGAGGCACCGGGGCCAACCAGGTGACAGTAAGCCTCAACGGCGTGTCCTCCCTGACGGGGTCTGCCAATTGGGGCACCATATTCCAGGCCATCGGCAGAGCAAATACGGCGATTAAATACATTCCCGGAATGACGACCCTGGATGCGAACACGAAAAACAATGATCTTGCCCAGGCATATGCCTCCAGGGCCCTGATGTATTTCTGGGCGATCCGGCTCTGGGGACCGGTTCCTTTGAGGACAACTCCTTATGAATCCATAAATGAACCGACGGCGCAGGCCAGGACCCCCGTCGATTCTATCTTGAATTTTTCCATCCTGCCTGACCTGAAGCAGGCATTGGCATTGGTGGACGCCAGTCAAACCAACGCGTTCCAGATCACCAAAGGAGCCATCCTTGCGATGCTGACCGATGTGTATATGTGGCAGAAGGATTATCCCGATGTTCTGTCAACGTCTGCACAGTTGCTGGCCCTGCCCTATGGGTATAAGGTATCGGCCAATACCTCTGACCTTTACAGGAGCATCTTCCTGGACCCGGTCAACTCCAAAGAAGCCATTTTTTCCCTCAACTGGAATTCCGTGCAGGACGGAAGTAATAGCAGCATGGCCGCCATCGGTTCGCAGTCGCATACCTCCAACTACTACATCGACAGCTCGGTATTCCTACGCTTCGAGAATGTGAAGGCGGATATAAGAAGGGCGGTCATCTACGATACGGTGCTGGTCAACGCAATAAAACCCGTTCAGCAGATCGCCAAATTCTATCCCGTCGTATTGAACAGCACCAAGAACCTGACGATGCCATTGGACGTCAATAACCAGGCCTTCATACCCCTGTATAGAATTGCGGATATCCTGCTGTTAAGGGCCGAGGCCTTCAACTGGACGGGGGATACGGCATCCGCTTTCTCCATCTTGAATAACATTAAGACAACCCGTAAAACGCCGGCGGTGAGCTCGGCTAATTACCACACCCCATTGGATGTAGAAAAAGCGATCCTGGACGAGCGACAACTGGAGCTTTTTGCCGAAGGCAAACGATGGTTCGACCTGTTGCGCACCGGCCGTACGATTGCCGTGATGGACCCGATCCTAAAAGTCCGACAGTTGCAAAGGGGGAATGCCCCTATCGGATTCGGCGATCCACGGCAGGTGCTATGGCCCATTGCCCGCGATGTCCTGACCCGGAACCCGCTATTGGTACAAAACCCACCCTATTCAGAATAGTCATCTCCCAAAAATAAGATCATGAAAAATACTATAAAAAAGCTTCCGGTAATAGCATGCGCCCTCCTGCTGTTCTTCGCCACAACAGGCTGTAAAAAGGTGGCGGGACTGGATTTGCAGCAAAATGTAGCTCATCCCACCCACACCCTCGACCCCAGGACGAACATGAATGCCTGGCAATTTATCAGATCAAGAAGCTTTGGCAACCCGGACTCCTTGTTTTATCAGATGTACCTGGGGATCCTCTATTCAGGCATCGATACGAATGAGTATACCCAACCCGGGCGTACCTATATCATCCTGACCAACGCCGCCATTTTCAAACCGGCAACCAGCGCCAAGGACACCGTACGGGATGCCTATTGCCGGAGATACCCGGTGGGCGGCGTTTATGGGAATTTTGGCAAGACATGGCAGGACTATACCCCGGCACAGGCCAAAGCCTGGCTACAGTATTTAATACTGCAGGGCAATTACAATTATGACTTCGGCAGTCCGTACAATGGACCCGATCTTACGGCTTTAAATGCATTTAATGATACAGCCACTACCCTGCTGCCCCCGGGGACGGACCCGTTGAATCCAAAAAGTATCATGCTGATCGATCTTACCAACGACAGAAACTCAACGGTACAGCTTAACTCCTTCCTCGGTTCGGATTATCCTACTTTGATCAGGACAGGAGGTTATGTGCTGACAAATGGGGCGGCCCATGTCTCTAATAATGTGGTATACTTTAAACAGGATTAGTGTCCCGCTGATCGTAACAAGGCTTCCAGGTAATAATAATCCGCATAGTTGATGGGGACATCGACTTCCGTATTGCTTGGTTTCCCGCCCGTACTGTGGATCAGGATAAATCCCTTATTATCCCCGATAGGGCTCCGGTAATGCCGGGTCAGGTTGACAAGGATCGTATCCGCCACCGCCCGGTATTGCTGCCCCATCCGGCTATACCCGCTCAACTCATATAACCCGGACGCGATCACCGCCGCTGCCGACGCATCGCGGGGCTCGGGATCACCGGCCTCCCCCCCCATCGCCCCAACGGGCTTTTTTCCCCGCGGGATACCCGGAGCATCGAAGTCCCAATACGGTACCTTATCCACCGGCAAGCGCGGATGCTGCAGGATAAAAGCCGCAATATGTTCGGCCTGCTCCAGATAACGCGGGTCATGCGTATAGCGATAGCACATCGTATACGCATAAAGCCCCCAGGCCTGCCCCCGCGCCCAGGCGGATGAGTCATTGGCGCCCTGCCAGGTCATCCTTTTAACAACTTTCCCCGTAAGCGTATCGTAGTCGACGACATGGTAACTGCTGTGATCGCTGCGGTAATGATTCTTCATCGTCGTATTGGCATGACTGACCGCTATCCGGTAAAAAGAGGAGTCACCGGTAAGCCGGGTCGCCTCGAAAAGCAACTCCAGGTTCATCATATTGTCGATGATTACGGGGAAGCCCCATAGATTACGATGGTGGTCCCAACTTCGGATACAGCCGATCAGCGGGTTGAAGCGGGTGGACAGCGTCCTTGCCGACTGCAAAATAACCTCCCTGTAAGCAGGATCATGCGTCAGCCGGTAACCTGTTCCAAAACTGCAATAGATCTTGAAACCCATGTCGTGGGTGGTAGCGTTGGTCTTTTCCCTTTCCATCCCGGCCGTAAACGTTTCTGCCTGTTTTTTCCACTCGTCGCTATGCGTATAGCCATAGAGCATCCACAACTCACCGGGGAAGAAGCCACTGGTCCAATCACGGGAAGCGACGAGTTTCAACTGACCATTTTCGATGGTGCGGGGCGAGAACAGATCGGACCCGCCGCTGTTCGCTACGGACCGGGTTGCGGAAATTTCCCTGAGGAGTAATTTCGTCTGTAATTCCGCGTCTGCAAACACCTTCGGCAGATCGATCCCGGCGTCGTTGTACCCGACTGTACCTCCGGAGGGGGACATTGACACCAATTGGACCTCGAGTAATTTCATCAATTCCTTTCCCCGGATGTCGACGGGTCGAATGTCCAGTTCGTGCACACCTGCACTCAAATGCAAAGTACCGGCCTCTTCCGTTATTATGGCGGTGTTGCCCGCGCCCGCTGCTATTTTGTTTTCACCCCGTTCGGTGCCTGCCTGCCACTCATAGGATCCGCCGGCAGTGCCCGACAGGTATTTTATTACCACCCGAAAGGAGCCTGCTGTTGCCGTCCGGAAGCTCCAGCTCAGGTATTGGTCTTTCGTCGTCCAGCCATCGACATAATACCGGGCGGCCTTTCCATCGCCGAAGCCAAATCCTTTCCCATGTTGGGTGGCGTCGAATGCCAGCAGGCGCGTCATGGGTATATTGGGAGCAATATATCGTATGGAGTCGGTCCGCCATCCGCCACCAGCGCCGGGCCCGGCCTTCAGATCCATCACGATAACAGTGTTGATCGTATCCGGAGCCCGGCGAGGGATGGTAATGACGATATCCTGCCCATTCAATCGCCGGCAAGGAAGCGCTTTAGACGCATCGGTAAGCAGGTACACCCTGCGGGTATCGCTGACAACACCGCCGACATATAATTTCCCGTCGGCCGGCCAATGGAAAACATGCAGATAGAGCTTGTTCCCCTTTAGGGTAGATTCACCCCAGTTTTGAAAAGGCAGCGGACTGGCGCTGGTGCCATAGATGCTTTCCCCGTTCTTATCCATCCATCGCCCGATGCCCTGCAGGATGTGCAGGTCCCTGTCATCGAACGTACCATCTCCTTTAGGCCCGATGTTCATCAACAGGTTGCCCCCGCGGGAAGCCGCCTTCGCCAGGAGTTGTATAAAGAAGGAAGCAGGCTTGTGACTGCTGTCGAACTTATGATAGCCGTATGATTCGTTCGTCGTAGGAATCGCTTCCCAGTTACCGGTCACCGGGTAGAATTCGGCAGGGCGGTCGGCCGTATTTATATAGTCCCCGAAGCTAATGGCGGCGCTCCTGGCGAGACGGCCATTCACCACGACATGTTGATCGATCTCCCGGATGGCCTTTAATATCCGGATATTTTCAGAGAGCGGAAGCTTGCTGGGAGTATCGAACCATAAAATATCCGGATGATATTTCGTGATCAGCTCCCTGATCTGGGGAATGGCTTTTTCATCTACATACCGTTGCGCTTTTGGCAATAGTTCCGGGTGAAGATTGAACCAGGCTGTGCCGCCAAACAGGCCTTTATCTCCACCGGGGTTGTTATATTCCCAATCATTGCCCGGTGCATCAGGATGTTCCCAGTCGAAGGCATGCGAGTAATAGAAGCCGAATTTTAGTCCGTATTTTTTGCAGGCGGCAGAAAGGGCGGCCATAGGGTCTTTCCCGAATGCCGTCTGCCGGACGATATTGTAGTCGGTGACCTTTGAATCATACATGGCGAATCCGTCATGGTGTTTGGACGTGATGATCATATATTTCATCCCCGCCTTTTTCGCGTGCAGGACCCATTGCTCCGCATCGAATTTCACGGGGTTGAAACCGTGCGCCAGTTCCAGGTATTCCTTCCGGCTGACCTTTTCTTTTCGCATAAGGTGCTCCGCATACCCTTCCACTTTCTGCCCCTTCCATTCTCCCCCGGCCCGGGAGTATACGCCCCAATGAATGAACATTCCAAAACGGGCTTTTTGCCACCACGCAATCCGCGCATCATGGTTCTTCATCGAGGCGGCCCACCAGCCACCGGTCGCCTCATCGATAGCCCGCTGATCGCGTTGTCTTCCCCGGTTAAGCATCTCCTTGTCTTCATCCCCGGAGACCCCATTCATCCAGATCAACGGGTTGCGGATGGGTAAATTCCGGATCACCTCTTCCGTTTCCGGGTAATGATCCAATCGTCGCCAGACATCGAACCAATCTTGCCTACCATAGGCATCGGCGCCAAAAATAAGGAACGGCTGGGCCACCGGCCATTCTTTCCAATACATCACGTCCGGTGGATGCGGCCACTTCGTTTTGTCCGCCACAAAAGGATAAAGGAATTTGATCCCGTCCTCGATACATCCACCTTCCGGCGTCCGGTATTCCCAGAGGTTGTTTTCCGGAGTGGACAAGATCTGGCAGATCGTCGACATGGCATCCAGGTTGAAGATGGAATAGCCATAAGGTTTTGTCCTTCTAAGCTCCTGCGGGAAGCTGCCATCGGCCGCTATCTGCTTGGGAAGAAGCACATTTTTATACCGTTCGCGACAAAAATCCATCCATTGATTATCCTCCGTGAATTTTGCAAACGCGGCCACCTGCATTACCCAGCACGTCCCATGGTTATTGGTGGCATTCATCTCATCCCGCCCATAAGGATGGGTGGTTACCCATTGCAGGTATTGCCGAAACCATTGCCGCACGTTTTCCAATACGGCTCCATCCATACTCTTTGCCTTCTCCATTACCGATAATCCTTGCGTCACCTCCATCAATTGTATCGCATCGATAATGCCGGTGCCGCGACCGGTCACCCGGCCCTTGATCGCCTGCGCATACAGCAGGCTGGGATTCATAAGCGTAGCAGTATCGACAAACCAGGCTTTACAATGTACCAGGGCTTGTCGCACATATTGGTCATCTCCCGTTAGGATATACGCCGAGGCCAGTGCCCCGATGATCCGGCTCAACCGGATCATGGCCTTCCGGTGATCCACGAAATTATCAGGATTGGACATCCCATCCCGTTGAATATAGGGGCTATCGGCAGACACCGGGTTCGGCCACCAGTAATCCGCTTCCGAAAAAAAATCGTGCTTCCCCCCCGCACTTCGCGGACAGTAACTGGCGGTAACCGTGACGGGCGTCTGCTGGAGTGCCCAGGCCGCTTTTTCAAGAACCCGGTCGCGAAGGACCTTTACCGCTTCATCATCAAATTTTCCGGCCTGCGCATCACCGCCAATGGCCATGAAAACAAATAAGATAATATACAATATCCGTGTGAGTCGCATGTATCTTTTTTTACAATGGGGTTATGATATAGGTATTGCCCTTCACAGTCGGGAATTCAATGGTATATCTTTTTGGAATGCCCGGTGATGTCAGCGACAGGGACGGCTCCTTTATACCCTTTATCTTCAGGGGTCGGAGCGTGCTGATCCGGCATATGCCACCCGCACCGGAAAAAACGGTTGCCGCCGCCAATATGCCTCCATGCCATTTCATACTGACGGTGAAATTCCCGCGGGCCTTTATTCCGCTGATGGACCCACTTCTCCATTCCCTGGGCAACGCCGGTAGCAGGACGAGCGCACCATTATGGCTTTGCAACAACATCTCCGTAATCCCTGCCGTGACCCCAAAATTGCCATCTATCTGGAAGGGCGGATGCGCATCGAACAGGTTGGGATAGACCCCACCTCCTCCCATGGTCGGCTTTTCGATCCCGGGATCCATAAAATGAAAAGCATCGCTCAGTATCTTGTAGGCGTGATCGCCATCCTGCAACCTTGCCCACCAATTGATCTTCCAGGCCATCGACCAGCCGGTGCTGACATCTCCCCGCTCGATCAGCGATTCCCTGGCGGCAGCAGCTAATTCCGGTGTAGAGTCCGGGCAGATCTGACTTCCAGGATATAAACCAAATAACTGCGAGATATGACGGTGCTTGTCGTTGGGATCATCCCAGTCATTAAACCATTCCTGCAATTGCCCATTCCGGCCGATATGAAAGGGATAGAGCGCTTGTTTTGCGACATCCACCTGGTTTCGGAATGCCGCATCGGTCCCCAGGATCCGGGCGGACTTGCTCACTGCCATGAACAATTCCCGGATGATGGACATATCCATGGTCGAAGCCATACTGATCTCGTATTCCTTCCCTTTTATTTTCATTGTATTCTCCGGCGAAGAGGAAGGGATGGTAACCAATGACCCGGTGGAAGGGTCTTTTACCAGCCAGGACAGCATGAATTGGGCAGCACCCTTCATCAGCGGATAGGCTCGCCGTAAATAAGTGGTATCCCGGGTAAATTGAAAATGTTCCCAGCAATGAGTGCTAAGCCAGGCTCCGGCCATCGGCCAGCAGGCCCAGCGGGCATGACTCATCGGGTCCTGGTCATAGCCCCCCGGGGGAGAGGTCTTGGCCCAGACATCCGAATTATGGTGGGCCACCCATCCTTCGGGAATACCGTAATTCACTTTTGCCGTCTGCGCTCCATTCACCGCCAACTCTTTTATAAAATCCAGCAAGGGCTGATGGCACTCGGAGAGATTGGTATTTTCCGCAAGCCAGTAATTCATCTCGGTATTGATATTGGTGGTATAATTGCTGCCCCAGGGCGGCTGCACCTTATTATTCCAGAGACCTTGCAGATTGGCAGGGCGGGATCCGGGACGGGAGCTGGCGATCAGCAGGTAGCGGCCGTATTGATAATACAAGGCCTGCAGGGAATGGTCGTCTTTAGTGCTGTCGAACCGCCGGATCCGTTGGTCCGTCGGCATTTTTTCGACAGCCGCATCCTGACCCAGGTCCAGGCTCACCCGGCGGAAAAGAGATTGGTGATCACGCGTGTGCTCCGTCAGCAGGGTGGCATAGGGCAGCACGAACGCTTTCTGCATATGGGCGGAGACTTCGGCTGCGGGGTCCTTCCCCGCATGTCCCGGGGAATGATCGAAACCATTGAAACTGGTTGCTTCCGTAAGATAAAGGGTCACGGCCGTAGCACCGGCGATGTTCAGGCGGTTGTCGGTCGCCGTGACCCTTCCGCCGGTAAGCTTCACCTTTACCTCTACTTCGAAATTCATCCCTTCCCCATTCGGGTCATCGTCATAAACCACCTGGTGGGGGTCTGCCTCCCTGTTGGCCACATATTTCGGTGCCTTGCCTTTCAGAAGGAGAGAGCCGTCGGTGGCGAAGGTTTGATAGTGCAGCAGACTGGTTAGCGCAACGGAAAAATTCAGTGCCGCGGGCTTGTCGGCGGTAAGCTGAATGACCATCACCTTGCGGGGATAACTGATAAAGGTACTACGCTGGTAAAAGACGCCGCCCGATCGATATTGTACGGTCGCGATGGCAGTATTTAGATCCAGGTCGCGGTAATACGAAGAAGGAATAGCAGCGCTGTCCGTAAGGCTCAGCCAAAGATCAGCCAGGGGTAGGTAGCGGGCCGAATAGGGCCCCTGCATTTTTTTCCAAAGGACGGCGGCGCTGTCATAATTCCCACGGAAGATTGCCGCCCGCACCTGTGGCAGGATGGAGGGCCCGTTGGGATTGTTACCGGATTCGGGGTAGCCGGACCAGAGTGTATTATCGTTCAACTGGTAATGTTCTTTATAGGGTTGCCCGAAGACCATGGCGCCGGTGCTGCCGTTGCCCAACGGTAAAGCTTCTTCCCAGGCCGAGGCAGCATACGTATACCATAGTTTAAGGGAAGGTGATGCCTGGGCTGCTGCCAGCAGACTGATACATACCGAAAAAAGGAAGAGCAGGAAAAAACGCATAGCGGCCCTCGTTATAGATTCAAAAATACCGTCGGCAACCCCTCCGACGAAACACTTACCACCGACTTCCCACCCCGCAAACCCACCCGGATCATCGAAACTCCATTAAACGCCTGCACCACCCGCGAACCCGTCGACGTCCCCAGGTCATCGATCAACCGCCCGTCACCGGCCAAACCCCAACGCACCCAATTGACAGCATCGAGACATGGCACGCCATTGGCATCCACCAGCCGCACCCGCACCAACACCGTGTCCCCACTCACCGCCGGCAACCCGCCAACACCCATCGCCCCGGGCGTGACCCGCGTAACCTCCATCTTCGCCGGCTTCCCCCACTTCTCGGTCTGATACTCGCAACGCACCGAATCCCGCACAACCTCCTTCCCGCGCCTGGCCACCACCAGCAAATTATTCGTCCCCTGCCGGAAAACAACGGCCCAACGCAACCCCGCCGCCGGGTAATCGGGACTGCTCCGGTGCCGCATACCCGCACTCAGCCCATTGACAAACAACTCGGCCTCGGAAGCATTGGAATACACCTTGACCATCTTCGCCTCTCCTTCCTCACCCCAGCGCACCGGCCAGCTATGCCCGTAGATATGCGCCATCAACCGCGTCGCCCAATACGATTGAAAAACATAATAGCTTTCTTTCACAACCCCATCGCGCTCTACAACCCCCTTTTGGTTGACAAACGGAATGGGATTGTCAGGTCGCAATGGCGTCGAAAAATCCTTAAAGACCCATTGCGCGGCCCCTGTCAGCCACGGCATCTTCTCCTGCTCCTTCAGATGCCAGTCAAAAAGATTACAGATATACGTTTCGCTCCAGTCTCCATCCTTCGACACCCGCGCCGCCCCGCCATACAACGAAGCATCGCCGGTCCGCTCATCGGTCCCCTGCCCGCCCCGCACATTTAACAACGCCTTGTCGGGATTCTCGGAATGCCGCCCGGCATGACTGTCCCCACCCCATTCCATATGCACAAAATGCGGCACCTTCCTGAACTCGTCTTCGGTAGCAGCGGCATATTCGGTAAAGATGCCGCGATACCAGCCGGCCCATATCGACGGAGAATAGACATCGGGAATATCACTGCAAAAATCGCAACGCCGGATAGACGTCTTCCGCCCCGGGTCCAGCCGGTGTGCCAACGCATTCAATTCGGTCATAAAGGCGCGGATGGCGGACTTGTCAAACCCGGGGAAATCCCCGGGCCAGTCATTCTCATTCCCCAGCCCCCAAAGGATCACCGCGGGATGATTATAATGCTGGCTGATCATATTGGTCAGCATCCGGCGGGCCTGCTCCTGATACGTCGCCCCGCCAAGCCCGCCACGGCACCAGGGGATCTCCTCCCAGACAAGGATCCCCAGGCTGTCACAAAGATGTAAAACGATCGGCGACTGCTGATAATGCGCCAGGCGGATATAGTTGACCCCCATCTCCTTCATCAGGATCATCTCCCGCCGCATCTCCTCCTCGGTCATTGCCGCCCCCTCACCCGCCGCATCCTCATGCCGGTGCGTCCCCCGCAACAA
>Ga0206888_1228_pt1 | contig 11824 bp, 10 predicted proteins | sample Alteio_BWOrgHeat_90_FD_153258 | JGI IMG/M metagenome (GOLD analysis project Ga0206888, IMG submission 153258) | Enriched cells from forest soil in Barre Woods Harvard Forest LTER site, Petersham, Massachusetts, United States - Alteio_BWOrgHeat_Nextera4 ... | reverse complement strand
GTTTGAATGTATTGATCATGTGCATTAAGTTCTTTTTGATAGGCGCCGTTCATGTGTTTCTCCTGGTACTTTTTCATTAAAATATCCTGTACTCCTCCGGTACCTACCCCAAACATAAAATGCTCCTTTATAATTTCGGAGGAAGAAGACCAAATCAATAAACGCACAGCATTACTTTCACTGGTTGTAGTGTCAATCTTAGAAGTCAAAATTTCAATTAAATAGAATCCCTTTGTAAAACCGGAAGTGGCTATTGTCAGGTGGATTGAGTTGAAATATTCTTCATGAATGCAATTCCCGGATACACCGTACACCTTTAATCGGTAGGCATCATTGGTTGACAAGAGGATAGTTAATTCTGAGGTCGCAGGGTTAGGAAAAATGCTGAACTCATTTTTTATTTGTAATTCATTGATGCCTGCCTTTATGCATGCATCGATAGCATTACCTCCATGTTTAATAATTACTTTTGCTTTACCCACTATACTTGCCGAATTCATTTGAATTGTGGTCGGATTGTTTGTTTTTGTAGTCAGGGTGTCACTGAGGGTAGTTGATTGTTTTTCATAGCAATTTCTATTATTACCCAGGGAGTCAGTTTTAAGCAGCGCAATGTAATTTCCGCTATAGGGATTCGCATCCGTGCATATAATAAACCCCTTATCCAACGTTTGTTCAATAAAACGTGGGCCATATTGCATGGGCAGATCATAGGTTCTTGTCCATATCGTATCTCCGTTTGCTTTGGTTCTGATCATTAAAAGATCTAATAGGTCAGCACTCCCACAACATCCTGCGGAAGCAGCAATGCAATAACCTCCATCTTTAGTTAGCGCAATTGAATATGCCGAATTGTTGATTTCCGATTTATATGTTTTTTGACCATTGCACATTGCCTGATACATCAATTTTTATCAGGTAAATATCATTGTCGTTTCCCCAGCCGGCAATGATGTAACCTCCATCCGGGGCAATGCTAATGTTGTTACCACCATCTCCATTGGCTCCACCATAGGTTTTAGACCAAATCAAATTGCCATTTCCATCCGTTTTAATTAAATATACATCACTTGCTCCGGCGCCAAAACTTAATGTCCATCCAAGTGCAATAAAACCACCATCAGCGGTTTGTAAAACAGTATTAGCTTCATCGTGATTTGTTCCCCCGTAGGTTCTGGTCCAAAGTGTATCGCCAGTTGAATTGGTCCTTATCAGGTATATATCATCACCTCCTGTACCAAAACTAGAGGTCGATCCTGCAATAATAAATCCTCCATCGGTGGTTTGTTCAATGGAGCTGCCCTGGTCAAAGGAGCTTCCTCCATAGGTTTTTGTCCAAAGGGTATCTCCCTTCGAGTCGGTTCGAATAACAAATACGTCGTTGGCACCGGCACCAAAACTATATGTAGAACCTACAATAATATATCCTTTATCCTGGGTTTGTTTTATGGCCCTGGCAACATCTGCTTTTGCACCACCAAAGGTTCTTGTCCATAAGGTGTCTCCGGTTTTATCTACTTTAACAAGGTAAATGTCTTTGTTTCCAGCGCCAACGCTATCAATATCTCCTGTAAATACAAATCCACTATCGGAAGTTTGAAAAGCACAATAGTTGGTAACCAGGCTTGACGATCCTCCATACACTTTCTGAAAAGTGGTTTGTCCGGTTAAATGGAAACAAAATACAAGCAATAGGTTGGTGAACAGGTATTTCATTATAAATTAAATTTAACCCTAAAAGCGAAATAGAATAAAATGCAAACAACGCTGAATTAGTATTTTTACCAGTGAAAATTTGTTCCTCCTGTAATTGCTTTGCAGCCCTATTTTGCGTAAATAATTTTTTCTATTAATCTAATGTCAGGTTTACCAGCAGTTTTTAAGTTTTCTAATATTTCTTTAATTTGAGCTGCTTTATTAGGTTGATTGGTATTTGAATAAATGGTATACAAAGAAGCAAGACTATTATAGTAACCGGGATCAATTTTTAACGAATTGTAAATTTCGGTAATTGCGTTATCCACCTGGTTTAAATTAAGGTAAATATTAGCCAGATTCAAGTGAGGCTGCGGAAAAGCATTATACATGCTTATTCCCTTTTGATAATTACTGATGGCCTTTTGATAAGCTTTTTTGTCAGCATAATACATGCCCAGGTTGTTATAAGAAGCCGCACTGGGATTGTTTTTTAACTCATTGAGGTAAAACTTTTCAACATTTGCCCATTCCTGGTTTCTTGAGTAGGTGCGGGTAACAAATAGAATGCAAATGAGCAAAGTGGATACCTGTAATAAAGTATTAAATCCTTTCCGCATCAGGTAATCAAAGTGGCAGGCTATAAGTATGCAAATACCAATGATGGGAACGTACAACCAATGTTCAAGGAACATGGAATTGAGTGGAATAACACCCGTAAAAGGAAGTAATGCGATAAAAAACCAGGTTATGCCCAAAGCCAGTTGTTTGTTTTTTTGGAAACGAAAAAGGCAAATGATCCAAAGGGAAATGGATGCTATTCCAAGCAACGACTTTAGGGTAAATAGTTCCAGATAGGCCATGTAGGGTTTTGCATAAAATAAGCTTTTGGGATACAATATCATTTTATAGTATTCCGGCAAAATGCCGATAAAGGTATTCAGTCGTACATTAAGGTTTTCGGTATAAATATTTTTTTCCTTGGTTAAACCTAGCGAATCTGAAAAGTTAAACCAGGTAAATTTCATAATCAGGTAGCTAATTGAAAGCACAATAATAAAAGTGAGGGAAAGGTAAAAGTAGGTGTTCGTTTTTTGTTTTTCTTTTGAAATCAAGTAAATGCTTATCAGGATGCACAATGGCGCCAAAACAACCAGGCTTTCCTTACTCAGAAGGGCCAATGAAAATAAACAGCAAGCTAAAAACAGATAGACTGCTTGTTTTTTTATTTCATTTACCCAAAAGCTCTTTAAGTAAACAAGAAGGCCCGATAAGAAGAAAAAGAGTCCAAGAATATCGGCGAACCCCGATATGTAACTCACTGCTTCGGTTTGGATTGGATGAATCAGAAAAAGCAAAGAAGCAAAAAATGAAGCAGGGCCCGAAAAGCCAAGACGTGCAACCAGTAAGAAAATAAAATAGGCATTGATGCAATGAAATAGAATAGAACAGAGGTGAAATGGAATAACATTGGCACCAAAAAAATGATAAATAACTGCAAAAACAACTTGTTGATTGGGGCGATAAAAATTACTGTGCACATTCGCTCCTTCTGTTACACTGTTGCTGTATATGTCCGAAAGGGAAAAGGATTTTATGAATTGATTATTAACGATAAAGTCCATATCATCAAAAAAGAAGGGGCCTTGCATCACGTTGCCATAGCAAATGAGTGCAACAACGAGCAGGAATGTAAATACGTAAATGGGTTTGTTGCTGATGTTGGATAAAAACTTCATACCTTAATGAATTATCAGTAAAGGTATTGTTTTTGCGCAAAAACTCAGGTGATTTTAATTACTCCTTTTAATATGGTATTTAGATTAGGAAATATACGCCCCCTTGCAGGCACAATTCATCAGTTAAGTATGAAAAATTGAGGTTTTATATTTATCATTGTAATCTCATTTACTTGCAAAAATATCAATTTTAAATTTTTACTGATATGATTCCATTCTCCCCTCCCAGGATTGACCAGAAAATTATTGATGAAGTAATTAATGTATTAAATTCCGGTTGGATTACAACGGGTCCTAAAACCAAGTTGTTTGAAAAGCAACTTTCTTCTTATTGCGATTGCAAGGCAACCGTTTGTTTGAATTCGGCAACCGCAGGACTGGAACTGATTTTGAGGTGGTTCGGCGTAGGGCCCGGTGACGAAGTAATATTGCCTGCCTATACTTATACGGCAACAGCCAACGTAATCATTCACTGTGGGGCCACTCCGGTTTTCGTGGATGTAAATGAAAATGATTTCAATATTTCCATAGCTGCCATTGAAAAGGCCATTACCGGAAAAACGAAAGTGATTATGCCTGTCGATTTTTCTGGCTTCCCCTGTGATTATGATAAAATTAATTCCCTGGTGAGGAGCAAAGCCATTTCCGATAAGTTTGAAGCAAACACAAAGGAACAAAAATCACTTGGACGAATATTGGTGCTTAGTGATGCGGCCCATTCCATCGGTGCCTGGTATAAAGGAAAAAGAACTGGAAGCCTAACTGATGTTTCTGTTTTCTCTTTTCATGCTGTAAAGAACCTTACTACTGCCGAAGGGGGAGCAATTGCCTTAAACCTTCCAGAACCTTTTGATAATGAAGAAGTATATAAAACCCTATGTGTTAAATCGCTTCATGGTCAAAACAAGGATGCATTGGCTAAAATGCAGAAGGGAAACTGGAGGTATGATATTATTGAACCCGGTTTTAAATGCAACATGACCGATATTTCGGCAGCCATTGGTTTGATCGAATTAGAAAGGTACGACAAGGATACGCTAGTGAAAAGGAAATATATTTTCGAAAAATACCGCGCTTTGCTTTCCCAATATAAATGGGCGGAGATCCCTTTGTATAAAGTAGAACAGGAAGGAAACGTAATTGAATCGTCCTACCATTTATTCCCGTTAAGAATTAAAGGTGTTTCTGAACAACAACGCGATCAGGTAATAAAGGAAATTTTTGATCACGACGTTTCTGTAAATGTTCATTTTATTCCTGTACCTATGATGAGCTATTATCAGTCACTTGGTTATTCAATCAAAAATTATCCACAGGCTTTTGCCAATTATTCCAGGGAAATATCCTTGCCTGTTTTTTATGATCTCACCGATAAACAAATCGAAACGATTGTAAAGGCAGTGATCAGTTCAGTTGAAAAAGTAATTTGATAGATTTAATTAATGATTAAACGCTTTTTTGATTTAGTAATGTCCTTGCTCGGACTCCTGCTGTTGTCTCCTGTTTTTTTAATCATTGCCGTTTTCATTCTTCTGGATTCCAGGGGTGGAGTATTTTATAAACAAATGAGAGTGGGTAGGGGAGGGATGGATTTTAATTTATTTAAGTTCAGGTCCATGAAAACGCACTCCGACCTAAAAGGGGCTCTTACCATCGGAGCAAATGATAGTCGGATTACCAGGGTTGGTTTTTATATTAGAAAATATAAGTTAGACGAATTGCCTCAATTGCTTAATGTGTTTATTGGGAATATGAGTTTGGTTGGCCCGAGACCAGAGGTAAGAAAGTATGTACAACTTTATAACAAGGAACAGCTTGAGGTACTTACTGTAAAGCCAGGTATCACCGATTATGCATCTATTGTGTTTTCAAATGAAAGCGAATTGCTTGGAAAAAATGACGATCCGGAGAAGGTTTATATCGATCAGATCATGCCACAAAAGCTTCGTTTGAACTTGAAATACATCCGGGAAAAAGGAATGATAAAGGATATCAGAATTATTTTAGGTACCCTATCTAAAATAACCGGATTAGGTAGATAGGCTTCTACAAAGATATTGCAACTCCGTTGCATTGAAATTCGCTAATAGCTATAAAATAAATTGAAAAACTATGGAATATGAAAGATCAACAGCTACTAATTACTCCAAAGCCCCATCGGGGCTATATCTTTGTAGAAACACAGCTAGTTAAAATTAAGAGAACAGCGTAGCTGTGAAATCTTTCGGTTTTGTTTCACAGCTACGCTGTTCTCTGCTTCTCAACTATACTCATTTTCTACAAAGATATTGCAACTCCGTTGCATCGAAACCTACTAGTAGCTATAAAATGAATTGAAAAAACTAAAGCAATATTATTAGTTCTTACCTCTAACTCAAATTAATTACTCAGCGAATTTAACAACAACTCGAGTTCCTCACTTTTATGAGGATATCCAAGCTTTTCGTAGGACTGAATAAGATTTCGAAGTAACCTTTTTAAGATTTCAAGGTTCGAACAGGGTTCATAAAAAGAAGCATCAGGATTTAATTTCAACTGTTTTAGAAAGGCATCGATTTCTTTTCTGCTAAAAACAGATCCTTTACTGAAGGGATTGATGTAAAACAGCACCCGGTCGGTTGAGTCATTTGCTAATACAGGCAATAAGCTTCCTTCATCACGATAAGCCAGGATAAAATGTTCAGGAAGGTTTACACCGTAAATCGGAATTTTTAAATTCTGAGCAACAATGGTGTAGATAATGGAAAGCGACAGGGGGTTCCCCTTCTTGCTTTCAATCACATTGTTTATAAAGGAGTTTTGAGGTGCATGAAAATTGGTGGTGTTTCCACTAAAGCCATGTACATCAAAAATAATATGATTTATAATCCTTACTTTCTCAAAAGCCGTAAGTTTATTGTTAATTTCAAGCCAAACATCCTGCTGCATGCGGTCAATGGCTTTGTATACCTTTTCCTGATCCAAATCAGGATACTGATACCTGGCAATTAATAAAGCGCCTTCCAGAAGCTGCTGATGTTCCGGTTTGGCCCATTCTTTTAGCTCCCTGGCGATCTTTTCAAATTGAATTTTGTGGATGATGTTTTCGATTCGTTGTTGAATAAGTGAATCAAAGGAATGCTCCCAGGCATCTTCCAGTATGGGAATAATTTCTTGTCCCAGAGAAAGCAGCTTTTCCCTGATATGAAAAAAAACATTTTCATCCGGATCATCCAATAAACTAATCAAAGCACTCAGTTCATTCTTATCCATCAATTTCCTGATTCGTTTGCACAGGTATAATGCTGCAAAATTATTATATATTTAGTTGAAACTCGACAATGATGCCAAAATTATTAACAATTTGCCAGTTAACAGGTTAAATCCTGCATCAAGGTAAATTAGTTGGTTAGTTTGCCTAAAACGAATTGGATCAACTGATCCACTGTCTTTTTGTAATCTTTACTGTATTGTTTTTCAATCCGGTTGGCAATTATAGCGCAAACGGTGCAGGCCTGATGTCCTAAAAGTGCTGATAAACCATAAAGGGCAGAAGTTTCCATTTCAAAGTTCGTAATCCTTTTATTTTCAAAGCTAAAACTGCTTAGCATTTCATTTAAATCGTTTATTTCTGGAAGTAACCTTAACGTTCGGCCTTGAGGCGCATAGAAACCCGAAGCTGTTGCTGTTATTCCTTTAATACAACCTGATTCCAGCTTCTTAATTAAGTCCTCCGAACCTTTAACGATATACGGAAAAGCTAAGTTTTTGTTCCAGTTGCTGTGCCTGATAAATGCCTCCGTTATTTCTTTCTCTATTACCTGCTGATGTCCTTTGTAAAAATTCAGTAAGCCATCCAGTCCTAATCCATAATCCGACAGTACAAATGAATCCACAGGAACGTCTCCTTGCAGGGAACCGGAGGTTCCAATCCGGACAACAGTTAAACTTTTTTTGTCTTTTTTTATTGTTCTCTCTTTTAAATCGATATTCACCAGGGCATCCAATTCATTTAAAAAAATGTCAATATTGTCAGTTCCTATGCCGGTAGAAATGACAGTTAGTCGTTTTTTATTTAAAATGCCGGTATGGGTGGTAAATTCCCTGTTTTGCATTTTAAATTCAATGTGATCAAAATACTTGGAAACCAATGGCACCCTTTCCTGATCACCTACAATAATTATCGTTTCCGCAATATTTTCAGGCTTAAGTTTTAAGTGATAAACACTCCCGTCGGGGTTTAAAATCAGTTCACTTTCTTGAATTTTCAGTGGAAAACAGTTTAGATGGTTAATTTAATCTTAAAAACAGGTCTGAGGGTGCGTTGTAATAATAAATTAATAATCAATGATTTAGCATATAAATTGTCCAATAAAACGGGCATAAATTGCAAGGTTTTCGATTATTATATTAATTTTGTAAGGTTATTCCCAAAAATATTTAAAATATATGAATTCGGTAAAAAAAATTTTAGTGCCGACTGATTTTTCAGAACAGTCCATTGTTGCATTAAATCAGTCATACAATTTGGCCAGAGAGATAAAAGCAGAAATCACTTTGTTGTATGTACTGGAGGATGGAGGAACCATCTCCAGGTTTTTTTCCAAACAACATCATGATGAAGTGAAAAGCGGCATTGAAGCGGATTTGTTAAAACTGGCTAAGGAAGTTGAAAAAAAGACTAAAATACCCGTTAATACCTTAATTGCAAAGGGATCGGTATATGAAAAAATTGTGGAAGTAGCCGATTTGTTGAATGCGGAATTCATCATCATGGGCGTACATGGAAGAGTAGGGATCAAGAAAAAATTTATTGGTTCTAATGCGCTTCGTGTAGTAAGAGAAGCCAATTGTCCGGTGATCACCATCCGTGGTAAACACCACCGCGACGGATGTAAAAATATTGTTTTACCATTGGATTTAACAAAAGAAACCAAAGAAAAAGTATCAAAGGCGATCGAGTGGGGAAAGCTTGGTTATGGTGCTGCCATTCGGGTGGTTTCGGTTTTGTTTACCACTGATGAATTTGTTGTAAATCGTCTTACCAGGCAATTGGGTCAGGTAAAATCGTTTATTGAAAAAGCAGGAGTGGAGTGTACCGCAGAGATTATTAAAGGAATAAAAGGGGAAGAAACCCTGGCTCAAAACATCATTGATTATGCCAACAAAGTGGATGGTGATTTGATCATGATAATGACTCAACAAGAAGTTGATTTTACCCAATATTTTATCGGTTCTGCTGCACAGGAAATAATCAATAATTCAGACATCCCGGTGATCAGTATTATTCCTTCTATGAAAAAGGACACCTCTGTGTTTACTAAACCTTATTAATAACCATTCAACTAACTTCTTATTTTACAAAGAAAAACTACGATGAAAACATTTAATATTAAAAAGATTTTAATTCCAATTGATTTTTCGGAAACCGCTTTCCTTGCCATTGAACACGCTTGTTTTATGGCAAAAATTTTTAAAGCGGATCTTGTATTACTTCATGTTTTTGAAAAACATTGGGAACGATTCAATATGTTTGTTCAACCTGAATTTGTTTTCGAGAATGCATCAGAACTTTCTGATAAAATTGAAAAAAGATTAACTGAAATTGCTGAAAATATTCAAAAGGACTATGGCATATCCCCAATGGTGATTCTCGCAGATGGAAATATTTGTAATGAAATTGTTAAAGTTTCAAAAGAAAATCAAATCGATTTAATCATAATGGGGACCCACGGGGTTTCTGGTTTTGAAGAATTCTTTTTAGGTAGCAATGCCTATAAAGTAGTCACCTCTTCCATTTGTCCGGTTGTAACTGTTCAGGCCCAATCCAAATCCCTTGGCTTTAAAAGCATCTTACTTCCAATTGACAATTCGATGCATTCCCGTCAAAAAGTGGATCATGCAGTAGAACTGGCCAAACACTATGGCGCCAAAATACATATTATAGGTTTAATGAACAATAGTGATGAAGAAGTGTCCAAAAAATTTGAGATTAAGTTAGATCAGGTTCAGGCGTATATCGAAAAATCAGGATTGGCATTTTCAAGAAAAACGATTTTGGGAAATAATCAGGCAGTAATGACCTTAGACTATTCCAAGCAGGTAAATGCTGATTTAATTGCCATTATGACCGACCAGGAGGAAACCATCTTCTTTTTAGGGGCTTATGCACAACAAATCGTAAACCATTCTACTATCCCCGTTATGAGTATTCGTCCAACGATTGGCTATATTGACTTCCCGGCACTTTCCGGTGGATACCATTCGTAATGGTAAAGAGCGTATCGGATATACCTTGCTTTTATCAGTTTTTATAAATAGCAGGTATTAATTAAAAGTAAAGCCCCTGGCCCGATATTATATCGGGCCAGGGGCTTTTACATCACTCACTCTCGTTCAATGTAAACTACTTCTTTTATCTTTCCAGAGATTTACATCTATTACATGCAAACCTGGTTAATTACCACACTATATACGCCTCTACCATTTTGGCCTATTACCACCATTCAATCAAAATGATCAACGTTCAAATAGTTTGTTCAACAATTAGTTATTTGTTTAATAAAGTAAATTTAGTTTTGTAGGTTGTAATACTTAATAAACTATCATTTTACAAGTGTGATGGTATTCATTGCAGTTGAGCGAATAGTAGTAAACACCTTGTTTGAGATTGTACTGGGTTGCATTAAATACATAGCTGTGTTCACCTTCGCTAAACACTTCATTCTCATATAGTGTTGCAACTTTTTTGCCTAACAGGTCATATACAGCCAGGTCAACGTTTTCAGTCTTACCTAATTTAAATTTGATATTGGTAGTTTGATAAAAAGGATTCGGAGAGTTTTGTAACAGCTGAATAGGGGAGTTGCCACTGCCACTATTCACTTTATCAATGCCAAGCGGAATATTGTTATCAATTAACGCTGTCCATATACTTAAACTATTGCCGTTAATGGCCATCCATGCAGGGCGAACGGTGTCATTAAATGCTATAATGCCTATATAATCACCCAAAAAGGCCCCCGTATTCGGAGTAAAAGAGGAATCAGTTACCTCATAATTTTCGAACGTATTTCCCCCATCCGTCGAACGGGCCATGTAAAGATCCGTTTGAGAACTCGAAACCGGGTAGTTTCTTCGATCGTAAAAATCGCAGTACAGATTGCCATTTGCCTGGTCTACACACATCCACGTCATAAATTGTTGTTTGCCAGGCGGGTCATTATTTACTCGTGTGATGGAGCTCCAGGTTTTGCCTCCGTCGGATGATTTAATAAGCCATATATCTGTGTCGGTGGTTCCATTACGCTGATCCGACCAGTTAATGTAAATAGTTCCGCGGTTGGGTCCTTTGCTTAAATCGCATAATGTAACAGGTAAGCCATTGCATCGCTGTAAGCCTGTAATATTATAGCTCCAGCCTCCAGGTAACGTAGTTACTACTGTTTCGTGTGTTAGCCATGTGTTGCCATCATCCAGGCTCTTGTTAAATACAATACCATCAGGTCCGGCCCATGCTACATATAGCTCGCCATTAGGTCCTACTGCCGTCATGGCGCCTTCATCGGTGCTATCCCCATCCATGCAATTGCCCGCGGTGGCGCTAAGCCTTATAGGTGTGTTCCATGTGTTGCCTCCGTCTGTGGACTTGGAGAACCGGATAATAGTGCTATCGCCCCTTGTGTCCACTCCGTATTTATCAAACTGGGTCCAGGTAACATAAATTTCATTGGTAAAAGGATTCACTGTTCCCCATGATTTATCTTGCAATTTTTTTCCGTTTAATCCGGTATATGTTCCGTGGCTCCAGGTTAGCCCACCATCGGCTGATTGGTTACATACAATCCGGTCAAGGCTAGACCCTACTGCCGGATTAGATAAATGTACGTATTCAAAATTACCAGCAGTATCGGTAAATAAGCATGGATCACCGGCATCACCGTTGGTAGCATCAACCAGAGTCTTGGTTTGCCAGGTATGTCCTTTGTTTGAAGTACAAAAGGCATAATTGGAATTGGCACCTATGACTATTTTGTTAGTGTTTTTAGGATTGAATGCAATGCTAACTTCGTTCCATAAGTTTGATTTAGCGACCAGGATATTTTGAAATTGGGCACTTAGCGTTTGTGCAAATAAAATAGGGGCAAATAAAAAGCAGAATATTTTTTTCATAATAGCTGAATGGTTCAACACCTGGTTTCCCTTTTCAAGGTTTAATTACCCTTACCTTGTTCAATTTTCCTAATTACAGTAAGCGCTACACCGGCCCGTTCAGCAAATTCCTCCTGGCTTAGCTCCTTTTCTTTTCTCTTTTACAAATTCTGCTATGCATTATTTTTGAACTTGGTACAGGTTTCCCTGCTAATCAATAACAACCGTATGACCCAACTACTGCGCCCGGCAGCAAGCTG
>Ga0206888_1227_pt1 | contig 11830 bp, 14 predicted proteins | sample Alteio_BWOrgHeat_90_FD_153258 | JGI IMG/M metagenome (GOLD analysis project Ga0206888, IMG submission 153258) | Enriched cells from forest soil in Barre Woods Harvard Forest LTER site, Petersham, Massachusetts, United States - Alteio_BWOrgHeat_Nextera4 ... | reverse complement strand
TGAAGCATCAACAAACTTTTCACCCATAGAATATACCTCGTCAAGAAGTGATTCCCTTAGTACTAATGGGCTGTTTCCAATAACATTAAAGGATGGAATCAAATCGATGTCTATCTGTTGTGGTGCGGGAATTCTTCCTAGACCATCTATATCAGACTCGTATCTTCTATCTGCCCCAAAAAATTCCAATTCACCAGTTAATGGCGAATAAAAATATTGAAGATATGCTGATACTCCAAACGCATATTCTTGTAGGTATAGGTCACTGTCTCCTTTGATAATACCTTGTGAAATTAATCTATCACGTTTTTTGTTATAATCCTTCTCACTTGTAGCCAAAAAATATCCTTTGCCTCCAGCTGCCCCATGTCTTTTTGCTATTACCAAAGTCTTGATCTCTTTTGGGGTTGATATGGTCCTAGGAACGTTGAGCCTTGATTCAATCATTAATTTTTCTTTCATTGTCCTGTCTGATTCCCATCTGAGGATCCATTTATTGCCAAAAATTGGAATTTTAATTGATTCTATCTGGGGTGAATCCATTTGGGAAATAAGTGTTCCATGTGGAATGATTACGGCATTTTCATCTTTTAGTTTTGAAGTGCATTTCTGGTCTGTCAATTCTAAAAATGAATCAACAAGTATTAGTTCATCGATGAATCTAAATCTGCGATAGACCTTTTCGCGTTTTTTTTCACATATTAACAATGTCTTGAACCCTTCGTCTTTTGCTCCTTTTAAGACCTGTAATGCGCAATGAGAACCAAGAGTTGCTATTGTGTTCATTTTTCTTCTACATTTTTCCTTACAGGCGGCTCTTTATGAAAGTTGCATGTGAGAATTGGAAATAAAAGAGAATACATCATCAATTAACTCAATTGATAATTCTGACCTTGAAACATCAGGAATAGTCTTAAGAATAAAATCTACAACAGATTGGTTTGCAGGCAAAGTACCGTCGCGTAATTTTTGTGAATACAAAGCAATAGTGTTTGTAATCACTATCGTCATTTTTTCCCTATTTGTTAATGTCATTAGCATCGCATAACTCTGTTAATTTATAGAGGTTTTGAATAAACGTCAAAAATTGACCTCGCAAAACGAATTTGATAGTTATAATCTTCTATCTAAATGAAAAAGTCCATATAATATCAATTTTAAATAACTCACGATAGTAATTGGAAAGATTGGTTTATAGTAATACTAAATCAGTGATAATTAAAGACAAATCTATAATTTCCTTAATTTTACGTTCTTATGCTGATGAAGACAAGAAAAAAATTCTAAATGTTACGGCAAACAAACCTAGAATAATTTTAGATATTATCAGTGCTTGTAGATTGCCGCAAACTTCTTCTTATAGGAAAATTAATTCGCTTATAAAAAATGGTTTGTTAATTCCAGACGGTCAAATTCCTAGGAAATTTGGGAAAAAGGTTAGAAAATATGTTTCATTATTTGAGAATTTAGAAATCAACATAATAAAAAATGAAATTAGTGTTAAAGCAAAATTCAGTGAGGATGCACGTCTCGCCGTTTTTCGTATGATGCGAGAGAAAATTGTAAACTTTAATGAAAAACAAAACGTGTCTGATTACAAAAATTATCAAGTTGTTCAAACAAAGGTTATTTCCGTACGTAGTGATTCCATGATCCCATTCCTTCTTAAAACAGGAATAGTCAAAGTTTAAAATCCTGAAAGGATATTTGTCACAAATAAAATTGACAACTCTTTTTTAATCTAGATTGATAATTCCTATATTACCAGACACAGGTACGTGGTTTACTTGCTGGGATTACCTCTCAACAAGAACCACTTTTTATTCCCCCTAATTTCTGTGTCTATCTTTATTCAAAACTTTAAGATGACAATTCAAAACATAAATTAACACTAAGTAGGGCAGATTTGATGAAAAGGTTTGACAGATAGTGATCTTGGAACTTGGCGAAGAACAAAATCCTCAAACGAAATCAATCCTTCTTTGGAGGGAGAAGAAGTAATCGTGATGGGATGGGTTTCTAGTGTAAGGGATCATGGCAACCTAGTATTCATGATGATTAACGACAAGGATGGAGAAATTCAGATTACTGCTAAAAAAGGAGCTTGTCGTGAGGAAATTAGGCAAGAAATTGTAAAGCTAAAAGAACAATCAAGTGTTGCCATAAAAGGAATAGTCAAACCATCAAACAAGGCTCCACATGGAGCAGAGATTGCCCCACTTGAAATGAAAGTTTTTTCCCATGCAGAAAAGATTGCTCCATTTACTTCACAAACAAAAACTGTGGCAAACATTGATACACGCTTAGAAATACGTGCTGTAGATTTAAGAAGAAATATTTTGCAACAAGTTTTCAAAGTAAGAAGCTTAGTTTTAAAATCAATTCGGGATTATCTATATGAAAAAGAGTTTGTAGAGGTAAATACTCCAAAAATGATTGCTACAGCTACTGAGGGTGGCGCTGCACTATTTCCAATATTTTATTATAACAAGGAAGCGTTTCTTGCCCAAAGCCCACAACTTTACAAAGAACAGTTGACCATGAGTTTTGAGAAAGTATTTGAAATTGCACCTATCTTTAGGGCAGAGCCTTCTAGGACAAACAGACATCTTTCTGAGGCAATCTCAATAGATCTAGAAGAAGCATTTTCGGATTATAATGATATCATGAAACATATTGAAAATATTGTAAAGCGGGCAGTTCAGACAGTAAAAGACTATAACACAAAATCCAATTCTGGCATTACGTTTCAAGTCCCAGAGATCTCTGACTCTATACCTCAATACACGTATTCCGAGCTAATTGAAAAGATGCTAAAATCTGGAATCAATACCGAGTGGGGAGATGACCTATATGCTTCTAATCTCAAAAAACTTAACCTTAATGGATTTTATTTCATAAAGGATTGGCCGTTGGGCCCAAAGCCATTTTACGTCAAAGCAAAAGCAGACGATTCTAAAATATCAGAATCATTTGATTTTATGTGTGGCGATTTAGAGCTCTCATCTGGCAGCACAAGAATTGAAAAAAGACCTGATCTTGAAGAAAGAATGAAAAACAAAGGGTTCAAACTTGATGCATTTGACTATCATCTTAGAGTGTTTGATTATGGGGTTCCACCTCATGCAGGATGTGGAATTGGCCTTGAAAGATTGATGATGGCTCTAACAGGAACAGAAAACATTAGAGATGTAACATTTTATCCAAGAGACGTTGATAGACTTACACCGTAGGGAAAACAATGGTAGATAGAAAAGAAATAGAACATCTTAGTGATTTAATAAAAATTGAGATCAAAGATCCTCAAAAGTACATTGCGCAGGTAGAACAAATTTTGAATTATTTTGACCGCTTGGACAAAGTAGAGATTACCACCGAGGATTTACTCAGACAAGAATTATCGTTTGATCAACTGCGTGAAGACAAGTTTGTGCCATGTGATGATAATCTTATTGAAAATTTGAAAAAGACAAAAGAAAATTTTGTTAGGGCACCAAAGATGGATTAAAGATGAACCTTGCAATCTCTATATCGCAATATACACAACAAATACGAGACGGCACATTATCTGTTGAAGAATTTATTGCAAAAACACTTGAACGAATAAACAACGTCGATAAAACCCTTCATGCGTTTATCTCTCTAAACGAAAACGCAGTAGAACAAGCAAAGCAGATAGACAAAAAACTAAAAGTAAAAGAAAAAGTTGGTTCATGCCTTGGCTTGCCAATTTCAATTAAAGACAACATTTGCACGAAGGAGATGAAAACCACATGTGCATCAAAAATGCTTGAAGATTTTATTTCTCCCTATGACGCAACTGTTATTTCAAAATTAAAAATTCAGGATGCAGTAATTATTGGCAAAGCAAACTTGGATGAATTTGCTATGGGTTCTACTACAGAGTATAGTTATTTTGGTCCAAGCAGAAACCCATGGAATCCTGACTATGTTCCCGGAGGTTCGTCAGGTGGAAGTGGAGTCTCAGTAAGCGCAAATGAATGTCTTGCTTCGCTTGGTTCAGATACGGGTGGTTCGGTGAGAAGTCCGGCTAGTTTTTGTTCGGTAGTTGGGTTGAAACCAACTTATGGTCTGATTAGCAGATACGGCCTAGTTTCATTTGCAAACAGCATTGAACAGATAGGTCCGCTTGCACGAACCGTAGAAGACGTTGCTTTTATTTTGAATATTATTGCAGGACGTGATTTGCATGATAATACTACAATTGAAAACGGAAACCCCGATTATACAAAAGATCTGGATGCTGGCGTCTCTGGAAAAAAAATTGGAATTGTTTCAGAGATGGTTGGCGAAGGAGTAGACAAGGAGGTTCAATTATCTACAAAAGATGCGGTGTCATCATTTGAAAAACTTGGTGCAGAATGTGTTTCAATCTCACTTGATTCTGCAAAACATTCTGTTGCAGCGTATTACACACTAGCATCTGCAGAAGCAAGCAGTAACCTTGCACGGTTTGATAATCTAAGATATGGATTTGATTTTAGCGTGGAAGGATACGAATATAACCAATACATTTCAAAAGCAAGAAGCAATTTTGGCTCAGAAGTCACAAGAAGGATGTTACTTGGTGCATTTGTCCTTTCAGCTGGATATTATGGGAAATATTATCAAAAAGCACAAAAAGTTAGAAGTTTAATTAAATCACAATTAACAGAATCTTTTAAGAAAGTAGATCTTCTTTTGGCTCCAACGATGCCAATCTTACCATTTAAGATTGGCGAGAAAATTGATGATCCGTTAAAAATTTATTTGCTTGATATTAATACGATAATTGCAAATCTTTCTGGAATTCCTGCAATTTCTGTTCCGTTTGCTATAGCAAATGGGTTGCCTATAGGAATGCAGCTCTTTGCAAATTCACTTCAAGAAAAACAACTTTTGCAAGCTGCACATGCACTATACAAAACAACAAATCTTCCTGAGGTGCCAATTTGACCAAGATAGGATTAGAGATTCATTGTCAGCTCACAAGACTAGAAAGTAAGTTATTCTGTTCTTGCAAAGCAGACTATAGAAGCTTTGAGCCTAACTCTAACATTTGTCCTGTATGTATGGGCCTGCCTGGTTCCTTGCCTATTTTGAATAAAAAAGCCGTTGAAAAGGCAGCCCTGTTATCTATTGCGTTGGGTTGTAAAATTCCGCCAAAGATTGGCTTTTTCAGGAAAAATTATTTCTACCCAGACTTGCCAAAAAATTTTCAAATTACACAGTATAACGCATACGGTCCAACAAGTATAGGTTATGACGGAACAATCATGATTGAAGAGAAGGAAATCAAGATTAGAAGAATACAGTTAGAAGAAGATCCTGGCAGGTTGGTATATAGTGGAAGTTCAGAAAAAACAGAGATTACTTTGGTTGATTACAACAGAGCTGGAACACCACTTGTTGAGATGGTAACCGAACCTGATTTTGAAAACCCAAAACAAGTCCGCGTCTTTTTGAATATTCTAGCTGATCTGGTAGAAAATCTTGGAATTGCAGACCCGTATCTTGAAGGTGCGTTTAGAGTTGATGGAAACATTTCCATTGAAAAAGGAAATAGAGTTGAAATTAAAAACGTAGGTTCATTTCGTGACATAGAGAAGGCGCTTCACTTTGAGATAACAAGGCAACAAAGTTTGGCAGAAAGAGGAATTCCTATTCCTGCAGAAACAAGACACTGGGACGAGGCAAGAAAAATTACAGTCTCTTCAAGATCAAAAGAAGAGGAAGAAGATTATCGTTATTTTCCAGAGGAAGACATTCCAAAAATAATAATTGAAAAAACTTTACTTGAGAGTTTGAAAAATACGATGCCAGAAAGCATTATGTCAAAAAAAGAGAGGTACATTAACAAATACCGAATTCCAGTTCAGGTTGCCGAAGTCTTGTCTTCTGACAAGTTTTACTCTGATTTATTTGAGCAATCCCACACAGAAAAAAACGCTAAAGAAATTGCAAATCTTATAACTACTGATCTCAAAGGATTTGCTGATACAAAAGAACAGCGAGAACAACTCAAACTCACACCAAAACATCTTTCCGATTTGGCAGACGCAATACTTGGCAACAAAATTACAAGAAATTCTGGAAAGGTTGCACTGCAAGAAATGATAAAGACAGGAAAAACTCTCTCAGAAATAATTTCTAGCCTTGATCTGGGCCATGTTGAAGATGAATCATCACTTGTAAAAACAATAGAAGAAGTTTTTATCGAGGAACAAAAAGCGGTATCTGAAGCAAAACAAAACTCTGATACAATTAACTACCTTGTGGGTAAGGTGATGAGAAAGACAAAAGGTAAGGCTAATCCTTCCCTTACACTTGATATAATTAGAAAAAAACTAGACTCTCAATAACACTACAGTTTTGCCGTCCACATCCATTATTTTTGTTACAACTTTTCTTCCTTTTCTGATTTTCCTGTGATGTCGTTTTGACCGTTTTTTAGAATTATCTTGTTGTCTTTAAGGTTGATAGAAACTCCGTAATCACGAAGGAGTTTTACGTTGTAGTGGTTCTTCTTACCTTTGAGAGTCATTATTTATTGAATTTTCTAGTAATGTAACACTTTGTTCAATAAAATTCCACAGCTTGTTGTGAAAAACTAACTCATTTCCAGCGTATTCTTCTTCCATCCAAACATCTGTCGTATATGGCGCTATTCTATAAGTCTTGTACTCATATATTCTAAAATTGTTTGGTTCACCTTCAATATTCACGAACATTTTTGTTGTGGGTATCACATACCCATAATCTATAAGAATATTGAAACTGCGTTCATCAGGAGACAATTCTATTTTGAAAGTATAATAATCATAATCATTAATATTATTTTTTAAAAAGTCTTGTATCTTTTCTGATAATAATTTCAGACTGACATTTTTGTGGACGATATTGAGATTTTTTAGCAATTCTTTCGGTTTATTCAAATGTGATCCTGTGTACTGATCCAAACTAATCTTAAAGCATTACGACAACAGCAGATTTTTAGGAACAAACTGGGGGGATTCTATTTTTATTGATTGTCAGTAAACTCATTTGCGTGTAATTTGTATCTGACTTACCGTAAAATCAAACTGTGTGATACTCATCAGTAGAACTTTTATGCTAAAAATAAAAAATTGTAAGAGGGTATTTGTAGTTGCCTTTTTTGATTATCCTACAAAACTTGCCACTATCGTATATCAAATTACGTTTCCTATATCTAAATACACAAATTCTAAACATGAACAAAGGAAAAATCTGCCAGTAAGGAGTTGTTTATATCAATGCAACCCGTAATACAGGTGTACTGGTTTTAGATAAGGATACTCAAAGTAAATTGAAATGCATTGAAGAAAACTGCCCAAAAGGGCCTCTAGTAACTGACAACAATACTGGTGAAGTATTGTGTTCTGGTTGTGGTTTGGTTATGATGGACAAAGTTGAGGTTAGTGGTCCTGAGCAAAATGTTTTCAGTAGCGAAGAATATTTTGAAAAAGCAAGGACAGGAGCTAAATCTTCGTTGGCAATTGATGACATGGGATTAGCTACTGTAATCGATGCCAAAAACAAAGATGCAATGGGTAACTACCTATCTGGAGACATGAAAAGCACGTTTAATCGATTAAGAATTTGGGATAGTAGGAGTAAGTCAAGATCAACTGAAAAAAGCATGAAGACTGCCTTTATTCTTTTAAACAATGTAAAATCAAAACTTGCCATACCTGATATGGTAATAGAACAAACTGCATACATGTACAGGAAGATGTTGGCAAAGAAAATGACAAGAGGTAGAAGCATCTCTGCTCTGGTACTTGCATCTCTTTATGCTGCATGCAGGGAAGCAAATGCTCCAAGAACATTACAAGATATCGCATCAGCTGGAAATATTACCCAAAAAGACCTTTCAAGACACGTTAGGATTTTAATAAACACTCTTGACTTGAAATTAGAATCTTACGATTCTTCTGGTTTTGTCAATAGAATAGCTAGTGCTATGGGTATAAGCGAAAAGACACAAAGGGATGCATTGGACATTTTATCAAAAGCAAAAGAAAAGGGATTTGCTACAGGAAAAAACCCAATGGCTATGGCAGTCTCATCACTTTATCTTTCATGCCTAGCTAATTCAGAAAAACAAACTCAAAAAGGACTTTCGGCTGCTTCAGGAATTAGTATGGTTACCATCAGAAATAGAGCGGGATCTCTTGCTAAAATTTTAAACTGGTATGGGTTACTAACGCAAAACATTGCTGCCTAGTAGAAACCATGATTTTCAATAGTGACAATTAATAATATCAAACTTGAGAATAAAGATATCTTTAAAATAAATTACCATGATAGTATTGTATGCAAGGTTCAAGTGCTATAGACAAATATGATTTAAAAAAAGCACATCAAGCACTAAAAATGCTCCTTATTGATAGGAGTAATGAATTTCGCGTTTTTGCTAAAGGCATTGGTTATCCTACTAACACCAAAGACTGGGAATTAATAGTCTTGAATTTTTGTCTTGATTTTGTCGATTGTTTCAATATATGGTCTGATTCAAACCCTCCTGATCATAATCAAATTCACAAGTGTATGACTCAGATGAGACAAATTGCTAGCGGTAAATCAAACATGACTGAAGTTACACACCTTCAGAATATTGCATATCTACTTGCAGAAGATTTTAAATCAATTTACAAAAGAATGGAATAAAAATTACAAGTTCTCAATAGTGCATGTTGTTAGATTTCTTGAGTTATCTCATCATCCTTCAGACGCAGATTTTCCGCCATCTACGTTTAGGATGATTCCTGAGATCCAGTTTGCTTCATCTGATGCCAAGTATACAGAAGCATTTGCAACATCTGCTGGTTCGCCTATCCTGTTTAATGGTTGTCGATCTTCTAAGGCCTTTCTTGCCTCAGGATAATCGATGTAGGGCTTTATCATTCCTGCATTGATAATTCCAGGATTTATACAATTACAACGAATATTTTTTCTAGCATACTCTATTGCTATGCCTTTTGTAAACATGTTAATTGCAGCCTTGGTAGTACAATATACTGTCAAGTGTACCTTTGGAATGGCGCGTTCGCTTGATATGGAACCTATGTTGATAATTGAACCGCTCTTATTTTCTAGCATTTTAATTAAGACCGATTTTGTAATTCTAAAAATTCCATAGATATTTGTATTAATTAATGCTGACCAATCTGGTTCAGACATCTCATGAAAGTGTATGGGATCATTGATTAAACCCGCATTGTTTACAAGTATGTCTATTTTACCATAATGAGCAGAAACCTGTTCTACTGTTTGTAGTACTTGAGCTTCGTTGGTGAGATCACAAGGAATGCCAACAGTTTTTGTGGCATAGTTTTTTATTGTTTTTCTTGCTTTTTCAAGTTTGTCAAAGTTTCTACCTACTAAAACAACATTTGCGCCTTCCTCAACAAACCTTTTTGAAATTTCTAATCCAATATCACTTGAAGCACCTGTAACTATCGCAACTTTATCTTTTAATCTCATGTAATGAATAAGAAATAATCCTATATGAAGAATTTGTATTTTTAAATGGTGCAATATTTTCTCATTGAGAATTTTATAGTTATTTGATTAGTTTCTGAATTTCTTGTGTTATCAAAGGCAAAAACGCACCAACGTCAGAGACTATGCCTAAGGCTTGCCATGTTCCTCTGTCCATTAATTTAGTTACTGTTGGTTGGTTGATATCAACTACTATTACTTTGACTTCAGCAGGCAACATGTTACCGGTTGCAATAGAATGAAGCATAGTTGAAATCATTATTACCATTTTTGCATCCTTGAGAATTTCTTTGTATTTTTTTTGTGCAACTGTCATGTCTGTAATAACGTCTGGAAGAGGTCCATCATCTCGCAAAGACCCTGCCAGGACAAAAGGAATTTTTCTTTTTATACATTCGTACATTATTCCTTTTGTAAGTGTCTTATTTGCAACCATTTTGAGTATAGAGCCTGCTTTGAAAACTGAATTTATTGCTTGCATGTGATTTCGATGTCCTCTTATTGCCAATGTTCCATCACGAATATTCATCCCTAATGAGGTTCCAAGTGTGGAATATTCAATGTCATGAACTGCAAGAGCATTTCCTGCAAGGACAGCATCAATAAATCCAAGTCTTATCAGGGTTGCAATTGAATCAGATGCACCGGTATGCACTATTGCAGGACCGCCAACTAGAACAATTTTGCCTCCATCTTTTTTTGTCTTGTAAATATCATATGCCACTTTTCTTGCGATGTGTTGTGTTGGGCGTTCACTTGAGCTGCTACTTCCCATAAACTGGAAAAGATTGACTCCTTCTCTTGGTCGTTCTGGAGGATTTATCTTTATTCCTCTTTCTCCAACAACAATCATGTCGCCTTTTTTAATTTCACGAATAGGTGAGCACCAAGCTCGTTTTCCTTTAACAACAATGCATTTGTCCATCATCATATTTTCCACCTTTGTCCAATCATCTTTGTAGAAAATATCAGTACGATTGTTTGTTGTACTGTAAAAATCCTCAGGCATGACCATATCTTTTGGTGCTGCTTGGAGTTTGATCTCCTGCTGAATCTTTGAAGTAGCACCTTCTCTGTAGATTGTCTCTAAAATCTCATCAAGGTGTTTTTGTGATTTACCTTGTACAAGAAGCTTTGTGTAACTTTCATCTTTCTTTCTTTTTCCTACTTTGAATTCTTGTACTTGAAATTCTCCATCCAAGTCCATTATGACATCAAATATTTTTGTAAGTATCATCGAATCTATGAGATGGCCTTTAACCTCAATTTCATGTTCAAATTTCTTGGCCATTCCTAGGATTTAGTAAATGTACTAATTTAATGTTTAATCATTTGAAAACAAAAAACAAGTATCCCAAATGACATACACTTTAAAGTTTAATCTTGCATCTTTTACTGTATCTGATTTTTTGGTTATCTGTATCTCTCGCTTGAAAATTTGTATTATACTGGACATCCAATAGATGTATCGTACATTTGGGCTTACATTCTATTCGCATTTGGGTTATACAGTAATCTCATGATATTTAGAAAAAGTAACAGGGAAAATATTTATCATGATCAAGAAAAGATTAGATTATTTTTGAGATAATATTTTTAGCAAACCACGATCTTTCAAGATAGATAGCTTAACGTTGTTAATCGAGACATATATAGTCAATTAATCCAAATAAGAATAGACGAGAACGCGGGCTTTCTAATAGAGATACGCTTTCGCCTTGGACACACAACCCCGTCTGAGAAGACGTTCTCGTCGATATATTTTTAATAATTATCAAAGTCGCTAAATGGATTATTGCCATAAAATGGTGATATGTTCTCTATTTTGCCTAATTTTGTATTATACTGGAAGCGATACCTGACCTTTGAATTCTAGAATATTATCTGTCTGCAGCATTTTTACTATGGTATCTTTAAGCCCCTTATCAAGTCCTCTCACAATTGCTTTTGAAATTCCATTTTTATCGCATAATACAACCATGTATCCACTTACATCCGTCAAGACATATCCTCCGCCATCATTTATAACGGCATACATGTTTTCTTCACCGACTGGTTCCCAGACGTTTGTTTTGTTGTCTTTTAACGCAAGAGCTGGCATAGCGGCTCCATTTGCATATTTGTTTAGATATTCTCTAGCTTCTTTTACTCGTTTTTCACCAATCTTGAGTGCCACAAAATATTGCATACAAAAAGGATTATGGTTTTGTTATTTATATGATATCTCGTCCAAAATTTCTAGAATTTCTTTACTCTTTATGTCTTTTCTTGCAGACTCGATAAATAGTGCGAGTTTTTTCTTGGG
>Ga0206888_1226_pt1 | contig 11855 bp, 8 predicted proteins | sample Alteio_BWOrgHeat_90_FD_153258 | JGI IMG/M metagenome (GOLD analysis project Ga0206888, IMG submission 153258) | Enriched cells from forest soil in Barre Woods Harvard Forest LTER site, Petersham, Massachusetts, United States - Alteio_BWOrgHeat_Nextera4 ... | reverse complement strand
TTGGCATCACCCCACTGGAATACATCACCCGCGAACGTATCCGCCTCGCCCGCCAATTGCTCGCCGACGAAAAGAACACCATCGCACAGGTAAGCTTCCAATGCGGCTTTACAGACGTCAACTACTTCATTCGGGCATTCAGGAGATCCGAAGGCCTCACCCCCGGCGCCTATCAACACCTCACCCGCGCATCACATTCCTGACGGATTCCCTATCTTTACGAATGACCGAACGCATTCACATCCGCCCGGCCACCATCGCCGATCTCCCGACTCTCCTGGAATTTGAACAAGGTGTCATAAAAGCTGAACGGCCAATGGACCCTACCATAAGGGAAGGAGCCATCCACTACTACGATCTCCCTGCCATGCTCGCCGCCCCCAACATCCACCTCCTCGTCGCCGTACTCGGCAACACCCTCATCGGCTCAGGCTATGCCCGCATCGAAGCCGGCAGAACCTATCTGAAACACACCCATCACGCCTATCTCGGCTTCATGTATGTAGACCCCGCCCACCGTGGCAAAGGCGTCAACCAACTGATCATCGAAGCCCTCCGCCAATGGGCCCATACCCAAAACATCACGGAACTCCGCCTCGACGTCTATGATATCAACGAGGCCGCTATCCGCGCCTACGAAAAAGCCGGCTTCACCCGCCACCTCGTCCAGATGCGCCGCCCAACTTAAGCAACCGTTTGCGTCCCCAAATACCTCCCGAATCCTTTATGTTTGATTAAAATAGCCGCCCAATATGAACAGAAAGTCCTTCCTCCGCAATAGCAGCCTGGCAGCCCTCGCCCTCGCCGCAACCCCGGCCGCAACCACACTTGCCGCGGATCACCCCCTCAAAACACCCAAAAAGAACCTCGCGGATACCCCCCTCCACTTCGCCGGCCCAAAAGTCAGACTGGCCCTCATCGGCACCGGCCTCCGCGGCCAGGGTCACCTCGGCCTCCTCCTCCGCCGCGACGACGTGGACATTATCGCCATCTGCGACATCGACGAGCACATGTTGACCAGCGCAAAGAACACCATTGCCAAATCGGGTAAGAAACTGCCCCAGGTCTACACCGGGAGCCCCTATGCCTGGCAGGACCTCCTCAAAAAGGAACAACTGGATGGCGTCCTCATCGCCACCCCCTGGGAATGGCATAAACCGATGATCGTCGGCTCCCTGGAAGCAGGGATAAAATACGTCGCCACGGAAGTGATCCTGGGCATCACGCTCCAGGACCATTGGGATGTCGTCAAAGCCGCTGAAAACCACAACGCCAACGTGATGATGCTGGAGAACGTCTGCTATAGAAGGGATGTGATGGCGGTCCTGAACATGGTCCGCCAGGGCCTCTTCGGCGAGCTCATCCATCTCCAGGGCGGCTACCAGCACAACCTGCAGGGGATAAAATTCAACAACGGACAAACCAATGGCGGGGCCGGCTGCGAATTCGGCGAAAAAGCCTTCTCGGAAGCCCGCTGGCGGACAGAACATTCCGTCCGGCGCAACGGCGATCTCTATCCAACCCATGGCATCGGCCCGCTGGCACACTACATCGATATCAATCGCGGAAATACCTTCACTGCCCTCTGCTCCTTCTCCACAAAATCCCGCGGCCTCCACGACTATGTCGTCAGGCATTGCGGCAACGACCACCCCAGCGCAAAGGTCAGGTTCAAATTAGGCGACATCGTCACCACCTCGATCAACTGTGCCAACGGGGAAACGATCCTCCTGCAGCATGACACGAACCTGCCCCGTCCCTATTCACTCGGCTTTCGCGTCCAGGGCACCAACGGGCTGTGGATGGACGTCGCCAACGGCATTTATGTGGAAGGACAGTCAAAGAATGATGAATGGGATGCGGCAAAGACCTGGCTGGATAAATACGATCACCCGCTGTGGAAACGCTGGACCAATGAAGCCGAAGGCGCCGGCCACGGCGGCATGGACTTCTTCGTCATCCACGCCTTCATAGAATCGATAAAACGCAAGACCCCCACGCCACAGGACGTATACGACGCTGCGGCATGGAGCGCCATCACCCCGCTGAGCGAACAATCCATCGAATTGGGAAATGCCACCGTAGCCTTCCCGGACTTCACCGGCGGCCAGTGGATGTACCGCAAACCAGCCTTCGCACTGTCCGACGAATACTAGCGGCCGTTCGCCGATAATTACCCACCCCCCGGGACGATTTCTTCGTAGCTTTAATTTATTCAACCAAAATAATGCTACGCCACCCCATCCCCCTCTTCCTTTCCGGAATCATCTGCCTTGCCCTCTCGGGCTCCCTCCGGGCCCAACCGCCCATGGGACCCTCAAAACCCTATGACACCGCCCTGTTTACCGCCATCCGCAGCGGCGACCTCCCCACCCTCCAAACACAACTCGCCGCGGGCTCGGACGCCAACGCCATCCGTGACGGGTTTTCCGCCCTGATGTGCGCCACCCTCAACGGCACCCCCCAACAAATGCAACTACTCATCGACCATGGCGCAAAAGTGAATTACACCGACCCGGACAGCATCACCGCCCTCTGGCTGGCCATCCCCGATTCGACAAAAACGGTCCTGCTGCTGGCCCACGGCGCCGACCCTAAACAGGCCGCGCGGGATAACACCCTGCTCTACCTGGCCGCCGGCACCGACGACACGACTCTCGTCGGCTACCTGCTCAGAAGCGGCTTCCGGCCCAATGACACGACCTTCTACGGCGACTACCCCATCAACTCGGCACTCAGCTTTCGCTGCTCAGCCACATTGAAAATGCTGGTCGACAACGGCGCGGACGTCAACATCGCCCTGCCCAAATCCTTCTTCCCTAACCTGCGGGGCATGACCTGCCTGATGCAGGCAGCAGTAGCAGACGACGAACGATCCTTTTACTATCTGCTCGATCACGGCGCTGATGTTAACAAAAAAAATACAACAGGCTATACGGCGCTCATGTACCTGCAACTCGCAGAAGTCGATCATCCGGATATGACAAAAGCGCTCCTGGCTCACGGGGCCCTCCCACTGGAAAAAGCAAGGGACGGATCAGACGCCCTGGCCCTGGCATCAAAAAAAGGAAACACTCAGTCGATGCAGTTACTAAAACAGCGGTAATCAAAAAAAACAACTACCATGCATTCCAAAAAAATACTCACGGCGACCCTCATCCTCCTGCTGGCTATCCTCGCCCCGGTTATCTTCATCGGCTGGACAAAAAAAGCCCCCACCCCACTCACTGCCGATATCCGCCAGGCCGTCGCCAAAAGCCTTCCCCTCCTGCAGATCAGCGGCCACAAATTCGTTCTGCGCAGCCAACGACATTGCGCCTCTTGTCACAATAACCTCCTCACGGGGATGCTCGAAGAAAAGATGATGCAAAAAGGCATGCCGGCGACCGACAGCTTTCGTGCAGAACGGGTAATGTCCACCAACCTCGGCCTCCGCTTCGCCACCAACGTCAACGACGTAGATAATTTCATCGCCGCAAAATTCATCATCCCTTATGCACTCATCGGGCTCAACGCGGATCACGTCCCGGCAAATCTATATACTGACATCGGGGTCGATTATATGATGGACCAGCAAAGACCGGATGGAAGCTTTCACGCAGAAGCCGGCCGCCCACCCCATGGCACCGGGGAAGCCCATCTCGCGGCTCTCTGTATCCGCGCAATTCAGCTCTACGCCGCTCCGGCCAAAAAAGCCCGCGTAAACCAGGAAGTTGCCCTGACAAAACAATTCCTGCTCAACTACTCCGCCAACACCCAACAGGAATTGGTCTTCCAACTGCTGGGCCTCCAATGGTGTGGCGCCACAACGGCAGAAAAGGAAAAAGTAGCCACCCGCCTCCGCGCAACCCAAAACATGGATGGCAGTTGGTCCCAGCTGTCATCCATGACCGGCGACGCTTACGCCACCGGTGAAGCCCTTTATGCTTTGAGTGAAAGTGGTACCACCCGGCCCGAAGAAGAATGGATCCAAAAAAGCATCGCCTGGCTGCTAAAGAACCAGGACCCCAGTGGCGCCTGGATCGTCGAGACCCGCGCCTATCCCATCCAGCCCTTCTTTAATAGTGATTTCCCGCCCTACGACGAGAACCAGTTCATCTCGGCCGCCGCCACCAACTGGGCCTGCCTTGCCCTGCTGGAAGCGCTCCCCGACGCAAAATAGCCGCACCCGGCCATCTTACCTTGGTACAGCACTCAATAACCTTATCATGTTTGGAAAATTCAAAAAAGCGGCTCCCCCAAGCCCGCTAAAAGCCGATCGCCTCCAGTGGGTAGAAACATCGTTTAACTGGCTGGTAGAAACCTTCGGCAAAGAAGCCATTCTGCAGCGACGCATATTACGCCCCCATCATTCGGATTTCCCTATCCGCTACAACGGCCAACCGCAAGCCGCACAGCATACCCTCGACATCGTAGCCCGTCAGATGGACATCGACCCGGCAGAGATAGATCTCACCTCTTACCAGGATACGACACGAATGATCTCCGCCGGAACCCCGTTCGGCGGCAGCCTGTCAGCCGGCGTCGAGGAAGGAGAGAAACCAAGCAGCGAAATATACTTTGGAAAAGGCGAGGATGGGAAATATCATCTCTCCTTTGAAAAAGAAAAACAGCAACGCCCGGAAGGTCTCGTGGCCATCCTCGCACACGAACTGGCCCGCATAAAACTCCTGGATCACATGGCAGAAAATGACCGGCACCTCGCCGATCTCACCACGGTCATCTTCGGCCTTGGCATCTTCAACGCCAACGCCGCTTTCTTCACCTTCGTCAACGGCCGGTCCTTAAGCTGGAGTCAAAGCGGCTATCTCACCCAAATGGAATGGGGCTATAGCCTCGCCCTCTTTGCCCGCCTTCGCAACGAAAGAACCCCCGCCTGGATAGAATACCTCGGAAAGAACGTAAAGGCAGACTTCGGGAAAAGCGAACAATACCTAGCCTGGCAGAACCAAACTCCAAACCCCCACTAACACCCACCCCCCAAAAAAGCGAAAGGCGGTCCCCTACTCGAGGATCCGCCGATGGCTGAAAGTGAAAACCGTCCGTAATTAGGTATTGATAGGTCAGCAACGGTATTACAAATGTACCCCGCCAATCCTTACCGGGGAATACCACTTTGGTGGCATTTTTGTGGAGATTCTTCTACAGTTTCCACTTATCGGCGACTCAAAACCGCTTTTTCCCCCTTTTCCCACCTTGGCAGGGTTTTTCGATAGGAATACTTAAACAAACCATCATGAAATACACGATAAAAAACATCTTAAGTGTAGCTCTGTTCATAGGCGTAACAGCCTTCGCGCTCACGGGCTGCTATGAATCGCATTATTATAATCACTATCATCACCACACGCAGGAATGGTACGGTCGCCATCATCAGCCGCCACCTGCCGGCGTGGACTTCAGGGTCGACGTACACAACTAGCTCACATGTATAAAAGCCTTCTTATATTCCCGCAGCTCCCGGATAATGCGCCGCGCATCCTTCCATTCAAATAGATGGATCAACCACACCGTGAACCGAAGCGTGCCCCGTAGTCGGGTAATCGTCCCCGCCAGTTTAGCAATATCGCTATCCCGGGCCGTGATAAACGCGGAATACGCATCCCCGGTCTTCTTATGCAGGTCCTCCGCAAAACACCAGGCGCCATCCCGCGCATTCCCGACACTAAACTGGACCAGCGCAGATTCAGTATGTCCCGAATGCATCCCGATCAGCGAGATCAGCGGAGAGATATGATCTATTTCATTGATCACCTGGTAGGTCAGCGAGCCGATGATCGTATTGATATTGTCAAAATCGCTCTCGATAGCATCCAGCGGCTGCCCCGCCATCGTCTCGGATGCCGCAATCCCCAGGTCGAGATTGATATGCGCACTGATCCCCAGCAACAACTGCTGCAACACAAGCACGGACCCGCGCCGGCTCGTTTCAAAAGCCATCTTCCAGGCAGCAGTCGGCTCACTCCCGGCCTTCCACGCCCTCAGCGCCGCGAGATAACGATTCGCAAACAACACATCCAGCTTCTCCATCCTCGCCCCATCAGCGAATTCGCCCCTGGTGATCCCTTCCTTCACCTTCGCCGTCACCTTGTAATACAAGGCCGCAAAATATCCGACCCGGTCACCGGTCCGCTGGCTCTCTTCGATGATCCCGGTCAACTCCTGCAACACCTCGTCGACGGTAGTAGCGCTCATGGAATGGCGTTTATTTGATTGTATCCTTCATCGCATTAAAACTCTCCGAAGTATCAAAATAGATCGCACTCGCCTTAAAATACGCGTTGGGATTCACTTCCAGCTTATCACAAGGATACACAAGACTCTGCGCGCTGGGACGGTCCAGCTCGAAATACCGCGAAATGATCTCATATTCGTCGGCCACAAAGATGGTCTTGAAAGCGGTCTTGCAGCTAAGCCCGTCACCCGTGGAAAGGATCGCCTTCTGTAATTTTACAAACCGGTCCCGGTAGCCGGCAAAACCGGGATCCGCCAGGGCGGGATTATCCTTACCCTGTAAATACATCGCCAGCCCCCGGTAATAGTTATCCGCCAGACTCACCGGAACATCGGCCAGCGCACTATCGCAACTCGCTATCGCCGCCGGATATCGCTTCTCCTTCATCGCCCCAAGGATCACCCCCTTATGATCATCGGCATATGGGTTATAGGCCTTTTGAAAAACAAACCCATAATACAACAACCGGTATTCCCCGATAGTCAGCGTCGTATCAAAAGAAGTATACCGCGCCAGCAGCCGTGGATAATAGGAACGCGCAGAAGAGTCGGTTACCAGCTTTCGTACGATCTCGCGGTCGATCGGCTCCCCATGGCCCTGGGCAAAAACAGCCGCCGCCGCCAACAAGCATAAGGATAAGCAAAGGATTCGCATACCCGCAATATTACATTATCTTCCCCTATAAAATACCACCCCGCCCCTATTCCTCGAAAACACAAGCAACGGCCCGCGCGCCGTCCTCAACACCTTCCCGTCCCTTACCTCCCCTTCCAGCAACAACCCGGACTGGTCCATCGGCATTGCATGTAAACCGGGCCGGCAATCCCCGGAGGCATCCCCGCAAAAGCCGGTAACCCCGCCGCCCATGATCCCCTCGCCGAGCAAAAGGGTTCCATAGCTGGCATCATACCTGCCCTCATAAGGCAATACCCCATAGAAATTACCCGCCGCGATCACATCGGTCATCCCGTCCCGGTTCCAGTCCCCGGCCAGGAAGGTAAACACGGGGGACCACTGCACCTCCTTTGGCAGCCGGGTCAGCGCAAATCCATGCCCGCCATTATTGGTCAGCATCACGGACGACAGACATTCGGCGGTCAATACAACCGCCTTGTCCACGCCATCCCCAAGCACCTCTTCGACGGTCTTGCCGGCAAACCCGGCATAACTGTTATAACGCTTCCGGATCAACGCCGGAAAATGTTTCTCCAATTCATCCTTACCCAAAAAGGGATAATAATGCCCATCCTTCGCCACCGCCAACAGTGGATCCTCCACGCCGTTGTTGTCAAAGTCGCCGACAAAAAGCTTCAGCGGATCTTTGACAGAAGCCTTCAGCTTCGAGTTCTCCCCCCAGTTGCCGGCCAGCAGATCAGGTCTCCCGTCTCCATTGATGTCGGCGACACAAATACTCGTCCACCAGCCGGTCGTATGACCAAGCCCAAGTGCATCGGTCCGGTTCACCAGTCGGCCGGCCTGATTCATAAAAACCGTCACCGGCATCCACTCGCCCACGACCACCAGGTCAGGCCAGCCATCCCCGTCAACATCGGTCCACACCGCACTCGTGACCCGGCCCACCCGCGACAGCCCGGGCGCCCTCGCCTCATCGGCCAGCGTAAACTTCCCCTTCCCGTCATTCAGCAGGAGATACGACACGGGGGGCTCGCCGATCCGGCCATAATAGGCACTCCCCCCGACAAAAAGATCGACATCGCCGTCATGGTCAAAGTCGGCAGCCACGACAACGGCCTTGTTTGCAGGGAGCCCGGGTAACACGCCCCCCTTTACAAAATGCCCATGCCCGTCGTTGAGATAGACCCGGTCGGTCAACCCGGCCGATCCATCGGGATACTGATTCCCACCACTCACGACGACAAGATCAGGATGCCCGTCCCCATTGACATCGGCAAATACGGCATCGGCATCAGGGCAAAACGCATCAGCACTAAACAATGCAGTGTCCACGGCAACAAAACGTCCTGAAGCCTCCTGCCGGAAAAGACTCCCGCGCTGCCCCACCCCGCCACAAATAAAAAGATCGTCAAGTCCATCCCCATCGACATCGGCAACGGCCATCTTGGGGCCCCGCGTTGACAGCTGATGCGGCATCAACGGCTGTATATTGAGATCGTTAAAAGAGGTATTGACCCTGAGATAGGGTAATTTTATCGAATCAGTCACATCGGTGAGCAACCCCGCCGCAACCCGCGATCCGGGCACCAGCCCCGGATGACCGCTGACCGCATCCCGATGATCCACCACCAGCCGGCGATCCACCCGCACCTCGGTCAGGGTCTGCACCTTCCCATCAGGCCAATCCACCTCCAGCGTATCGACACGAGCCTCGCGGCCAAGCCCAAAATGCACCGGCCCAAGCGACGCACTCTCAAACCCGCGTGTCGCCGAACAATACCCATATTGCAATTTGCCCCGCACCCGGATGGCCACCTTGGCACCGATGCCAAAAAAATTCCCGGCCGGCCCACGCAGCTCGACATCGAGATAATGCCGGTCCTTCCGGGGAAGATCGTTGCGATAGATCATCGCAGGGGCATTGACGGTATTGACCACAAGATCGAGATCGCCGTCGTTGTCGAGGTCGGCATAAGCAGCGCCGTTGGAGAAAGCGGGATGATCAAACCCCCATTCGGCGCTCCTGTCCGTAAAAACAAGACTGTCGGACCCCTGGAACATAAAACAACTGGCCTTCCCGGATGGCATCTTCTCCAGCGTCGTCATATCGGCCGCACGCCCGTTCTGCAAGGCGGAAGGGGTCATCCCGGAAGACATGAACTTCAGTACATCGAGATCATTGGGCCGCCGCTGGATCCCATTGGAAATAAAAATATCCTTCCTCCCGTCATTGTCAAAGTCGGCCGCCAGGGGACTCCAGCTCCAGTCGGTACCGGCCACCCCGGCGTACAACCCGATCTCGCTAAACTTCATCCCCTCACCGGTATTCAACTGAAGACAGTTGCGTGAATACTGGTAATGATAACCATACGTCATTTTGTAATTGTAGATCTCCAGCGACTCATCCCCCGCCGAGGTCTTCAATACCTTTTCCTTGTCAGGTAACATATCTAAGGTGATCAGATCGAGCCAGCCATCATTGTTGATATCGGCCATGTCGCTCCCCATCGAGAACCGGCTCTCATGACCAAAAGCCCGGCGGTTGATCTCCGAGAAGGTCCCATCGCGGTTATTCAGATAATAATAATCGTTCTCGTGAAAATCATTGCTCACATAAAGATCATCCCAACCGTCATTGTTCAGGTCACCGGCGACTACATTCAGCCCATATCCGATCACACTGCTATAGATCCCCGCCGCCGCGGTCACCTCCACAAAATGCCGCCCGCCGGCTACGGAATCATTCCGGAAAAGCTTGTCCCCGCTCATGTCACTATGCACCCGCCGCTCGCTCGTATCCCCATAACTCTCGTTGGAATGCACCGAATGATTGACGATAAACACATCGAGATCCCCATCGTGATCGTAATCAAAGAACACGGCCTGGGTATTGAACCCCAGCACATCGAGCCCATACTCCTTCGCCCGCTCGGTGAACGTCCCGTCATGATTATTGATAAATAATTCATTCCTTCCCTGGAAGCCCTTATATCCACCTACCTCGGAAACATAAATGTCCGGCCACCCGTCCCCATTCACATCGGCCACGGTCACCCCGGTCTTCCAGTTCCCCTTGCCCTCCACCCCGGCCCGCGCAGTGACATCTTCAAACCGGAACCCGCCTTTGTTAAGATACAGCTTGTTCGAACCCTGGTTGGAAACAAAATAAACATCGGGTAACCCATCCCGGTTAAAATCGGCAATCCCCACCCCGCCGCCATTATAATAATAGAGATAGTCGAGGATATTAAGCGTGTCGGTATCCACTACCCTGTTGGCAAAATGGATCCCGGTGCGGTCGGGTGGCAACAACGCAAACAGCGCGGCCGGCTTCTTACCACAGCCGGCCGCGGAAAAAAATAGAACATATAAAGAGTACTTGTACAATCTCAAATATTCCCTTTCTTTAATTCCCCCACCGCAAAATCCACGGCCCTTGCCGTCAAAGCCATATACGTCAACGATGGGTTCTGACAGGCGGCACTGGTCATACTGGCCCCGTCGGTGACAAAAACATTCGGTGCATCCCACACCTGGTTATGCGCATTCAACACCGACGTCTTCGGGTCCCTCCCCATCCTCGCGGTCCCCATCTCATGGATCCCCTGACCGATCGCATATTTATCACTATCCCAGGTGCTGATATTCTTTACCCCCGCCGCTTCGAACATCGCGACAAGGTCCTTCACGATATCCTTCCGCATCTTCAGCTCGTTCTCCCGCAGTTCGGCATCCATCGACAACACGGGTAACCCCCATTTATCCTTGACATTCTTGTCCAGCGTGATCTTGTTGTCATGATAAGGCAAGATCTCGCCAAACCCGGTAGCCCCGATCTCCCAGGGCCCGGGCTCGGTCAAGGCAGATTTATAGTCGGCGCCGATATTCATCTCAGCCACCTCCCGGCTCCACCCCTCCCGGCTGGCACTCCCCTGGTAACCATACCCCCGCAGGAAGTCGCGCTTGTCCCCAAAGAGATTCGCAAACCTCGGGATATAAAACCCATTCGCCCTTCGCCCATACACATACTTGTCCTCGAACCCATCCACCGACCCCTTCGCACCGATCATATAATGATGATCCATGACATTATGCCCCAACTCCCCGCTGCTGCTGCCAAGCCCCTCAGGCCAGACATCGGTTGCGGAATTCATCAGCACCCATGCGCTGTTCAACGCGGAAGCATTCAAAAATACGATCTTGGAAGTAAAGGTAAAGGTCTTATTTGTCTCGGCATCCAGCACCTCTACCCCCGTAGCGCGCTTCTTGTCCTTATCATACAGGATCCGGGTCACGATGGAAAAAGGCCGCACGGTCAGGTTGCCCGTCGCAACAGCCGCGGGCAGTGTCGAAGACTGGGTACTGAAATACCCGCCAAAAGGACAACCCTCCCAACAACGGTTCCTGAACTGGCACTGGGTCCGCCCGGGAATAGCCTGCGTTAAATTCGCCGTTCGCCCGATAAACATATGCCGCTGCCCCTTATAAGCGTCCTTTATCCGCTGCGCCACATCCTTCTCCACGCAGTTGAGGTCCATCGGCGGAAGAAAATGCCCGTCGGGCAACTGCGGGAGCCCCTCCCGGGATCCGCTGATCCCGGCAAATGTCTCGACATAAGTATACCAATGCTCGAGGTCCTTATATCGTATCGGCCAGTCCACCGCAACCCCATCTTTGAGATTGGCCTCAAAATCAAAATCGCTCCACCGGTAACTCTGCCGGCCCCAAAGGATCGACCTCCCACCCATCTGGTACGCCCGCCACCACGTAAAGGGCTTCACCTCCGTATAAGGACAATCCTTCTCATTGGCCCAGTAGTCGATATTCGGCTCATGCGCCGCCGTACCATAATAACCCCAATACCGGGAAAGCACGGGCCTGTCCCGCTGCATCTGCACAGTAGCATTCCCCCTGTGCGGAAAATCCCAGGGATTCTTGTCGGCACTCTTATAATCTTTGATGTGCTCGAAATTGCGGCCCCTTT
>Ga0206888_1223_pt1 | contig 11973 bp, 6 predicted proteins | sample Alteio_BWOrgHeat_90_FD_153258 | JGI IMG/M metagenome (GOLD analysis project Ga0206888, IMG submission 153258) | Enriched cells from forest soil in Barre Woods Harvard Forest LTER site, Petersham, Massachusetts, United States - Alteio_BWOrgHeat_Nextera4 ... | reverse complement strand
ACGCATGGTCCCAGGGCCATGGCTTGTTGAGGTAGGATAATTCGGGTGCTTTTGCCAGTTCTGCGCCCGACCATGTCGCAGGCAACTCAAACGCCGAATCGTCCACTCCAATGATGACAAGGTCTTCCGGTGGTGTTCGCACCCCGCGAAGTCTGATACGCCAGTCGAGTGCGCTATTTTCCCAATCCTCAAAAAGGCCAACGAGATCATTACGAAGTCCATATAATTTCTGCGCGGTCCATGACCATGTCTTCACCTCTTCGGTAGGTGCATATTTAAACGTGTCACCCCACAAATAAACCGCCATGACAAGCACCACGAACGCGGACTGAACGAGCACGCGGCGGCGGTGGAGGAACTCGAAGAATGCCCGCGTTGTCATTGCGGCTTGAATTTTTAACCAAGCCGCCTACTCCCGCCAAGAAGCAAAAACCACCGTTTCGCTTAGAATGAGTAGCCAGCATTGATGCCTGCGCCGATGTTCCAGTTCTGGTAGTTGAAGTTTGTGCCCGTACCGGAGCTGTTCCGAAATTCGTAGCTGGTGAAGGCGCGCAGGGAAATGCCGTTGTCGAAATAATAGGCCACAACCATCGAGAAGGTATTGTAGATGTCATTGCGGCCAGAGGGGACTGAGTTGGAGTAGCCCGACCACATCAGGCGGTAGGAGGGCTGGAGCACCCAGTGATTCCCAAGTATATGGCTGTAAACCACACTGAGGGACTGGTCCGTCTTGTCGTTGACGTCAGCGGCCTGCGGCGTTCCAAGGGGGTTGGTGTTGGTGAAGCGGTAATCGCCATTATATTGGAGGAGCAGTGTCTGGACATCCGAGAGGTTCCACTGGTAGCCGAGCGCCCAATAGGGAACCCATTCCTGGTAGAATGTGCCGCTGTGACTGGGTATGTCCTGGGTGAAGGCGGAATAACTGACACCCGTCGAACCCAGCCAGCGGTCTTTTTGATACAATAGCTCGGCGTAGGGCGTGTACGTCATGAAATCCAGATTTTTGACGGGCTGGCCAGGCGGAACGGAGCGATCAGTGCCACTGATGAGGCCGTAGGTGAAATCGTTGTAGCGAAAACCGGCACGGGCCTTGGCATCAATGTCGTCAAGGAAACCGAGCGTTTCAGATTCCGCGGAAAGCTGCAGTGCAAGCACGTCAACATCCGACGTGGCCTTGTTCGTGGGTGATTGCTGGGCGTTGTTGGTGCGGTAGATCTGGTCATCCAGCATCGCGTTGAACCACTTTGGGCGAGCCGTGGGCTGAAGAACATATTGCGGACCGATGTCTTCGAGTTCGCCTTCGTAAAGCATGGGCGCCTTGCTTGCTTTGAATCCCGGGGCGAGGGGTGACTGCACCTGTTGCTGTGATGCGGCTTGTTGCGCGGTGTTGATTGAAGGCTCGGCGTTTTGGGCCCACGCGCTTGGCGCTGCGAGCATGGGCACAAGACCCGCGAGTATCACAGCGGAGGAAAGTTTCGTTTTAGGGTTCACGTAACAGTGGGGATGAAGGGTTCGTGGAATGGCACGGGGCGGAGCCAAACGGCCTAGGGGAGCGCGTGCAGTTGGATGGGCGAGGTCGGGCCACCACTGCCACCTTGAGAGGTGGGCACGAAATTCTGTGCAGGCTGGTGGTTGTAATTCACATTGGTGATAAAGTTCACGTAGTTGACCTGCGGCGAGGCGTTGGTGTTCGGGTTCGGCGCGAGCAGTCCGTTCGCCGAAGAGAGGCTAACAGCAGAACCGCCGGGGAAATTAATGTTGCTGAGGGAGATGGTGCGCGCAGCAAGGCTGACGGACGTTGCCTGATTCATGGACACATTATTCATCGTCAATGACGCGCCACTAACGTTGGGTGCGCTGATATTGACAATCGGCGTAACCAGCACGCTATTGACAACCGTGACAACCTGGCCACCGCCGATGTTAACATAGCCGCCGGTTGATGTGGCGGTTACGTTTGCAACGCTGACGTTACCCCCGGAAGTGATGCTGATGCCATTATTGCCTGTGTTGGAGATAGTGAGATTGGACGACTGCACAGAAACAACGCCCAAAGAGTTATCTCCCTCAAGCACTACACCCGTGCTTCCAGAAAGTGTGCTTCCGATAATGGAAACGTTACCGCTTGCGACAAAAACTTCGTCGTTTGTAGATGTCAGATTGGACGACAGGATATTGGCCGTCCCAAAAATTCCGAACGTGGCGCCATCAATACAAACTTCATCACTGGCGGATAGTGTGCTGTTGCCGATAGTGATTATGCCACCGCTAATTAACTCCAAATCCGAGTTTGCGACATTGAGTGTAGATGACTGGATATTCATAGTGCCACCGCCAAACGTATTGCCGTTCAGATTGATTTCACCATCGGTTGACAGGATGCTGTTGCCGCCAATGGAAATGTTGTTGCCCGAAAGTATAACGCCCGAGTTTGTTGACGTAAGATTGGATGCCTGCAGACTGACCATGCCATTTGACAAACCGGCATTTGCAGACACCCCAAAGCTTCCAGAAAGCAGACTGTTGCCAACGGCAATATTGCCGCCGGAAAGGTCAACGCTGCCATTACCGGATATGAATGTCGCCGGGCCAATGGCGAGCGCACCGAAGCCCAGGTTGCCGTTGCTCGTGGCAATTGTCATTCCAGCGTCGCCGGAGAGAAAACTGTTACCCCCGATGGAAACACTGCCGCCCCGCACATTCACAAAGCCAGAGGACGACGCCAACACGCTGGACTGGATGGATGTCGTGCCGCCGAAACTACCGCCGCCACTGCCGCTCTCGCCAATATCCACGTCATCATGAGCCGTCAGAGTGCTGGCCTGGATAGTGATGACACCTCCAATGTTGTCGCTGGAACTGCTAATGGTGATGCCGCTGATGCCACTTGCCGCGGTATTGCTGGCCGTGAGCGTGCTGTTGGTGAGAAGCAGGCCAGCGTCGCCGTGCGTCTGCAAGTTGATGTTACCACCAGCATTGAAGCCGACACTCGTGAGGTTCATACCGATGGCGGCGGAGCTATTGTCATTGAGTGTTTCAAAATTAATGTCACCAGTGGGATTGGTGATATTCGAGTTTGAAACGCTGAAGGCCGGAATGCTGATGAGCGTGTAATTGCTCGTGTCACCCGCGCTCAAGCCAGTGAAATTAAATGTAAATGACGTGCCATGGGCCACGGAGAATGTACCCAAGACATACAGCGTCTCCGTGTTGCCGGAGATGACGTTTGTCGTCGCCGAGGATGCGAGGTTGAAATTATTGACCAATGCGGGGCCGCCCGCGCCGGTGAAATTGCCGCTTTGCGTCAGATTGCCGACAATCAGGCCGCCCGCGAAAAGTATGGCATCGTTGGTGTAATTGGGGGCATATGCTGCGATGTCCGCGGAGGTGAACATTACCTGGCCAAAGAGCAGATTCCCCGGTATGGTATTTGCAGTGGCAGGTAGTGTAAGGCTTTGCGTGAGCGCCGACTGTACGCCAGCATTGTCTGCCGTGATGCCGAGGTTAATGCCATTGTTGATAAAGTTTTGCGCGGGTGATCCACCGTAGAGAACGCCCGCCAGGAAATTGACATCACCCGCCACTGAAGCGTTACCGTTGTTGGCATTAGGTGCGAGGACGCCGTTAGCCGACCAGAGGGTGACAGAAGAAGTTCCATTGAAGTTCAAGTTGCTCAAATCGAGCGTGGCGGCGGCGATTTGCACATTTGAGGGGTAACTGATGTTGCCACCGGAGACCGTAACTTTTGGACCGCCCATAAGATTGACGTTTTGGCCCAAGAGAGTGCTGTTGGAGATCAGCATGTTGCCGTTAGCCTGAAGCTGTATATCTCCGAAATTGGGATTGGTTGCAGGAGATGCGCCAAATTGCAGCGTCGAGTCCTGCACAGTGACGTTGCCCGCGGCGAACATGGCAATCTCGCCGTTGTAATCCGCCGTCAAAGTACTGCTACCGTTGATGTTAATGGAGCCGCCGAAGTTGGTGTCTATTTCAAGCGTGCTGCCAAAGTCAGGGTTATTGTATTGGCTGTTCAGCGCTGCGGAAGCCTGTGTGCCATCAAAGGTTACATTGCCAAGCACCGAACTGAAATTCATATCGCCCCCAGGGTTCGATATGTTGGCTTGTTGCAGGTTCAAATCATCGGCGCTAAAGATTTCCGTGCTGATGGGCCCGTTTTCGTAGTTATCACCCGAATTCGAAAAATTCGTGGTTATAGTCGTGCCGGAAATGGAAAGCGCGCCAACGGTGCCAATGCTGAGCTGGGATGCGACAGACAACCCAGAGAAAGTCGTGTCGCCGTTGTATACAAGGCCACCAGCGTTCGTGGCGACAACGTCAACGCGCCGTAGTCCATCAAGCTCAGTGAAGTCAACATCATCGCCAACGGTGATGCCACTCGCGAGAACACCGGTGAAGCTGTGCGAATTGTTTGCAATAACGCCATTGGGAATACCCAAATATGCTGCGGGAAACGCCGTCGGTTGGGTGAAGATGTTGACGGCGGGAATGGGCTGATCGCCGCTGATGTCAATACCCGACGCAATCGCCTCCACAACCTGGCGGGGATTCTGCGCGGAACTGAGGTAGATACCGTTGCCGAGGAAATTTTGTGCGGGCGAGCCGCCATACTGCACGCCGGTGAGGAAATTGATGAAGCCTATCTGCGACGCCGCGCCGGTATTCGGGTTGGATGCGAGGCTGCCCGTAGTCGTCCAAAGAAAGACCGACGAATTGCCCGGGAAATTGACGCTGCTCAAATTGACCGTGTCGCCGCCGATGTTCACCCGCGTGGCCAGACCAAGATTCCCATTTGAAAGCGAGACCAGCGCCCCACCCCCGATGGTGACATTTGGCGCTAGCAAAGGGGTGTTGGAAATGGCTGCGTTGCCCGTTGCTTCAATCAGAATGGAGCCATTGGCCGCATTGATCATGGAGTTTTGCACGCTCACCGATACGGCGGGGTTGATGGTCACGCCAAGATTGCCGGAAATCGTGGTGCCAGCGATGATAATGTTGCCTCCTGATATGGATACGACATCGGCGCCGCTGGCATTGAGATTGGAGGACTGGATGTTGATATCGGGGGTAAGAGTGCCATTGAAATCGAACGTGCCACCAAGGGAAATGGATGCTTCCGCGTTGGGATCCGTAGAGGAAGCGGTCAGATTCGAGGACTGGATGCCGATCGCCTTGTCTGCGGTGATTGAGATGAAACCGTCATTGTTTGACGCGAGCGTGCCGGAATTGATGGTGACCACGCCCTCAGCGTCACCACCCTGCCCGCTGATAATGACCGAGTTGTTGCCGGATAGGATGCTACTGCCTATAACAACGTTGCCGCCATGGACATGCGTGGTGTCACTGTCGAATAAACTTGCCTGAATGGAAATGTTGCCGCCGGTATCCGAAAAATTACTCACCGATACGTTGTCACCCCGCAGGGTGCTGGACTTGATGCTGATGTTGCCATAGTCATTTTCGCTGCCAATATCCACGCCGCCGCCCAGGGAGGATTGGGCCGTGTTACCCGTCAGAATGCTCGTGTCCACAGAGATGCTGCCACCGTTATAGGAAAACAACGACACTCCTGCGCCAGCATTAAGAGCCACGCCATTGAGGCTGATGGCCGGATCATTTTGCGACTGGCTTTCCAATTGCACGGTTCCGGTCGGATTGTTGATCGTCACATTGGTCAAGGATAGAGAGGACAGGCTCAAAACGTCGAAGAAACTGAGGTCGCCCGGAGATACGTTGGTGAAATCGGTCGTCAAAGTCGTGTTGGGAGCGATAGAGGCAGCACCCAGCGCCTGGATGTCCAAGTCGGTCACGTTGCCGCCAATAGTCAACGTGGAGGAGGTGGCAACCTGAAGGTTTCCGGTCATAATATTAACTGTCGAGCCAGTGGAGGCGAAGGAGGCATCGCCGTTCACAACGATGTTGCCCGCAATGATTCCTCCGGCGGAAAACTCGATTTCAGATCCCGTGTAATTTGCGGAAATGGCCGCGATGTCGGCAGGGGTGAACATCACATCGCTGTTAATAAGCAAACTTGGTGGAATGGTTGTATTTCCCGAGAGGGTGAGCGTCTGGCCCAGCGCGGCTTGGACAGCGGTGTTGTCCGCCGTGATGCCGAGGTAGATGGGCCCCGCACCGCCATTTTCCGGAGTGACGAAATTTTCCGCGGGCTGGCCGCCGTAGAGGACGCCAGTGAGGAAATTGATGTTGCCCGAGGACGAGGACGCGCCCGAATTGGGGCTCGACGCCAGATTGCCCGTGGCCGACCAGAGATAAACTGCGGACGTTCCGTTGAAATCAATGTTGCTCAGGTTCACCGTCGCCGCAGCGATGGTGGTGGTTGTAACCATGTCTATGTTGCCGCCCGAAACCGTGGCCAGCGGGCCGCCCATGATATTCAGATTCGAGGATTCAATCTGGTTGTTGATAACGCTGACGTTTTTATTCGACCGCATGTTGATGTCGCCGAAGAAAAAGGTGAAATTGCCGTTGGTCGTCCCAAGCCGAAGCGTCGAATCCTGTACGGTCACGTTGCCGGTGGACTGGACATTTATTACTCCCTCGCCAAATTCGTTTTCGCCTGCGGTTAGCACGCTGTTGCCTGAGATGTTGATGTCGCCAAGGTAGGACAAGACCGACACCGAGTCCTCCTGGCCTCCGCCAATGGAACTTCCGGTTACCGATGTGCCGTTCATCGTGAGGTTGCCTACAATGGTTTCCACTGTCACGTCGCCACTGGGATTTGAAATTTGCACCTGCTGCAAATTCATGTCGTTGATGCTGCCAATATCCAATTGGACATCGTCCCCGACCGGAAAATCGGTCGAGATGCTTGCGCCCGTCGGAATGACAAAGCTGCCCTCGGATTCAATGTTGATCCCGAACGTTTGCGTGAGATTTCCAAAAACCGTGTTGGGACCAAAAGTGAAGGTGTGTGTGTTGGCGGCGAAAAGGTCGATTTCCAGCAAGCTGTCCAACTGATTCAAATTGATGATCCCATTGGCTGAAATGTCACCGGCAATGAGGCCGATGATGCTGGCCTGATTATTGCGGATCAGCCCGTTGGGGATGCCCAGCGAGGCGGCTGAAAAAATCTGGGGCGTCAGGAAAATATTCTGCGAAGGAAGCGGCGCGCCCGGAGTGAGCGAGATGGATGACGCCAAGGCCTGCTGCAATTGCGATGGCGGCGTTACCGGTGAAGCTGGGGACTGGGGCTGGTTGGCGGGATTGCTGTTGAGTGCGTTGCTAATGGTCGAAGAATCCACGAGCACAACCTGATTGGTTCCCACCGCGCCGATGACTGCCTGATTGGTCTGCACAAGCTGGCCGCTGTTAATTTTACCCTGCTGTTCCTGCGTTGCCTGGATGACCAGCGGCTGCGATGGCAACACCATTGTGAAACCGTTGACCAGGTCAGAATTCTCGCTCTGGCGCGAAAGATCGAAATTTAGAACCGGACCTGGTGTGCCCGCCGGCGTTGAGCCATTACCTGACGACGTGCCACCAGAAGAGCCTCCTCTTGTCCCGCCGGTCGAACCACTCTGGGTAGCGGGCAGCACAAACGTCATCTGCCCAGGATTGAGTGTCACCGTCTGGCCATTGGGAAATGTCACCTGTGCATGGCCTTCGAGCACGAGGACCTTGAAGCCGCCATCGCTTGTCGCTGCGACGATGATGGTTGTGCCGAGCACCGTCGCTGTGGCGGAATTCGTTACCACCGTACCACCGCCGCCGCCCTTGGGAGAATTGAAGAGAATGCTACCTTGCTGGAGTTTGATGGTGCGGCTGTCGGCCTGGAAGGAAAATACCGTGTTCGAGCCGACGCGGGCAATGGTTCCATCGCTCGCCGTCAACTGCGCGCGCGAACGGGCACCGGTCTGCAAGAGATCTGGCGCCCGAAACTGATCATTAACCTTTGCTGGCGTTGGTGCTGACGGATCCGTCGGATTCACTACGTTGACGTCCTTGACGACTTCGGTGATTTTCGCCTCGGTGAAAAGCGCTGGCTGGCCAGCGGCATGGGCGAACCACGGGAAAAGCCCCGAAACCAAACATGCGATCACCGCATGCATCACTGGAAAGGCGGATCGAGTTTTCATGGAAAAATCCGCAAGCGGACGTAGGAGATTTCTGCCCGAGAAGCAGCTTCTTTGCAATATGAATTTTAAAACGCCATTCACATTCCCCAAAGGTGATTTACCTATTGTCGAACAGTGTTTTTACTGCGCTGGCCGGCGAGGGATTTTACACGGAACTTGTCCAGGTTCTGCCGTGCCAACACAGATACAAGAGCGTGCGGCAGACGACTGCTGATGGCCACCTGCGCCTTGTTGATCCAGCCGCAAATCACCAAGGGCTTTCGACGCGCCAAGGCGTTGAGCGACTCATCTACAACCTGTTGCGTATTCTGCCCGGCCCAGTCAGGCGCAGGGGGTGCTTCAAAACCGGCGGCGCGGAAAAAGTTCGTGCTCGTCGGGCCGGGACACACGCATAGCGCGTGGACTTTCGTTTCACGCAAATCCTGCCATAATCCAAGGCTCCAGTTCAGCACAAATGCTTTCGTGGCGCCATAGACCGACATCAATGGTGTAGGCTGAAATGCTGCAATTGAAGCGATGTTGACCACGGCACCGCCGCGTTCCAGCAATTTCGGCAACAGCTTTGCCGTCAGCGCAACCGGTGCGCGCACATTGAGATCGACCATTTGAAGCGATTGTTTCGTATCCAACTCTTGAAATGAACCATAAGCACCAAATCCGCTGTTGTTGATCAATAAAATGGACCCGGCGCTCCCCTTCCCTTCCAGCCATTTCCATGCCGCTGTAATGGCGGCGTCCTGGCCCACTTCGGACGAAAGATCCGCGGTAAAGTGCTCCAACCGCGCATTATCCGGGGAAAACGCAGGAATATTGCGAGAAAGGTTGAAAAAATGCGCTTTTGGGTTTAGGGTAGAAATTGTCTTGAGAAAACCCTCGCCAATGCCCGAGGACGCGCCGGTGATGATCACCGCGCCGTATGCCTCCAGAAATTTTTGCACGTTGTGCGCGACGGGCATGATAAACGCTAAGAGTGTAAACCAGTCATTCGAGGTTCGTGTCGCGGTACCCGGCCTCAACCTGGCCGCGAGCTCGGCCCCTATGCTTATTCCTTCCTAGACTCCTCTACATCAACGTCAATCCCTAACCATCAATAGCGAAACCATGAATAACCACGAATTGATCCTGTCTGGAATCCACCTCGAGCTCACTGGAGCGATGAAAGAGAACGTCCAGATGAAAATGGAGCGGCTTTTCAAACATGAGGAACGCATCATACGTCTTCGCGTCGAACTGGAACGCGCTTCATCGAAAGACCACAACGGAGAATTTGTAGCCAAGGGGCACATTGTCCTAACCGGGCCTGAAATCATTGTCAGCGTCGCGTCGGAAGATCTTTACAAGTCCATTGACCTTCTCGTGGACAAGCTTGACCGCAAACTGCGCCGGCGCTCGCGCCTCCTCAAGGTCAAGCGTCACCACCCCCACGAAGTGGAAATCCCATCATCGCTTCCTAAAGTAGGGTTTGCGTAAATTTTAGAGCAACCACTGGCGATTCGAGTAGCTGGAGAATTTATATTTGTTGCGATTTTTCGCGCGTCAGGAATTTCCGCTGGCGCAGCGTCAAGATTTGCGTTAGCCATTGGGAACGATGGCAAAGCCTACAATGATCATAGCCGTGCTGCTCGTTCTCGTTGGCGCGGGCGGCTATTTGGCGGCCCACCCCGATCCGGCAACGGGCCACGTCAGTCCCACGGCGCTTATTCCCGCGGGAATAGGTATCATCCTTGGCATTCTCGGTGCAATTTCGATGAATCCCAAGGCTCGCAAGCACGCCATGCACGTCGCCGCGCTCGTCGGGTTGCTGTCCATAGGCGGCGTGGCCGCTCGTCTTCCGAAAACAATTTCAGAATTATCCCAAACTCCCGGCACCTCGCCGTTAAAACTCGGATCCATGCTGGCTACAGTGGTATTGTGCATTGCGTTTCTTGGGCTTTGTATTCGTTCATTCGTACAAGCGCGCATTGCCCGCAAGGCCGGAGAAAAACAATAGGTCGAGGACGCATTGCCATGCCGAAAATTCTTTTTTTAGGCGACATAATGGGTCGCCCGGGCCGTGATGCCGTCAAGCGACGCGTCAAAGCCCTGCGAACCGAACTCGGCCTCGATATCGTTGTTGTGAACGGTGAAAATGCAGCCGCCGGAGCAGGCATCACCGCCGTTATAGCGCATGAATTGCTCGACGCAGGTGTGGACGCCATCACGCTCGGCGACCACGTCTGGGATCAGCGCAATTTTGATTCTGAAATCAGCGCGCTCGACCGCGTCTGCCGCCCCGCGAACCTACCGCCACAATGCCCCGGTCGGACTTATGTCGTCGTGACTTCGGCCACTGGTTTTCGACTTGGGGTCTTCACGGTGCTTGGACGCACATTTATGAAAATCAACGGCGACTCACCTTTTGCTGTTGCCGATAACATGCTGCGTGAACACGCCACGGAAGCCGATGCCTGGCTTGTCGAAGCCCACATGGAAGCCACGTCGGAGAAATCCGCGCTGGGTTGGTATCTTGATGGACGCTGCGCCGCCGTCCTTGGCACGCACACTCACGTGCCGACCGCAGATACTTCCATCCGTCCCCGGGGAACCGCCTTCCAGACTGATGTCGGGATGACAGGCCCCTATGCCTCGGTGATCGGGTTTGAAGTGCCCACGGCCGTTGCACGGTCTCTTGACGGGATGCCCCGTAAGATGGAAATAGCGTCTGGCGATGTGCGGCTGTGCGGCTGCATTATTGAAATAGCCCCTGCCACCCGGATAGCCGCCCGCGCTGAGCGATTCGAGGAAGCCCTTCCTCCCGTCTAGGAATTTCTAATAACTCGAATTCAGGCCTCTACTAACGGTCGCAGAAAAAGAGTGTTGTCAAACGACTGTTCTAAAGGCACAAATTGTTTTCCCCACGTCGCGGGAAACGGGTTTAGTGTAAAATAAACCAGGCTCTCTCCCCGATTCTTTATTATCCTCCATGAAACGTATCCTGATTATCTTGATTGCGGTGGTTGTTCTCGCCGCAGGCGCCTATCATTTTTGGGGCAAAAGCAGCGCTGGCGCCGCCAATGGACCCTACCAATTCTCCACCGTGATGCGCGGCACCCTGCAGGACGTCATTACCGCAACAGGAACGGTGGAACCGATCGAAACCATTGACGTAGGCGCCCAGGTCGGGGGCCTCATCCTAACGTTGGGCGATCCGAAAGATTCCACTAAAGCCGTGGACTTCAATACGCATGTAGTAAAAGACCAGATCCTGGCCACGATTGATCCTGCGCTCTATCAGTCCGACGTTGACTCGGCCCAAGCCCAGTACGATGCCTCTGCGGCCAACGTGCTACAGGCCCAGGCAAATGTACAGCAATACAAAGCAAAACTCGATCAGGCGTCAAACGACTGGGATCGTGCCAAATCCATCGGGCCGGACAACGGTGCCCTTTCCAAGTCCGAATACGATGGCTATCAAGCCGCTTTCACCACCGCACAGGCCAATGTTGCTGTCGGTGATGCAGCCGTCAAACAAGCCCAGGCCAACCTCGCCGTAGCCGATGCCGCGCTTAAACGCGCTAAACGCAACCTGGATTACTGCACGATTTATTCGCCTGTCACCGGCGTTATTATTGACCGCCGTGTCAGCGTTGGCCAGACCGTCGTTTCCAGCATGAGTGCGCCCAGTCTTTTTCTTATCGCGACGGATTTGACGAAAATGCAAGTGTGGGTCTCGGTCAACGAGGCCGAAGTTGGAAAAATCACGCCAGGCATGCCGGTGTTTTTCAAGGTGGATGCTTTTCAGGGCGAAACATTCCAAGGCACCGTTGACAAAGTTCGCCTCAATGCAGCGTCTTCGCAAAATGTCGTCACCTATACAGTC
>Ga0206888_1222_pt1 | contig 12034 bp, 13 predicted proteins | sample Alteio_BWOrgHeat_90_FD_153258 | JGI IMG/M metagenome (GOLD analysis project Ga0206888, IMG submission 153258) | Enriched cells from forest soil in Barre Woods Harvard Forest LTER site, Petersham, Massachusetts, United States - Alteio_BWOrgHeat_Nextera4 ... | reverse complement strand
ACATCCGACAAAATATGGCGAGACCCGCGACCTGCTTACCGGTGCTACCCACGACCTTTCTCTGCTGGATATTCACGCCCATATCCTGTATGGCGGACGGTCTTTTTCTCCACCGGCACGAGAGTCGGCCGATCGCCTGTTGATCGTCCGGGAAGGAAACATCACCGTCACCATTGGCAGCCTGCATAAAGTACTGGGACCGGGAGGAGTCGGGCTTTTTGCCGCGGGCGACGCCCCGCTATTCCTCAATACGGGTACAGCCAACGCCACCTGTTACCTCTTCTCCTTCCGCAGCAAGGTCCGCATGGACCATGACAGGGCAAAACAGGCAGGCGGCCCCCTCCTGCTCGACTGGCCGGAGCTGACGATGAAAAAAACGGACAAAGGCGAAAGCCGGCCCATCTTCAGCCGCCCGTCCGCATGGCTGGAAAAGATCGATATGCACGCAACGACGCTTGACCCGAACCAGATCAGCCATCCCCAACATATCCATCGTGCCGAAGAGATCATCCTGCTAAGAAGCGGGCATGTCCGGATGCACATCGCCAACGGCTATCAAAAAGCATCGGGCGGCGACCTTGTCTTTTTGGCTTCGGGCGTACCCCACAATCTGGAAAATGGGGACAGCGGAAGATGTGAATATTTTGCCCTGCAATGGGAGCAATAGATCATCCCGGCTTACCTTTGCCGCAGGGATACCTGGCACAGAAAGGAGAGAAGTATGAAGCCAAAGTTATTAAAAGTGCCCCGAACCCCCGCTCAGTCCTTTAGTGTGCGGGAGGACAGGGACCCATTCATCAACAACCGCTGGCACTATCATGCCGAAGTGGAGCTGATCATTTTCCACCAGGGCAGTGGTACGCAGTTTGTCGGCGATCATATCAAACGTTTCCAACCCGGCGATATCATCCTCGTAGGCTCTAACCTGCCGCACTATTGGCGCTATGACGATGTCCATTTCCGGGAAGAGCACAACATGCCCGTCCATTCCACCGTCATCCATTTCTCCGAAAATTTCTGGGGCGACGTCTTCCTCGAATTACCCGAAACAAAACCGATCCGCAGCCTGCTGGAAAAAGCCCGGCGGGGCATTCTCGTAAGCGCCCGGGACGAAGAAAAGATCCCCGCCCTGGTCCGCAACATTCATTCGACGGAAGGCATCGGGCGGATCATCGCCCTCATCGAATGTCTTTCGGCCTTTGCGGGCTCTGACCGGCTGCAACTGCTCTCCTCCATTGGCTTCCGTCCCGATTTTACCGAGTTGGAGAACGATCGCATCAACGCGATCTACGACTATACCTTCCGTCACTTCACCGGCAAGATCTACCTCGGCGAAGTAGCCGCTGTCGCCGGACTCGTCCCCAATTCCTTCTGCCGTTATTTCAAATCCCGCACGGGAAAAACCTATACGCAATTCCTGACGGAGATCCGCATCGGCCATGCATGCAAATTGCTTCTCGACAACCGGATAAGCATCAAACAGTTGTGTTATGAGAGTGGGTTCAACAACTTTACCTGCTTCCACAAGAACTTCCGCACCATCACCGGCAAGAGCCCTCAGTCGTATCAGAAAGAGCATGGGATCAGTTGACACCACAACGCTTATCTTTGTACGGAAAGCCAACCGCAAAATTTAATCACATGCCCACAGAAATAAAATGCCCTAACTGCAACCATATATTCCCGATGGAGGAAGCCATGGCTGAAGAATATAAAAAAGACCTGCGCGACAGGATGCAATCCTTCATAAAAGACAAGGAAAAGGAATTCCTGAAGAAACAGGAAGACTTCTCCCGCCGGGAAAAGGAGCTCCTGCAACAATCCCAGCAACAGGAAGCCCTCTATGCCCGCAAACTGGAAGAAGAAAGACGGCAGATCCGCACGGCAACCGAAGAAACGCTGCGCAAATCCATCGGCACCGACTTCGAACACAAGCTCCGCCTGCTGGAAGACGCCAACAAGAGCAATGAAGAAAAATTAAAGGCGTCCCGCCAGCGCGAACTGGAATTCCTGAAGAAAGAACAGGATCTGATAAATAAGGAAGCGGAACTGGAGCTCTCCGTCCAACGCCTCCTGCAGGAAGAGAGGGGCAAACTCGCAAAAGAAATTCGCGATCTGGAAGAGCAAAGGGTCGCGGCAAAAGAGACGGAATATCAACTGAGACTAAAAGAGCTGGAAAAACAGCTCGACGATCAGAAGAAGCTGGCCGAAGAAATGAAGCGTAAGGCTGAACAGGGGTCCATGCAATTACAGGGCGAAGTACAGGAGCTCGCGCTGGAAGAACTGCTCCGCGCCTCCTTCCCCTTCGACGAGATCACCGAAGTAGGAAAAGGGGTCCGGGGCGCCGATTGCATCCAGGTGGTGCGCAACAACTACGGCCAGGAATGCGGGAAGATCATCTACGAAAGCAAACGCACCCGGGACTTCTCCCAGGAATGGATCGAGAAATTAAAGGCGGACATGCGAAGCCAGGGAGCCTCCATCGCCGTCATCGTCACCCAGGCCATGCCAAAGGATATGCATTCCTTTGGCGAACGGGGCGGCGTCTGGATCTGCAACTTCACCGACGTAAAAGCGCTGACCTATGTCCTGCGGGATGGGATCATCCGCGTCTTCAACGCCGCAAAGTCCCAGGATAACAAGGGCGATAAAATGCAGCTTTTATACGATTATCTCACCAGCACCGAATTCAGCGAGCAATGGAAGGCCATCCGGGAAGGGTTCCTGTCCATGAAACAATCCATCCAAAAGGAAAGGGATACGATGGAGCGCCTTTGGAAGGCGCGCGAGAAACAACTGGAAAAAGTGCTCCTCAACGCCGCCCATGTCCGGGGCTCCATCGAAGGCATCGCCGGAAAGGACGCCATCGATGTACAATTGCTGGAGGAGCCCGATGACGACCTGCTGGATTGACAGGCCGGGCCGGCGTCCACACCACATTCCATCAGGTGAGCAACCAGGCCAGCGTAAGCGACTGGTCCTCGAAGATCCGCCCCTCCACCCCCAGGTGCATGCTCCTTCCTTTCTGAAAGACAAAAGGCAGTTTGATCCAATCTCCTTCGAGGTTGATGCTCCCTTCCAGTTTCATATGCCTGCGGAAATCCAGTTCTCCCCGGCCATACCATTTGAAGATCGCTTCTTTCGCATTCCAGATAAGCGTGAGGAATTCCTGGAAGACCCGGCCCCGCAGCCCCCACTGATCGAGGAACATCGCATAATCCTCGTTGAAGAAATGAACCTCTTCCTCGTTAAGGAATTTATGGGCCAGCCGCTCGATGCGGGGTGTGATCAGTTCGATATCCACTCCCACCCGGCTATTGGTGCTGACAATAGCCGCGGCATAGTTGCCGCAATGAGAAATGGAGAAATGAAATTTTTCACTGGCAAGAAAAGGCTTCCGGGTGTCCGCTATCCTGATCTCCTCCAGCGGGAATTCCGGGAAAAGATAAGACAGAAGATAACGCCCGGCAAGGTGCTGTAATCGTTTAAAGGGGTGCGAGACATCCCGCTTCAGGGGTACTTTCTCCAAAAAGAAAGTTTCGGGTTCTTCGATCCGCCAAATCCCTAATTTTGTCTCCTGGTTGATATTATGTTGATAAAACAGGCCCATCTCTTAAATTATATTCACATATTCGCGCAGCAAACATAACCAAATTTCAACATGATCCTATCCGATAGCCGCATCCTGGAGGAAATCGAAAAGGGAACGATCAAGGTCGAACCCTATGACAGAGCATGCCTGGGAAGCAATTCCTACGATGTCCACCTGGGAAAATGGCTGGCCACTTACCGGGAGCATATCCTGGATGCAAAAAAACACAACGAGATCGAATATTTCGAGATCCCGGAAGAAGGATTTGTGTTATACCCCCACATTTTTTACCTGGGCGTCACCCTGGAATATACCGAAACCCATGCCCACGTCCCCTTCCTCGAAGGAAAATCATCCACCGGCCGCCTCGGCATCGATATCCACGCCACGGCAGGCAAAGGCGATGTCGGCTTCTGCGGCAACTGGACTCTCGAGATCTCGGTCAAGCAGCCGGTGAAGGTCTATAAGGGAATGCCTGTAGGGCAGTTGATCTACTTCCCGGTGGACGGCGAGATCCTGGTAAAGTACAACCAGAAGAAGAATGCCAAATACAATGGCCAGCCCAACAAACCCATTGAAAGCATGATGTGGAAGAATAGCTTCTAGATCTTGTCCCAGCCAACCTTTTCGGCATACGCGATAAGCCAGGCCGTTACCTCCGTATAGGTAACGATGCCCTTCGGCTGGCGGTTGGCGCGGAGATAGCCGCCATAGAGCCTCCAGACACCTGTCTCCAGCGGATTGGCATATTTCCGGGCGAAAGCCCGCAAGTCGCGGAAGTCCTGGCGGATGGCCGGATGTATTTGCTTTACCAGTTGCTTTACAAAAAGGGAATCCCGACTGTACATCTCCGCCGTCGCATACGCATACAGGTCGAAATAGGTTGAATACCGGAAGGCGGGGTCGGATGAGCTTCGGGCGGCAAGATACCCCGCGAAATTGGCCTCATTCTCCCTGGCATACCCCAGTTGATGTCCCATCTCGTGACAGGTGGTATAGGGCTGTGTAAACCCGAGTTGCCACGTATTGACCTGGGCCTCGCCGGTAAACGGGTTATAATAGCCGCTATACCCGAGATAAAGCCCGATATAGCCGAAGAGGGACGATTTGACCGACGGAGAAGGATAATGGAACCGGTTGTCCTCCACGGCAAGACTGTCATAGGCGGCAATGGCGCCCCTGAACACATTCCGCGAACGCTCAAGCGCCGCCCGGTTCATCCGGGCCATGCTGTCCAGTGCGTTCACTTTTCCGGCCAGAACCATCGTCAACTGCTCCAATTCGCCCGTCGAATAACGATGCACCCGCAGCTGCATCTGGTAGGCGACGCCCAGCCGGTCGTAATTCAGCCCCCACAGCCCGTTGAACAACACATAAACCCACAAACAAACAAATACGGTCCTGCGAAGAAAAGAAAAGAACCAGGCCCGGCCGGCTTCCCGCCGGACAAGCGTCTTTATTGCCCGGACCAATGCAACCAACAGCCAGATCAACGCAGCGCCATACAGCACATCGCCGACACTGAAGGGGAGCCAGCCGAAAAGGATGCGCTGTAGCCGCGACAGGAAAAGATAAAGGCCCCGGGAATAATATCGTTCCACGGCACTCGGATAAAAGGACAGGATCTTGATCGCTGCGGCAAGCACCAGCAGGCAACCCCATGTTATTTTACGTCGGACGGACATACCGGCTAAAAATACTCCAAATATTACCATCAACCATGTTAAATTGCATAGCAATGTGAGTGATATATGAATAAAGACACCCTGGATTTCAACAAGAACGAAGATGCAATGCGCCAGTCCCTGAGCCAACTGAGGCAAAGGCTGGAGAAAATTGCATTGGGCGGCGGCAAAAAAGCGATAGAAAAACAGCGGGAAAAGAACAAACTTACCCCACGTGAACGTATCCGGTACCTCATCGATGAAGGATCTTCCTTCATCGAACTGGGCGCTTTTGCCGGCTATGAACTCTACGAGGAACAAGGAGGTTGTCCGGCCGGTGGCACCGTCGCCGGCATCGGCTATGTCAGCCGCCGGCAATGCATCATCATCGCCAACGACCAGACCGTAAAAGCCGGCGCCTGGTTTCCCATCACGGGGAAAAAGAACCTCCGCCTGCAGGAGATAGCCATGGAAAACCATTTGCCGGTCATCTACCTGGTGGACAGCGCCGGGGTGTTCCTCCCCATGCAGGACGAGATCTTCCCGGACAAAGAACATTTTGGCCGCGTCTTCCGCAACAACGCGCGGATGAGCGCCATGGGCATCACCCAGATAGCCGTCGTCCTCGGCCCCTGCGTGGCAGGCGGCGCCTACCTCCCCATCATGAGCGACGAAACCCTGATGGTCGAAGGAAACGGCTCTATTTTCCTGGCAGGGCCCTATCTCGTAAAAGCAGCCATCGGGGAAGATATCGACGCAGAGACCCTGGGAGGCGCCGTCACTCATACCGAGATCTCCGGCATCGCCGACTATAAATTCAAGACCGAACAGGAATGTTTCGACCAGGTAAAAAAGATAATGAGTAAGCTCGGACACTCCTCCGCCACCGGGATCTTCGACCGCGCAACCCCCATAGCACCGCGCCGGCCGGCCGGGGATCTCTATGGCATCCTGCCCACCGATGCTACAAAACCCTATGACATGGTCGACATCATCAACACCATCGTCGACGACGGGGCCTTCGAACAATTCAAGGAGGACTATGGCAAGACCATCCTTTGCGGTTATGCCCGCATCGAAGGCTGGGCAGTGGGCATCGTAGCCAACCAGCGGAAAGTGGTAAAGAGCAAAAAAGGGGAGATGCAGATGGGCGGCGTCATCTATAACGACAGCGCCGACAAGGCTGCCCGATTCATCATGAACTGCAACCAGAAAAAGATCCCGCTGGTCTTCCTGCAGGACGTTACCGGCTTTATGGTAGGCTCCCGCAGCGAACAGGCGGGAATCATCAAGGATGGCGCCAAGATGGTCAACGCCGTCGCCAATTCCGTCGTCCCAAAGATCACCATCATCATCGGTAATTCCTATGGCGCGGGCAACTACGCCATGTGTGGCAAAGCCTATGACCCCCGGTTCATCTATGCCTGGCCAACCGCCCGCATCGCCGTCATGGGTGGTGAACAGGCGGCAAAGACCCTGCTGCAGATCCAGGTTGGCGCATTAAAGGCAAAAGGCCAGGAGATCGACCCCGCCGAAGAAAAGCGGCTGCTGGATGAGATAAAGGGCCGCTATGACCGGCAGACCTCTCCCTATTACGCCGCGGCACGGTTATGGGTGGACGCTATCATCGATCCGGCCGATACCCGCCACGTAATCGCCGAAGGGCTGAATGCCGCCGCCCACAACCCCCATCTCCCGGAATTCAGGACGGGCGTCTTGCAGGTCTGAGCGCCGCCCATCCCTGCCAGGACATAATCCCTTGCAAATACTATATTTGTCCCATGAGCAATGAGCTGATCATGTATACCGACGGCGCCGCGCGGGGTAACCCCGGCCCGGGTGGTTATGGGACCATTCTTTTCTGGGGGGATCATCGTAAGGAACTGTCGGGCGGTTACCGCTATACGACCAATAACCGGATGGAACTGATGGCCGTCATCGCGGGCCTCGAAGCATTGAAAAAAGACGGCCTTAAGGTCACCATTTACTCCGATAGTCAGTATGTCGTCAAGGCCTGGGAACAGGGTTGGCTGAAGAATTGGGTGGCCACCGATTTTAAAGGCGGGAAAAAGAACAAAGATCTCTGGCTGCACTTTCACGAACTGTCAAAAAAATATAAGCTCCGCTTCGTTTGGGTAAGAGGTCATGCCGACAATCCTTATAACAATCGCTGTGACGAATTGGCTACCGCCGCAGCCGACGGTAAGGACCTCGCTGTGGATAACTTTTTCGAAAAAGAATCGGGCCGTTGAAAAAAAATTTTTTTTAACTTTACCCAAAAGGAGGAAACAGATTATGACGGGATTTGCCACCAAAGAGGAATTGGCGCAGTTAAGAGGAGCGCTCACCACAGGCCTCGCGGATTTAAGAGGCGAAATGCATACGGGCTTTTCAGACTTAAGAGGGGAAATGGCTGGCATGAAAGGCGACCTCGAAGTCAAAATAGCCGACGTCAAATCAGACGTCATCCGCTGGATGTTCGCTTTCTTCGTCACTATGCTCATCGCCATCCTCGGCTTATACTTCAAAAAATAAAGAGGCCTTCGGGCCTCTTCTCATTTCATCGATCTTATAACTCATCGATCTTACAACGACCCCGACGGTACAGACGCCCGGTACACCACCGCATCCGCCTGCGCATTGAGCTCGAACTTCGCCTGGTGAAAGGCGATAAACACCTCCCCCACCTTCCGGCTGAAAGGCGCCGCACCAGGCTCGACAACCCCCACCTTTCCATCCATCACGATAAAGATCTCCGCGGAATGCGCCCGGATGGTCAGCAACTCCCCTTTCAACAGGCTGATCTTGCTGAGTTCAAAATCCGGCGCGGGAGTATGATACACCGCGATCCGGCCCGGACCATAATCCTCCATCAGGATCCGCGCATGCGTAGGCTCGAACCGGATATGTTTCAACAGTTCAGGCACGTCTACATGCTTCGGCGTCAGCCCCCCCCGCAACACATTGTCCGAATTAGCCATGATCTCGACATTCTGCCCGTCGAGATAGGCATGCGGAAGCCCCGCATCCTGGAAGATGGCCTCCCCCGGATGAAGGTTCAGCAGGTTGAAAAAGTAGATGGAAAAGATCCCCCGGTCTATCACCCCCGGCTGATCATAGGTCAGCGCGGCGCGCGCAGCCCAGAAATGTTCCTCATTCCGCCGCAATTCCCCCTCCTTATAAGGCGGGAGTATGCGTTTTAGCAAAGGCTCCAACACCCGGTTCACCTCCGCCTGCGGCATTTCCATCACGGCCTGGTACAACCCCTGGTAACCCTTCTTTTCGAACAGCGGTACCAGGAAGGCCAGTTCCGGCGTTGCACTCAGCGTCCTGACAAGATCTTCATACGGCTTGAACCCATGTAAAAGCCAGAACTCGCTCAGGGCTAGCATCAACTCAGGCTTGTGATTGTCATCCTTATAATTCCGCTGCGGCGCACTCAGCGCAACACCCTTTTTATTTTCCGCCGCAAATTCCAATTCCGCATTCCGCTTCGTGGGATGCACCTGGATGGATAGCATATCCTTTACATCCAGGATCTTCAACAGGTAAGGAAGACGGCCAAACCGGTCGGCTGTATAAGCACCCAGCGTTTCCCCCGGGTCCTTCCGGACATATTCGTTCAACGCAATGCCCTCCAGCTCAGAAGGCGCATTGTCGTGCGCCCCCATCCAGAACTCGGCAAAAGGACGCCCTTCGGGATTGGGTATGCCCAAAAGCTGTGGCAGGTAAGAAGAACCGCCCCACGCATAATGCTGAACTTTACCTTGTAATTTAAAAACCTTCTGAACGGTATTCATGTTGTAAAAGTAAAAGAAAATATTGCACAATGGCGCAGCATATCGAATTTGGAGCAAGAGGTGAGGACCTTGCGGCCGGATGGCTGGCCGGGCAAGGCTACAACATCCTGCAGCGCAACTGGCGTCACGGCCGTTATGAAGTGGATATCATCGCAGGCCGCAACAGCATCCTGCATTTTATCGAGGTCAAATGCCGCCGCTCCACGACCTATGGTCACCCGGAAGAAAGCGTAAGTCCGAAAAAGCTGGAGCATATCCTGCAAGGCGCCGCAGGCTGGCTATGCAAATGGCCCGGATACCGCAGGGTACAGTATGACGTGCTCGCCATCACCCTGCGAAAAGAAGTTCAGCCGGAATATGTTCTGTTCGAAGATGTTTACTTGTGACCCTTCAATTTCTCCATCACGGTCTCTACCAACCGGTAGGTCGCAGGGCAATATTCGATATTCTGTTTGTACATGTGCATATAATCACCGTTCATCCGCTTTTTTACATGATGCGGAAAACCAGCGCAATCCCGTGGCCGAACGGCATAGATATCACACATATTGGTCTTGAGATCCAGGAATTGGCAGGGCTGCTTTACATTCATCCAGTCCCCTGTCTTGTCCTTATATAGCCACTTCTCCCGAAAAGCTTTTTCCGTCATACCCAAATGGGCGGAGATCCGGCGGATATCTTCGGGAGTATAGGTAGGCGACATCGTTTTACAGCAGTTGGCGCAGTCCAGGCAATCGGTACGCTCCCAAACTTCCTTGTTGGCCTCGATCTCCAGTTCATGAAACCCTTTCGGTCTCTTCTTCTCCAACCGGCTCAGGAACCCCTTCATCCGCCTCTTGTTATGAAGCACGATCTGTCTAAACGAACGTAGATTGACTGTAGGCATAGAAACATATAATATTAGCAAATATGCACCTTTTTTTTATCTTCGACCCATGTGGGAGCCCTATAAAAAAGGCTATAAGGCCTGGCTGCAACTGGAAAGATCACTGTCGGACAATTCCGTCGAAGCCTATCTCCGGGATGTCGACAAGCTGACCCAATACCTCCAGGCCGCCGGTATGCTGAAAGCCCCGGATGCGATAGAGTTGAAGGACCTCCAGCAGTTTCTACATTCCATCGCCGGCCTGGGCCTGAATGCCGCCACCCAGGCCCGTATCCTCTCCGGTATCCGCAGCTTTTACAAATACTGTTTTATCGAACAGATCGTCCGCAAGGACCCCACCACCCTGCTGGAATCGCCAAAACTAAAACGAGCCCTCCCGGACGTCCTCAGCTTTGACGAGATAGAGTCCATCATCGGCTGCATCGATCTCAGCAAACCGGAAGGCGGACGAAACAAAGCAATCCTCGAGACCATGTACAGTTGCGGACTCCGGGTCAGCGAAGTGGTCAATCTCCGTATCTCCTGCCTCTACCTGGACACAGGGTACGTCAGGGTCATCGGGAAGGGGGATAAAGAACGGCTGGTACCCATCGGTGAAGCCGCCACAAAATTTATCCGCATCTATCAACAGGAGATCCGCATACACGTCCCGGTGAAACCCGGCAACGAAGACATCCTTTTCCTCAACAGGCGGGGCAGTAAACTCACCCGGGTCATGATCTTCCTTTTTCTCCGGGACCTCACCCGCCAGGCCGGCATCGCCAAGAATATCTCCCCACACACCTTCCGGCACTCCTTTGCCACTCACCTCGTGGAAGGCGGCGCCGACCTGCGGGCCGTCCAGGAAATGCTTGGGCACGAAAGCATCACTACGACCGAGATCTATACCCACCTTGACCGGGAATACCTCCGTGAAACCCTCCACCGTTACCACCCCGCCTTCCGTCATTAACCCTGCCTTAAAAAAAAATCCTTATTTTGGCATGGATTGAGTTTTGTAAAGAACATAACAACCCAGGCAGGCTCCCCTGATCCGGCCGGCGACCTCGAACTGATCGCTGCCTACCGGCAATCTTCCGACCTGAAAATAGTGGCGCAGCTCTACAATCGCTACCTGCAACTGCTGTATGGGGTCTGTCTGAAATATCTTGGGGAGCCCGAGACCGCAAAGGATGCCGTCATGGATATCTTCGAGGAATTAGTCAAAAAACTGCTCAAACACGAGGTCGGAAATTTCAAGGGCTGGCTCTATACCCTGGCTAAGAATCACTGCCTGATGAAGTTACGCTCCTCCGGCCGGACCAGGTTCCAATCCTTTGACCCGGAATCTATGCAAACGGCCGAAGAATTGCATCTCAAAGAAAAGATTGAGCAGGAAGAACAGTTTGAACGCCTCTCGAAATGTATCGAGACCCTGGCCGCCGACCAAAAGACCGTCATCCAGCTGTTCTATCTGCAAAATAAATGTTACAAAGAGATAGAAACAGCCACCGGCATGGAATGGAATAAAGTGCGAAGCAACATCCAGAATGGCCGCCGGAATCTTAAGATCTGTATGCAACAGGAAACCGGCAAAGACCTGATAATTACCAATGAATAGTGCAGACAACCATAATAGCTCCTGGTCCGATGCGGATATTCAGCGATACCTGAAGGGGGAACTCTCCCCCCGGGAAATGCATGCACTCGAGAAGGCCGCCCTCGACGATCCGTTCCTTTCGGATGCCCTCGAAGGCCTGGCCTTACCACACCCCGAAACCGATCTTCCTGAGCTGCAGGCCCGGCTGTCCGCCCGGGTGGAAGAAAAAGAACAACGCGCCCCGGTCATGATCATCTGGCACAGGCGGCCCGCATTCCGCATCGCCGCAGCCGTCATCCTACTGGTGGGAATCGGTCTTACTACCTGGTATACCCAGGTGGGCAAAAAGGACCGTGACGAGGCGAGTCCCTCTCTTGTAAAACGCGAAAACCTCCCCGAAACAAAGCCGGCGACTGTCCTGCCGCCGGCGCCGGCAGCAGAAAACGGGGTGAATACAGACTCGGCAAAAGCCGGCAGCATTCCGGCAGCCACCGACGACAACGCGATAGCCGT
>Ga0206888_1221_pt1 | contig 12049 bp, 9 predicted proteins | sample Alteio_BWOrgHeat_90_FD_153258 | JGI IMG/M metagenome (GOLD analysis project Ga0206888, IMG submission 153258) | Enriched cells from forest soil in Barre Woods Harvard Forest LTER site, Petersham, Massachusetts, United States - Alteio_BWOrgHeat_Nextera4 ... | reverse complement strand
GTGTCGCATTATAGGGAACTCTCCTGTAATACCCATTCCGCCATGTATCTGGCGAGCTTCTCTGGCAATATGCAGGGCCATGTCCACATTGTTTCGTTTGGCCATGGATATTTGAGCGGGACTTGCTTTGCCTTCATTTTTCAATACGCCTAGTCGCCATACCATCAATTGTGCCTTTGTAATTTCGGTGATCATTTCGGCCAGTTTCTTTTGTGTTAACTGAAAGCCGGCAATGGGTTTCCCGAATTGAATGCGTTGTTTGGAATAGCGTAAGGCGGAATCGTAACAATCCATTGCCGCTCCAATGGCTCCCCAGCTGATTCCATAACGTGCGGAATTAAGGCAGCTTAAAGGGCCTTTTAATCCTTTAACACCGGGTAATAGGTTTTCTTTGGGGATTTTTACCTGATCAAAAACCAATTCGCCTGTAGCACTTGCTCTTAAAGACCATTTTCCATGGGTTTCGGGAGTGGTAAACCCCTTCATGCCTCTTTCCACAATCATCCCTCTGATAACTCCTTCTTCATCTTTGGCCCATACCACGGCAATGTCTGCAAAGGGAGCATTGGAGATCCACATTTTTGCCCCGTTGAGTACATAATGATCTCCTTTGTCTTTAATGTTACTGATCATTCCCGAAGGATTTGAACCGTAATCGGGTTCTGTAAGTCCGAAACATCCCATCATGTCGCCGTTGGCTAGTTTAGGAAGGTATTTCCTTTTTTGTTCCTCGCTGCCAAAGGCATAAATAGGATACATGACCAAAGAGCTTTGAACCGAGGCGGTAGAGCGGATACCTGAATCGCCCCTTTCGAGTTCCTGCATAATGAGTCCGTATGAAATCTGATCTAAACCTGCTCCACCATATTCCTGTGGAATGTAGGGACCAAAGGCACCTATTTCGGCAAGGCCTTTAATAAGGTGTTTGGGAAACTCGCATTTCTGACAGGCTTGTTCAATGATCGGGGACACTTCTTTTTTTACCCAGGCCCTGGCTGCATCACGCACCAATTTATGCTCTTCACTTAATAGATCATCTACATTGTAATAATCGGGTGCCTGAAAGTTATCTGTTGCCATTTGTTAAGGAGTATTAATGTGTTGCAAAATTATACTTTTTAATCAATCTGAGTGATGAGTAAAAGTATCTTTTGGGGCAAACGCATCATTTTATTTCCCCTTTCAGGGCAGGCTTACTGAAATTTAGATTCAACGCGTTGGAGGAAGGCCCTTTGTCAGGGATTTTTCTTAAATTAGCATCCCTTTTTAAAAAATTGCTTTGATCCATAAAGAAACCATCGATAAAATCTTTGATGCTTCCCGAATTGAGGAGGTGGTAGGCGATTTTATCACCTTAAAGAAAAGGGGCATTAATTTATTGGGACTCTGTCCTTTTCACAACGAGAAAACACCCTCCTTTACCGTTTCACCGGTAAAGGGAATTTATAAATGTTTTGGCTGTGGTAAAGGCGGTAACGCGGTGAATTTTATCATGGATCATGAGCTGTTAACGTATCCCGACGCACTTCGTTACCTGGCCCGAAAATACAACATTGAAATTGAGGAGGAAGAGCAAAGTCCCGAGGAACTGGAAAGCCAGAATGCAAGGGAAAGTTTGTACATCGTATCTGCTTTTGCCCAAAAACAATTTACCAACGACCTGTATCATACCGATGAAGGCAAGGCCATTGGCCTTAGTTATTTCAGGGAAAGAGGATTCAGGGAAGATATTATTGAGAAATTCCAGTTAGGATACAGCATTGACAAGTGGAGAGCCTTCACCGACACAGCCCTAAAGGCGGGTTACCAGCTTGATTACCTTGTTAAAGCAGGGTTAACCATTGCAGGAGAGGAAAAAACATTCGACCGCTTTTCTGGAAGGGTAATGTTTCCCATCCATAATGTCACCGGAAGGGTAATTGGTTTTGGAGGAAGAACTTTAAAGACGGACAAAAAAACTTCTAAATACGTTAACTCTCCTGAAACGGATATTTACCATAAAAGCTTTGTGCTTTATGGGCTTTACTATGCCAAGAAGGGAATCATAGCCGCCGATAATTGTTACCTGGTGGAAGGGTATACGGATGTTATTTCCATGCATCAGGCAGGTATAGAGAATGTGGTTTCTTCTTCGGGTACTTCCCTTACTGTGGAGCAAATCAGATTAATAAGAAGGTATACGCAAAACATTACCATTCTATATGATGGAGATAATGCAGGGATAAAGGCCAGTTTTAGAGGGATTGATTTAGTGCTCGAAGAGGGAATGAATGTGAAAGTGCTTTTATTTCCTGATGGTGAAGACCCTGATTCCTTTTCGAAAAGGGTAAGTCAGGAGGAACTCAAAACGTTTATCAGTGAAAATTCGAAGGATTTTATTGCTTTTAAAACCCAACTCTTGTTTGAAGAGGTAAAGCATGACCCGATTAAAAAAGCGACACTGATAAAGGAAATTGTGGAGAGCGTGGCCATTATACCGGAGGCGATTATGCGATCGGTATACATTAAGGAGTGCAGTAGGATCATGGATGTGGATGAGCAAGTGCTCCTGAGTGAACTAAATAAGATACGGAGAAAAAAAGTTACGGATACAGCTAAACCCGAATCTTTTGCGCAGGAACCAATCCTGAGTTCTGAAGGAATCGACTATTCGGTTGAAAAAAAGAAAGAAGTTTTATTTGATGATTGCGAAGAACAGGAAAAAGAGATTATTTATTTTTTATTGAAATACAGTGATCAGAAAATACTTACCGACGCGGAAGATGAGGAGGGCAGGCCTACAGAAGTAGAAGTGAGTGTTGCAGATTTTATTATCCAGGACCTAAATAACGACCGGATAAAGTTTGACAATACACTTTACCAGCGCTTTTTCGATTTGTATACCAACCCCGAGTTGCCTACCGAAAATTATTTTATTCAGCATGTGGAAAAAGAAATCAGCCAATTGGCTATTGACCTGGTGAGCAGCCCTCATAGTTTATCTGACTGGGAAAGGCATGGCATTTTTGTGATTACTGAAGATCAGTTTTTGAAAAAGGCCGTGTTAAAGACCATTTATGCTTTAAAATCGAAAAAAATCCAAAAAATGTTGTTGGAGAATCATCGTAAGATAAAAGATTGTAAGGGAGATGAGGAAATTATGCGCCTGCTGGTTGAGCGTAAGCAATTGGAAGAGGGGAAGAAACTATATAGCTCCTTGTTAGGGAGACCTATTATTAAATAGAGTTTGTCTACGCAAATTAACCGCAGAGACCTTTGCGGTTAAATCGGAAGCTTAGAAACGAATATCCTTCACATTCAACTGCATAGAAACCGTTCCATTGTATTCATTTTCTTCAATGGCGTAGCAAACGCTAAAGGGTTTTCTGTTTAAAATAGGATCGAAATGTTCAGCCAATCCAAAGGCAATGGCAGGAAAGGAAACCCTTTCGTTTTGGGGATCCTGGAGGTCCATTTTAAGGTGATTGATTCCAACAATACGAATGCTTCCTTTGTCCATAATATTTTTAGTCATAAAAACCGGAGCATGGTTTCCCGGGCCAAATGGAGCAAACTGTTTAAGCACCCTGAAAAACTTGGGATTTATTTGGTTAAAGCCAATTAACGCATCGATTTCTATTTCAGGTACCAGCATGCTTTCATGGATGGTGGAAGCAACAACGGCTTCAAATTTTTTGCGGAAAGCATCGAGGTTTTCCAATTTCAAGGTAAGGCCCGCTGCATACATGTGTCCACCGAATTGTTCCAATAAGTCGGCACAGGCTTCGATGGCATTGTACACATCAAATCCTTTAACTGATCTTGCAGAACCCGTTGCCTTTCCATTGGATTCGGTAAGGACGATGGTGGGCCTGTAAAATTTTTCAATTAGCCTGGAGGCAACAATACCCACAACTCCTTTATGCCAATCGGACTGGAAGAGAACAGTTGTCTTTGCCTTTTGCAATTCGGTATTCTCGTTTATCAGGGTGAGAGCCTGCTGGGTGATTAAGGTATCCAGGCTTTTTCGTTCTGTATTGGTAATGTTAATGCTTCGACTGGATATGTTTGCCGAAGTTACATTGTCGGAAACCAACAGCTCCACTGCTTTTTTGCCATTTTCTATTCTGCCCGCAGCATTAATGCGTGGCCCAATTATAAACACCAGGTCGCTGATGGTTAATTCGCGTTTTACTTTGTTTAGCTCCAGGATGGCTTTTATACCCGGGCTGGGTAGTTTATTGATTTGCAGGAGCCCGTAATAAGAAAGTATTCTGTTTTCTCCATGTATAGGTACAATATCTGCTGCAATGCTGATCACAACGAACTCCAAAAGAGGTTCAAGTTGATTGAAGGGTATTTTTTTCCTTGCAGCAAAGGCCTGAATCAATTTAAAGCCAATTCCACAACCCGATAATTCATCGAATGGGTACTGGCAATCTTCCCGTTTTGGATCGAGTACGGCTATTGCTTTTGGGAGTTCACTACCGGGTCGGTGATGATCGCAAATGATAAAATCAATTCCCAATTCATTGGCATAGTCAATTTTATCATTCGATTTAATACCACAATCGAGCGCAATGATGAGGCTGAAATGATGTTGTTTGGCATAATCTATTCCTGCAAATGAAATTCCATAACCTTCGGTATAGCGGTCAGGAATATAATAATCAATCAATTCGGTATGTAACTTCAGAAATGAAAAAACTAATGCCACCGCCGTTGTTCCGTCCACATCGTAATCACCATAAATCAATATTTTTTCTTTTTTTTCCAGTGCCTTTTTAATCCGGCTCACGGCAGCATCCATGTCCTTCATTAAAAAAGGATCGTGCAGGTTATCCAGGCTGGGACGAAAAAAACTTTTTGCTTCTTCAAAACTACTTATTCCTCTTTGCACCAGCAATTGTGCAAGCACGTTGTCAATTCCCAACTCCAAAGCTAACTGTGCAACCGTTGTTGCATCGGCAGCCTCTTTTATTACCCAGCGTTTTTCCATTTTTCTATCGGTGAAGTTATGGTTTTGGATGCTGCAATACGGTTGAAAATTATTAACAATGCATAAGGGAAGTCTTTCTTATTGGTTCCTGTATGGAATGATAAAATGGCTTCTATGCGCAGCAAATGATGTTTTTTCAGGAAAAATGACAAGAAACAGGTTTGTAAATTATCCCCAAATGAGCAAATGGAATAGTTAAGATTCCAAAAATGGAGAAATTTTGTTTTTTTGTTTTTTGGATTATAACCTAATTTTGATGCTAATCTTCTTGAAACAGTTGTTTTTAAAAGGGGTTTAACATAAAATAAAATTAGAAAAAATGAAAATTAAGTATTTAACCGATGAAGAAAAAGAATTAATCGATATGATTGAGTTTTATCGGAACAAGGTGGAAAGTATTGGAGAACCTGATAAAATGCCTGAGCATATTAAGGCTATGGTAAGAAAAATGGATAATGTAATTCTCGTTGTTATGAACCGGGCAGAGCGACGTTTTTTGCATGAAATTGAGGGGCATGAACCTGTAGAATGCCTCAACCCCATGTTAAGCTCAACAGATGAGCCTGTAATCAGGGATGAAAAGCCTCTTAAATATATCCAAAAAATGATTTATGCTTCTTCCCGAAGAAACAAGGGAGAAGCAAAAAGGATAGGTATAACAAAGGAAGAGTTTGCTGCTTTTGATACGAACACAAAGGGATACAAGGAAATTCGCAAACAGGAAAGGGAAAGCAGAAGAATAATAAAAAGGGCAAATTCGGAAATGGTGAAAATAGTGAACGAATTTAAAGATCAATTGCTACAGACCAAATACATGGAGATGCCCAGCTGGGAGACAGATCAACAGATACAGCAGAATTGAGTTAAGGGAGAGCTATATTGCACTCCCTTATAATAGAGTGAGGTTAAATGAATGATGTTTGCGATCATATAAACAGCGGTATGCTCTAAGTTATTTTGCAATTCCGCCCTTGTATTTTTCGGTTTTAATTAATTTACCGTCCTCGTCATATATTTTCCAGGCTCCTTCTTTTTTGTCTTTTAAATAATTTCCGATGGTTTTAAGCTTACCATTTTCGAAATACTCTTTGAATTCGCCCTCCATTTGATTGTTCTTGGCAGTTCCTTCGGAACTGGTATTACCATTTTTGTAAAACGTTTTTTGAGTGCCTTCGAGAAGTCCGTTGTTATAGTGGTACTCAATACTTAATTTCCCATCGGTCGAATACCATTTTGTTACTCCCTGGCGATTGTTATTTATATAAAAGGACTCCTCCTGTAAGGTGCCTTCGGAATAAAACTGTTTCCTAATGCCGTTGTACTTTCCCATTTTAAAAGTGGAATAGGATTTTAATTTTCCGCCTGGTAAATACCCTTTAGAAACACCATCAAGGGTATCATTTTTAAAACTGGCTTCCTCCACAAAATAACCATTGGCATCAACAGTGATATTGATACCGTTTCGCAAACCGTTTTTATAAGTAACAATGTTATTTAGTAAACCACTTGGCTGATAACTTACCCAGGATCCGTCTTTTTTATCGTTTACATAGTAACCATAGGATTCCATGTTATAGTATTTTTCCTTCCAGATACCTTGTTTTTTGTTGTTGGCATCTGTTTTATTGGTATCATTTTCCAATAGAGCAAAACTAAATGCATGAGTACTTAAGCAAATGCATAAAAGAGAAAATATAAAAATAGATTTCATGATTTAATAGGATTAGAGTTATTTGACAAAATTGTATAATTCCCTGATTTTTTGCAAATTTTAACGGCAAAGAACGCAAAGACCTCGCAGAGGACTCAAAGAACATTTTTTCTCTGCGCCCTTTGCGAGGTCTTTGCGTTCTTTGCCGTTAAAATAGAATCTATTTGCAGTGCTTTTTAATGTTGGCATAGGCATCCGCATTGCCCGCTTTTCCCGCTTTGTTCCAATCTTCACATGCCCCTGTTTTATCACCCGACTCGAATTTAGCCAGGGCTTTGTTGTTAAGCGTTTCGGCCATTTTATAGCTTCCAGGTTTTAGTTCCAACGCTTTGTTATAATCCTCCAGTGCTCCCGGGTAATCTTTTGTTTTTAATTTTGTATTTGCTCTGGAAACGATAGCGGTATAATCGTTTGTATTTAATTCGATGGCTTTATCAAGATCCTCCAGAGCACCTTTATAATCTTTTAATTCCGATTTGCATATTCCCCGGTCCCTGAATGCTTCAAAGTAATCTGATTTTAATTCGATAGCTTTATTCAAGTCCTGAATGGCTCCTTTGTAATCCTGATTAAAATCCAATTTGGCGTGCCCAAGGTTATAATATTCCTGGTAAGTTTTTTGTGAAAATGCAGTAAGAGTAAGTAATAGGAAGGCGCTACAAAGTATTTTTTTCATTTAATAGAAGGTTCATTTAGCTGTAAAGTTAAAAATTACCAGTTAACGAACAATTTAAAAAATGTTAAACTTCTTCGTCCACATCCTCTTGGGTATTTTTGATTTTTTCTTTTCCCTTCAAGGACAATTACAATTTCTCCTTTTACGGTTTTTTCCTTGAAATACTGGATCAATTCCAGGAGTGTGCCACGTTGGGTTTCTTCGTAGATTTTGGTTAATTCGCGTGATACAGATGCCCTGCGTTCAGATCCGAAATGTTCGGCAAATTGCTCCAGCGCTTTTACCAACCGATGTGGGGATTCATAAAAGATGATGGTGCGTTCTTCTTGTTTTAATTCAAGCAATTTGGTTTGTCTTCCTTTTTTTTGCGGAAGAAAGCCTTCAAAGCAAAAACGTTCGCTGGGTAAACCTGAATTAACCAGGGCAGGTACAAATGCAGTAGGACCTGGTAAACACTCAATTCGTATTCCGTTTTTGATCCCTTCTCTGATCAACAAGAAGCCAGGGTCGGAAACAGAAGGTGTTCCTGCATCACTCACCAATGCAGCTGTTTCACCATTTTTTATTCGTTCAACTATCAATTCCACAGTTTTATGTTCATTGTGGAGGTGATGGGAATACATTTTTTTACTGATGCCCAGGTGGTTAAGCAATTGGCCTGTTTTACGGGTATCTTCCGCTAATATGAAATCCACTTCTTTTAATATTCTGATGGCCCTCAGGGTGATGTCTTCCAGGTTGCCAATAGGAGTAGGAACGATATAAAGTGTTGACATAAGCAGAAATTAGCTAGTGTGGTCGAATAAATTAAAGAAGGGTTGATAAGCAAAAATGAACTTCAAGTTAATGAGAAGGCATGATTTTAGGGGAACCTTCGTTCAACCAATTCGGTAAATTTTTGGGCAGAGCCATTTTCCTCTTTCCATTTGTACATATCTTTTAGTGAATGCAGGTAATAGCTGGCTTCTTTTAAATCGGCCATGGTGTTGAGCTGATTCAGTGCTAAATTATATTCCTGCATGTTTCCATCAAACAATTCATTAATAAATTGAAATTTATCATTTATTCCGATAGCAGATTTTAAATCGGTAATGGGTCTTTTCTGCAAATTTACCACCGTGGGATGCTCCTCTTTTTGGATGGATTTAGTGGCGGGAGCAAGCTCATTTGAAAACAAATCCATGGTAGCTTGTTTTTGAGTAGGTTGTTCAATGGAGGAATCCGCGGAATTTACTTTTGCTTTTTCTTCTAGAGTCGCTTGCCTATCAGTTAAATCAGTGGACTGGTGTTCAAGAGAAAGGGCATTGAGGTAATTAAAAATAACGGATTTCTCATAAAGTGTTTTAATGTTTGTTAAAATCGATTCCCATTCCAATTGAGGAATATGTTTTACCTCGGTCAGGTTATCAGAATGTTCTTTAATACCATCAATCAAGGTAGTGATCTCTTTTCTTATTGATTTTGAATCCATTTTATTTAATTGTTATTCAAAAACTTTAAACCGTTTTTTGTTTAGTTTTGTTGTGAAATAGTGCAATAAAAGTAATCTAATTTAAGTAGAACCGAAAAAATAAAATTAAGTGGCAATGCTTAATTTTTAATTTAAAAGCAGGAAGAAATTTCCATTATGAGCACGTTGTTAAAACTCAATACGATATTGGAAATTTCCCGGATTACGGGTGGTACTTTTGTTTTAAGTGGCGATCAGCATTGTCCCATTAAACATTTGCTCATTGACAGCCGCAAAATAAGTCAGGTAGAAAATTCATTATTCTTTGCCATTAACGGGGAACGACATGATGGACATAAATTTATACCGGAGCTTTTTGAAAAGGGATTAAGGAACTTTGTGGTAAGGGAGCTTCCCGATTCCATTGAAAAATACGAGGGGGCTAATTTCATTCAGGTAACTAATACCCTTGATGCATTGCAAAAACTGTGTGCATTTCACCGGAGCAATTTTGCCATTCCTGTTATTGGGATTACAGGTAGTAATGGAAAGACGATTGTAAAGGAATGGCTTTTCCAGTTGTTAAGGGAAGATAAGAATATTGTAAGAAGTCCTAAAAGTTTTAATTCACAGGTAGGAGTTCCTCTTTCGGTTTGGCAAATGAATGCCGAAAATGAGTTGGCTGTTTTCGAAGCAGGTATTTCCAAGCCAGATGAAATGGCGAAGCTGGAAAAAATTATTCGTCCTACCATCGGTGTTTTTACCAACATTGGCCAGGCGCATGACGAAAATTTTGCGACCATGCAAGAAAAAGTGGATGAGAAGTTAAAACTATTTGAGCATGCGCAATTATTGATTTATTGTAAGGATTATTTAACTATTCATACCGAAGTAAACAATTACAAGATTCCCGGATCGCTTAAGGTGTTTACCTGGTCAAGAAAATCGGCTGCCGACTTGCAAATCGGGAAGATAAAAAAAGGGAATATTGAAACGGAAATACAGGGGGTTTATCATAATGACTTCATTCATATTTCAATTCCATTTACTGACGAAGCCTCCATTGAAAATGCCATCCATTGTTGGGCCGTAATGCTTTGCCTTGGATATGATAATCAGGTTATTGCCAAAAGAATGCCTTACTTAAGCCCTGTTGCCATGCGCTTGGAGCTGAAGGAAGGAATAAATAATTGTTCTATTATCAATGACAGTTATAATTCCGACCTGGGTTCGTTGAGTATTGCGCTTGATTTTTTGAATCAGCAAAAGCAGCATCCCAAACGAACGCTTATCCTTTCGGATATTTTACAAAGCGGACGAAATGAAGAAAGTTTGTATAAAGAAGTGGCGGAGCGCTTAACCAAAAAGAATATCGACCGCTTAATTGCCATCGGTGAAGCCATTACCCGACAAGGGGCGCAGTTTAAGAACATGCATGTTGAGTTTTACCATTCTACCACTGATTTTCTCGCTGCCTATACCAATGCCTTTTTTAGGGATGAGACTATTTTGATTAAAGGAGCCCGGGCTTTTGGGTTTGAAGAAATAAGTAAAGTGCTTCAGCAAAAGGCACACGAAACGGTATTGGAAATTAACCTAAATGCCATTACGCATAATCTCAATTACTTTCGATCCAAATTAAAACCCGATACCCGCATTATGGCGATGGTAAAAGCTTTTTCCTATGGCAGCGGGAGTTTCGAAATTGCCAATGTATTGCAATTTCAGCGGGTAGATTACCTCGCGGTGGCTTATGCTGATGAAGGGATTGAGCTTCGAAAGGGAGGTATAACCATGCCCATTATGGTGATGAACCCTGAAGAACAGAGTTACGATTCGATGATCCAATATAATCTCGAACCGGAACTATTCAGTTTCAGGGTACTTAGTTTATTTGATGAAGCCGCAAAAAGAAGCAAATCAAGCCACGGTAAGGATGGAAGCCATGCACCATTGGCAGTTCATTTAAAATTGGATACGGGAATGCATCGCCTTGGATTTGAAGAGGCGGATTTAAATGAGATTATTGTAAGAATAAGGAACATTAAACATATTCAGATCCGTTCTGTTTTTTCACATTTAGCAGGAAGTGATGAACAGGAACATGACGATTTTACCCGCATTCAGCTCAGGAAGTTTAATGAAATGAGTAGTAAAATAATGAAACATTTCGACTATCCTATCCTCAGGCATATTCTGAATTCTGCGGGCATTATCCGCTTTCCGGATGCACAGTTCGACATGGTCAGGTTGGGCATCGGATTGTATGGGATAGCTGCTAATCAGCAGGAACAAACTCAATTGCAAAATGTGAGCACCCTAAAGACAACCATTTCGCAGATCAAAAATGTGCCTGCCAATGACAGCATTGGATATAGCCGAAAAGGATTTGCTCACCGAAACATGCAAATTGCAACCATTCCTATTGGCTATGCTGATGGGTTGAGCCGTAAATTAAGCAATGGTGTGGGTAAACTCATTGTGAAAGGAAAACTTGCTCCCATTGTAGGGAACGTATGTATGGATATGTGTATGATTGATGTAACGGATATTCCGGTAATGGAAGGAGATGAAGTGATTGTTTTTGGAGAACAATATCCTATCGGACAGGTGGCCATTGATTTGGGAACCATCCCTTATGAAGCACTCACTAACGTTTCAAGAAGGGTAAAGCGGATTTATTTTCAGGAATAAATTAAGTTAAATACGAACACCAATAATCAATAGGTCATCCACCTGGTGATGCTGACCTTTCCAGGTATCAGCAAAAAGCTCCAACTGTTTTTCCTGTTCCTGCATGGATTGATTTTGCATTTCAAGTAAGAGTTCTTTGAATTTTTTGCTGGTAAATTTTTTCCCTTTCTCTCCTCCAAACTGATCGGCAAAACCATCCGAAAAGAGGTAAAAGCTATCTCCATTATATAACTTGATTTCATGGCTGCTGAAGTATTGACTATCGTCACTCAAACCGCCAATAGCTATTTTAGAGGCCTTAATTTCTTCAATGCTGGTCTGGTCTTTTCTGATGATCCAAAGCGGGCGATTTGCTCCTGAATAATATAGGGTGGTTACTTCTTCCTGCTGCATTTTTAGGTTAACAAGAGCAATGTCCATTCCATCGCGGGTACTTGTATCACTATTGGACTGATGAAGGGATGACTTAATTCCCTTATCAAGGAGTTTTAAAATTTCGCTGGTATCCGAGCTTTTCATTACTGCATCAGTTAATTTTTC
>Ga0206888_1220_pt1 | contig 12053 bp, 13 predicted proteins | sample Alteio_BWOrgHeat_90_FD_153258 | JGI IMG/M metagenome (GOLD analysis project Ga0206888, IMG submission 153258) | Enriched cells from forest soil in Barre Woods Harvard Forest LTER site, Petersham, Massachusetts, United States - Alteio_BWOrgHeat_Nextera4 ... | reverse complement strand
TCGAAGAGATAAATGAGCGGCTTTCCAATGGCTATAAACTGCTGAAGAAGCATGGCGTGCAGACGACTTCCGCGCTGCTGGTCATTTTCCGGCAACTGGAGCATAAGCTACAGGATTCTTTCCAGGTGGATGCGGGTATTGCGGCCGGTGAAAAGGAAGTCAGCCGGCTGTTGCAGGAGGCAAAGAAAAAGGCGGCGATCCTGTCCAAAGGCCGGCAGTCGCAGACGGGGCCATTGGAGGAAAAGGTGAACAAGCTGCTCAAGCAGGTGGGGATGCCCAATGCCCGGTTAAAAGTGCAGGTGTTGCCGGCCGAGCTGAATGCTTTTGGCGCAGACACTATTGAATTTCTTTTTGACGCCAACAAGAGCGAACGATTCGAGCCCATCCGGAAAGTGGCGTCCGGCGGTGAACTGAGCCGGTTGATGCTTTGTATAAAATCCCTTGTAGCGGAGTCGATCGATCTGCCGACGTTGATCTTTGATGAGATAGATACGGGAATTTCCGGGGAGGCGGCCAAGCAGGTGGGGATCATTCTCAAGGGGCTGGCGAAAAAGCGACAGGTGATCTGTATCACTCATCAGCCGCAGATTGCCGGAAAGGCCGATGCGCATTATTTCGTGTACAAAACCGTCAAGGGTGAAGCCATTCAAACCAGGATACGACTGTTAAACCAGGATGAGCGGATCACTGCGATTGCCCAGATGCTGAGTGGGGAGAAGCCTACGGCGGCGGCGCTGGAAAATGCCCGGGAAATGGTGTTGGGATGAACCTATTATGAGAATACGTTCCTTACTTATATTACTGATCATCGGGCTGGCGCTGATTCCGGTGTTTTATCTCAACCGCTGGTTGCAGCGGGTGGTGCGTCCCCGGGAGTCGGCAGGGCGGTTCTTTCTTTTTATCCTTGCGAATTTTCTGCTCGTGATCGTATATACCGTGCTTGTAGTAGGGATGGTCGTGAGGTTGTTTGGGCGATAATTTGATATATTTGGCGGCAAATTGCTTTTCATAAAAAATTCAATCTATGGCATACAACCTGCTTAAAGGGAAAAAAGGGATCATATTCGGGGCTTTGGATGAAAACTCCATCGCATGGCGGACGGCTTTGAAATGTTATGAAGAAGGCGCCCAACTCGTGTTGACGAATGCACCCGTGGCGTTGCGGATGGGGGAGATCAACAAGTTAGCCGAGGCGGTGAAGGCACCCGTCATCGGCGCCGATGTGACCAACATGGATGACCTGAAGAAATTATTCGAAGAGTCGATGAAGCATTTTGGCGGAGGCATCGATTTTGTCCTGCATTCCATCGGGATGAGCCTGAATATGCGAAAGGGGAAGAGTTATACCGAGATCGATTATGAATGGAATAAGAAGACGCTGGATATTTCATCGATGTCGCTGCACCGGGTCTTGCGGACGGCCTGGGATATGGATGCCCTTAATGAAGGCGCCAGTGTGGTTGCCCTGACGTATATCGCTGCGCAGCGGGTTTTCCCTGACTACAATGAGATGGCCGATGCCAAGGCTTTGCTGGAGAGTGTTACGCGGAGTTTTGGCTACAATTATGGCATAAAGAAGAAGGTGCGGGTAAATTCCGTTTCGCAGTCGCCGACGCGTACTACGGCGGGCAGTGGGGTAAAAGGATTTGACGGCTTTATTACCTATGCGGAAAAGATGAGTCCGCTGGGAAATGCTTCGGCTGACCAGTGTGCCGACTATTGCGTCACCTTGTTTAGTGATCTGACAAAGATGGTGACGATGCAGAATTTATTTCATGATGGCGGGTTCTCGTCTACCGGGGTTACAGAGGCGGTGATCAACCAGATGGAGAAGGAATAAAGAAAAAGCGCCCCGCGGGGCGCTTTTTTTATGCTTTTTTAGTATTCATCCTCGTTGAAAAAGAAATCTTCCTGTGAGGGATAATCAGGCCAGATGTCGTCGATGCCTTCGTAGATCTCGCCTTCGTCTTCCAATTCCTGCAAATTCTCTACTACTTCGATGGGCGCACCGGAACGAATAGCATAGTCGATCAATTCATCTTTCGTAGCCGGCCAGGGGGCATCTTCCAGGTAGCTGGCTAATTCAAGTGTCCAAAACATCGTTCGTAATTTTTCGCAAAAGTAATTTTTAAAATGGTTTTACCAAATTTTTGCCGTATTTACCTTTTTTATGCAGGCTAACCTGTAGGTTTGCGCTGTGCGTTGACGGCGCTGGCGGGCTGAGAACGCAGGGATTAAATTAATAGTATGTTAACAGCCAAGGGAATACAAAAATATTACGGAAATCTATGGGTCCTGAAAGGCGTGACGGTGGAGATCGCAAAAGGCGAGATCGTGAGCATTGTCGGTCCTTCCGGGTCAGGCAAAAGCACCCTGCTGCATATCCTCGGCACCCTGGATGAACCGGCAAAGGGGGAGATCCTCCTGCAAAACAAAAAGCTCCATGACCTGAAAGGGAAACCCCTGGCGGCCTTCCGCAATAAACATATCGGCTTTGTCTTCCAGTTCCACCACCTGCTGCCGGAATTCAGCGCGCTGGAAAATGTGTGCATCCCGGGATGGATCGCGGGCCGGAAAAAACGGGAAGTAGAAGTACGGGCACTGGAACTGTTGAACTTGCTGGGTGTGGGTCACCGTGTGGAGAACAAGCCCGGGGCTTTGTCCGGCGGGGAACAGCAACGCGTCGCGGTCGCACGGGCGCTGATCAACAACCCCGATATCGTATTTGCGGACGAACCGACGGGTAATCTGGATACGGCAAATGCAAAAGAACTCCATGAATTGTTCTTCGACCTTCGGGAACGATTCAAACAAACCTTCCTGATCGTTACGCATAATGAAGAACTGGCGCGCATGAGCGACCGGGTACTGCATATGAAGGACGGGGAAATGGTAAATTAATGATATTCAATAGAGTGTGGGCTAATTGGGCCACGCCATTTGGGGGATGTGGCATCGCCGGCGGTGGCGGCTGATCGGCGGCAGGCTGGTAGGTCGGCAACGGGTGGCTGGGGGGGCGGCGGTCACTGGTAGATGGCTGGCGGGCCGGTGGTGGATCGGCATCGGGTGGCCGGGTGGCGGCTGGGAAGTTGGCATCTTTGGCTGATCGTTGGTAGCTGGTTGGCGGGCCGGTGGTGGATCGGTAGCAGGTGGCTGAGCTGATAGGTCGGCATCGGATGGCCAGTAGGTAGGTGGCAGGTCGGTGATGGTCCTCAAATCCTGGGCTTCCAGGGAATTTCGGGAATCGCGAGACGATGACCGATAAAGCGGGCGAGTACAAATAAATAATCACTAAGCCGATTCAGATAGCGCAGGACGAGGGGCTCTACGGAGAGCTGTTCATCCTGCATGCGAACACAGCATCGCTCGGCCCGGCGACAGACGCAGCGGGCGACATGGGCGGTGGAGACGGCGACGTGCCCGCCGGGCAACAGGAAGGACTTCATGGGCGGGAGTTCGGTCTCCATGGTGTCAATTGTCGTTTCGAGAAGGGCCAGATCGCCGTCGGTGAGATCGGGGATCTTCAGTTTCGATTCTTTTTCGGGGTCGCAGGCGAGAGCGGCGCCGATGGTGAAGAGGCGGTCCTGGATCTCGCGGAGGAGGTTCCTTCCGGGAGCCGCCGGCAGGGCGGGCTCCGCCGCATAGGCGGTGACGGCAGCGGTGAGGCCGGTGTCGTTGACCTGGTCGTTCAGCAGACCTATAAAGGAGTTGAGCTCGTCGACGGTGCCATAGGCCTCGATGCGGAGATCGCTTTTGGAGACTTTTGTTCCGCCTATGAGGGAGGTAGTACCCTTGTCCCCGGTTTTTGTATAGATCTTGAAAGCCATAGTTTGTTTTTGTTCCAGGTGGTGACCGCAGTTGTTATTTATTCTACGTGGTGACAACGGCTGGGGCGCGACGCCGATCGCTTTCTATCACCCCGTCGCGCAACCGTACGATGCGGTGGGCATAGTTGGCGATATCTTCTTCGTGGGTGACGAGGACGACGGTGTTGCCTGCGGCCTGGATGCTGCCAAAGATATCCATGATCTCGATGGAAGTCTTGGAGTCGAGATTCCCGGTGGGCTCATCGGCGAGGATGAGCGAGGGGTTGTTGATGAGGGCGCGGGCGATGGCTACTCTTTGACTCTGGCCACCGGAGAGTTCGTTTGGTTTATGATGACTGCGATCGGCGAGGCTGACCTTTTCGAGTACGGCCATGGCGCGATCGATACGTTCTTTACGGGGTACGCCGGCATAGACGAGGGGGAGGGCGACGTTCTCGGCAGCGGTGAGCCGGGGCAGGAGGTTGAACTGCTGGAAGACGAAGCCGATCTCGATGTTGCGGACATCGGCGAGGTCGTCGTCGGGCATTTTGCTGACGTCCTTGCCATTGAGGACATATTTCCCGGCGGTAGGGGTGTCGAGACAGCCGAGAATGTTCATGAGGGTGCTCTTACCGGAACCGGAGGGGCCCATCAGGGCTACGTATTCGTTCTTATCGATGACCAGGGAAACACCTTTGAGGACGGGCAGGGCCTGTTTGCCCATAAAATAGCTTTTCTCGATGGTTTCAAGGCGTATGATGGGGGTAGGTGTCATTGCATGGTTTCAGGTGAGATGATGGGGATGGGGTTACTGGTTGGCGTTCGGGCGTTTGATGGGGGTGAGGGTCATTAGGGACTGTTATTTGCGGATGACCCTGGGCACTTCAAAATACTGACCGTCTGTGGCGGGGGCGGAGGAGAGGGCGGCCTGGCGGGTGACGGACCCCTGGGGGATGTCTTCGCGGAGGACGTTGACCTCAGGGCTCATGTGCAGCAGGGGTTCGACGCCGGTAGTATCCAGTTCTCCCAGTTTCTCCACGAAATGGATCATCCGCTGGAGGTCCTTTTTTATGGCCTCTTTTTCGGTGGCGTTAAATTCCAGGCGGGCAAGATTGGACAGATTGTCGATCAGCGCATCATTGACTTCCATGCTGGGTGCTTTGGGACAAAAATAGTTATCTTCGCGGTCCCCGCCAAGAAGGGATTATGAATGGAGATGGTGCGGGAGGGGGTGGGGTAAGATCGTAAATATGGAAAAGAAGAAAGATATTGTTATGAGCGGTATCCGGCCGACGGGGTTCCTCCACCTGGGGAACTATTTTGGTGCGGTGCGCAACTATGTCCGGATGCAGGAGGCTTACACCTGTTTCTTTATGGTGGCTGACCTTCATGCCCTTACCACGCTGAATGAGACGAGGGAGCTGAAGACGCATGTGCGGAGAGTACTCGCGGAGAATATCGCCTGCGGGCTGGACCCGGACAAGGTGGCTTTTTACTGTCAGAGCCATGTGCCGGAGACGACGGAATTGTACCTTTTTTTCAATATGCTGGCCTATGTGGGGGAGTTGGAAAAGACCCCGACCTTTAAGGATAAAGTACGGTTGCAGCCGCAGAACGTGAATGCGGGGTTGCTGACCTACCCGGTGTTGCAGGCGGCGGATATCCTGTTGCACCGGGCTACGCTTGTGCCGGTGGGTAAGGACCAGGAACAGCATTTGGAGATCGCGAGGAACTATGCGAATCGATTTAATGGGCGCTATGGCGAGGTTTTTCCCGAGCCCTATGCCTTTAATTTCGGGGAGGCGCTGGCCCGGGTGCCGAGCCTCGATGGGGAAGGGAAGATGAGCAAGAGTGAGAACCAGATGGCGACGCTTTATCTTGCCGATGAGGATGAGACCATCCGGAAGAAGATCATGAAGGCGAAGAGCGACAGCGGGCCGGTGGACCCGGGAGCCCCGATGTCGGACGCGGTGGCCAACCTGTTCCAACTGCTGCGGCTGGTGAGCGAGGAGAGTGTGGTGGCGGCGTTCCAGGCGCAGTATGCGGCGGGGACGATCCGTTATGGGGATATGAAAAAGGAGTTGGCAGAGGGGATGGTCGGGTTTATCGCGCCCATCCGGGAGAAGGCGGCGGCGATCCAAAATGATGACGCCTATCTGCGGCGGGTGATGGAGCAGGGGGCGGCGAAGGCCCGGGCGAGTGCGAAGGTGACGATCGACCTGGCGAAAGAGGCCATCGGACTGAATTATTTTTAATACAATCCAGACTGCTGATACTATGACAAAGAACAAAAAACCCAAGCACATCGCCGTGGCGGGCAACATCGGCGCCGGCAAAACGACGCTGACCGAAATGCTGAGCAAGCATTACAAGTGGATCCCGCAATTCGAGGATGTGGATCATAATCCCTACCTGAACGATTTTTACGAGGATATGCCGCGCTGGAGTTTTAACCTGCAGATCTTCTTTCTCAATAGCCGGCTGAACCAACTGCTGGAGATCCATTCGGGGACGGAGACGGTGATCCAGGACCGGACGATCTATGAGGATGCGCATATTTTCGCGCCCAACCTGCACGAGATGGGATTGATGAGCAAAAGGGACTACAACAACTATTTCCAATTCTTCCAGACGCTGAAGCGGATGGTACAGCCGCCGGACCTGCTGATCTATCTGCAGGCTTCGGTGCCGACGCTGGTGGCGCAGATACAGAAGCGGGGGAGGGAGTACGAGGAGAATATCCGACTCGATTATCTGAAGCGGCTCAATGATTTCTATAATAAGTGGATCGAGGGGTATAAGGAAGGGCCGCTGTTGATCGTGGATATCGATAAGAATAAGTTTCCGGAGAATGAGGAGCATTTGGGGGAGATCATTACGAGGATCGATTCGCAGTTGTATGGACTATTCTAGGGGGGAGGCCGCAAATAAAAAACCCCATCAGGTGGTGATGGAGTTAGTTTTGGCAAACAATCGAAGACCTTGAGATGGCCACAGGCCTGAGGCCCAGGGCCGTAAAAAAAGATGTGCCAAGCTCTGCTTTTTTTTCTACATAACAAAAACTTTTAGCATTTATTTTTTGGCTGAACCGGACGAGTCCGGTTCGTACGCAGGCGGAGCCGCGTACAGACATGGTGTGGGTTGCGGTAAAAAATCATATTTCGATCGGTTTTTTACCGCAGCACCCTTGGGTTGGGGACGGGGGCGGCGGCCAGGATCTCGCTGTCCACGCCGGCGGCATATTTCTCGAAATTCTTTAGAAACCAGCCGGCTACTTCGTTGGCTTGCTGATCATAAGCCTGTTTATCGGGCCAGGTGTTGCGCGGGTGGAGCAGTTCTGTCGGGACGCCGGGGCATTCCGCGGGCATGGCCATTCCGAACACAGGGTGATCCGTATATTCCACCTTATCGAGCGCACCTTCGAGGGCGGCGGTGATCATGGCCCTTGTATAGGCAAGCGGGAGGCGATTTCCTTTCCCAAAGGCGCCGCCGGACCAGCCGGTGTTGACCATCCACACTTTTACATTGTGTTGTTTCATTTTAGCTCCCAACAGTTCGGCATAGCGGCCGGGGTGCAACGGGAGGAAGGGGGCGCCGAAGCAGGCGCTGAAGGTTGGCTTTGGCTCTGTGATACCGGTTTCGGTGCCTGCAACCTTAGCCGTATACCCTGAAATGAATTGATACATGGCCTGGCCGGGGGTGAGCCGGGAGATGGGGGGCAGGACGCCATAGGCGTCGCAGGTGAGGAAGAAAATATTTTTTGGCATGGGGCCGACGGAGGGTTCGAGGGCGGTGCCGATATAGGACAGGGGATAAGAGACCCGGGTATTTTCGGTGATGGAGCCATCCTCGAAGTTGATCCTATCGGTATTGGGGAAGAATTTTACGTTTTCGACGAGGGCGCCGGGGCGGATGGCGTGGAAGATGTCGGGTTCCTTTTCTTCCCGGAGATTGATACATTTTGCGTAGCACCCGCCTTCGAAATTGAAGACGTTGTCGGCGGTCCAGCCGTGTTCGTCATCGCCGATGAGGCTGCGGCCGGGGTCGGCGCTGAGGGTGGTCTTGCCGGTGCCGCTGAGCCCGAAGAAGATGGCGGTGTCGCCTTTGGGGCCTTTGTTGGCGCTGCAGTGCATGCTCAGGACCTTCTTTTCGCGGGGCAGGAGATAATTGAGAATGGTGAAGACGGCTTTTTTTGTCTCGCCGGTGTAGCCGCTGCCGGCGATGAGGATGAGCTTATGGCGGAAAGAGATGACGACGGCGTTGGGATTGCGGGTGCCGCAGCGGGCGGCGTCGAGTTGGAGTCCCGGGGCGGACAGGATCTGCCAGTCGGGGCGAAAGCGTTCGAGCTCCTCTTCGGTGGGCCGGAGGAACATGTTGTATGCAAAAAGATTGGTGCCGGCGAGTTCGTTGATGACCCGGATGTTGAGGCGATACCGGGGGTCGGCGCAGACATAACAGTCGCGAACGAAGAGCTCGGGCAGGCGGTTCAGATAGCCGGTGAGGGCGGATAAGATCCGATCGAAGTAGTTTTCGTCGAGGGGCTGGTTAAAGTCGTTCCAGTGGATATCTGCGGTGGTGTGTTCGTCCTTTACGATATACCGGTCTTTTGGGCTGCGGCCGGTGAAGGCGCCGGTGCGGATGACGAGGGCGCCGGTGTCGTTGAGCACGCCTTCTTTGCGGCGAAGGCAGTGGCGCACGAGTTCGTGTGGTTGGAGTTGGTAGTGTAGAGAGTCGGAGATATGCAAGCCCAGGCGGACGAGATGGTCCGTTGGGATCGTAAATGCAGGCACTGACATAGCGGGCAATCGTTTGTTTACAGCAAAGCTAAAATTAAATTTCTCTATAGCAAGCCGAAAAGGGGGGTGTAAATTAGATAAAATCAAATTACGGGCAGGGTTGGTTAAAATATTGCTAAACTAACAAGTGTTAGTTTTGGGGTGGTTCAGGAAAACCGGAGAATTAGTGATCAATCCATAAATTTGCTGCCCGAGCGGCCCCGTGGGCCGCTCGGGCGGTTTGCGCCAGGGAGGTACGAGGGTACCCGAGCGTAGCGAAGGGTACGAACGAGGCGGAGCGTGGCGAAGCAGCTCCGACGAAGTTCGAAGGACCCGAACGAGACGGACCGTGGCGGAGCAGGTCCGGCGAAGTTCTGTGGAAGCCCGGAGGTTTGCGCCAGGGATCGGAGGCAGTACCGTGTACGCCGTAGAGCCCGGCCCGAAGGGGGCGCCCAAAATAAAAAGAGTTTCCGATGAGATATTTTCCGAATAATCCGGCTTTGTTCACGGCCAACCGACGGAGGTTTATAGCGGCGATGGAGCCGGGGGGGATCGCGCTCTTCGTGAGCAATGACGAGATGCCTGCCAATGGGGATGCGCATTACCCGTTTCGCCAGAGCAGTGACCTGTTTTGGTTGACGGGCATCTACCAGGAAGATTCGATGCTAATCCTTTTCCCGGACCATCCGGATGCGAAGTTGCGGGAAGTGCTGGTGCTGGTGCGGCCGAATCTGCAAAAGGAGAAATGGGACGGGAAGCGGCTGACGGCGGCCGAAGGAAGGGAGATCTCGGGCATCGGGACGGTGTTGTGGCTGGACTCCACCCGCGCGTCGCTGCCCGAATGGATACATATGGCCGGTAGTATCTACCTGAACACGAACGAGAATGACCGGCGCCGCGGGGCGCTGATCACGCGGGATTACCGATATATCGCGGAGATGAAAGAAAAGTACCCGCTGCATGTTTATAGGCGTAGCGCGCCGATCCTGCGCGGGCTGCGGGGGATCAAGACGGCGGCGGAGGTGGAGTTGATGCAGGAGGCGGCCACTATCACGGGCGCGACCTTCGAGGGGCTGTTGCGGTTCATCCGGCCGGGAGTCATGGAATACGAGATAGAAGCAGAGATCTGGCGGGGGTTCGTGATGCGCCGGAGCCCGGGGCCGGCCTATGAGAGCATTATCGCGTCGGGGGACCGGGCGAGGACCCTGCATTATATTGCCAATAACCAGGAGTGCCGTGACGGGGAACTGGTGCTGATGGATTTTGGTGCGCAGTATGGCGGGTATGCGGCGGACCTGACGCGGACGGTGCCGGTGAACGGGCGTTTTACGCGGCGGCAGGCGGAGGTGTACAATGCCTGTCTGGCGGTGCACATTTTTGCAAAGAACTCGTTACGACCGGGGCTGTTGCCGGCGGATTATGTGCGGCAGGTGGGGGAGGAGATGGAGCGCCAACTGGTGTCGATCGGGCTTTTGACGGAGTCGGATCTGAAGAACGCGGGGGCGGAGGGTGCGGCCTATAAAAAATACATGTACCACGGGGTCTCGCATCACCTGGGGATCGATGTGCATGACCTGGGACCGCGACATGAGCCGTTTCGCGAAGGGATGGTGCTGACGGTGGAACCGGGGATCTATATCGAGGAGGAGCAACTGGGCATCCGGATAGAGAACGACGTGTGGATCGGGGCGGACGGGAACGTTGATTTGATGGCGAAAGTGCCGATAACGGTGGAGGAGATAGAGCGTGTTATGGCGCATGGTAAGAAATAAAGCGTTAATTTTCGGGCGTAAAAGAATAATTGATATCGAATGAAAAGTATACCAAACCTGTTCACGCTGCTGAATTTGTTCTTCGGGTGCATCGCGGTGATCCTGATCCTGCAAAACGGCATTGCGGTGCTGAACTATCCGGACGGGTCGCAGTTTATCAGTATGCCGGAGAGGGTTGGGCTGGCGTCACTGTTTATCGGGCTGGCGGGGCTGGTAGATTTCTTCGACGGGCTGGTGGCCCGGCTTTTCAAGGCTACTTCGCCGTTGGGTAAGCAACTGGATTCACTGGCGGACCTGGTGAGTTTTGGCGTGGCACCGGGGATGATCCTGTACCAATTATTGCGTTTGAGCTTTGCGGACCAGCCGGACGGGCTGGATGTATCGGTAGGCTGGCTGTTGCCAGCGCTGCTCTTCCCCTGTGCGGCGGCTTACCGCCTGGCGCGGTTCAATATCGACGAGTCGCAGAGCTATGGCTTCAAGGGAGTGCCGGCGCCGGCCGCGGGTCTGCTGATCGCTTCGCTGCCGCTGATCTCCTGGTATTCGTCGAGCCAGACGGTGAAGGACCTGATCGTGAACAAATGGGTTTTATACGGACTGATCGTGGTGGTAGGCTGGCTGATGGTGAGCCGGCTGCCGCTGATGGCCTTGAAGTTTAAAGATTACGGCCTCCGGAATAACCTGCCGAAAGTGGCGCTGCTGGTGCTGTCGCTGCTGGCAGCGGTGTTTTTGAAGTGGCTGGCAGTGCCGGTGGTGTTCATCTTTTATATTATTGTATCTTTGGTGGCTCAGGCCCCGGGGGCCGAAACAGGACGGACCACGGGTCCGTCGGCCGAAGGCCCCGACATTAAATGATTGGGGCCGAGGGGTAAATTATCAAGGAGCCCGAGGGCCCCAATCAATAAATAAAAGTAGTATGATCTTTTCTGTTCAGGTAAAAGTTATGCCCTTGAAAGAATTGTTGGACCCGCAGGGAAAGGCGGTGATGGGTGGTTTGCAGAGCCTGGGAATCCGGAGTGTGAGTGATGTGAGGATTGGAAAGAGCATCCTGTTGGCGATAGAGGCCAGCTCGGCGGATGAAGCAAAAAAAATAGCAGAAGAGGCGGGGCGGAAGCTGCTGGCCAACCCAGTGATGGAGTACTTCGAGACTACAGTAAATTAACTTTTTGTTTTGCTCTATATCGTTCCATCGCCCATCGGCAATCTGCAGGATATCACGCTCAGGGCGCTTGAGGTGTTGAAAAATGCCGACCTGATCCTGGCGGAGGATACCCGGACCTCGGGCCGGTTGCTTAATCACTATCAGATCATCAAGGCACTTTCCCCGTATCACCAGCATAATGAGCACAAGGTGTTGCACCATCTTGTGGACCAGTTGTTACAGGGGAAGAAGATGGCTTTGCTGACGGATGCCGGGACGCCGGGGGTATCGGACCCGGCTTTTTTATTGGTGCGGGAGTGCATCCGGGTAGGGGTGAAGGTGGAATGTCTGCCGGGCGCTACGGCCTTTGTTCCGGCGCTGGTGAACAGCGGACTGCCGATGAACCGGTTTTGTTTCGAAGGGTTTTTGCCGCCGAAGAAGGGCCGGCGGACGGTGTTGAAGCAGCTGGCGCTGGAACCGCGGACGATCGTGCTTTATGAGTCGCCGATGCGGCTGGTGAAGACATTGGAGGAACTGGCGGAGTATTTTGGGGAAGAACGGC
>Ga0206888_1219_pt1 | contig 12078 bp, 8 predicted proteins | sample Alteio_BWOrgHeat_90_FD_153258 | JGI IMG/M metagenome (GOLD analysis project Ga0206888, IMG submission 153258) | Enriched cells from forest soil in Barre Woods Harvard Forest LTER site, Petersham, Massachusetts, United States - Alteio_BWOrgHeat_Nextera4 ... | reverse complement strand
ATTAGCAAGATATGTGCGGAGGCGATCGAATATGGGTTTGCCGCGGTCTGCGTGCCGCCGCCCTTTGTGCAGTTGGCTGTACGGGCACTGGAGGGGCATGACAAAATAAAAGTGGCTACGGTCATCGGGTTTCCCTTTGGGTACTCCGCGACGTCGGCAAAGCTGGCGGAGGTGGAGAAAGCTATTGCAGACGGTGCCGATGAGCTGGATATAGTGATCAACCTCATCGCCCTCAAAGCGGGCGACCGGGCCTCGCTGGAGGTGGAAATGCAAATCCTCACCCAGCGGGCGCATGCCGCAGGCCGCATTGTCAAGGTGATCATCGAAAGCGGCATCCTGACCGATGACGAGATCATCCGCTGCTGCCAGATCTATAGCCGGGTCGGGGTTGATTTTCTAAAGACCTCCACGGGCTATGCGGAGAGGGGCGCGACGGTGGAAGCAGTAAGGCTGATGCGGGCGAATCTCCCCCCGGAAATCAGGATAAAGGCTTCGGGTGGCATCCGGACTTACGCCCTGGCACAGCAATTGATCAATGCAGGGGCAGACCGGCTGGGGTGCAGCGCAAGCGTGGAGATCGTAAATGGCGAGGTCGCGGCTGGTGGATATTAAAAAATCTTTATGCATAAATTTCTTTTCATCGCCTTCCTGTTCATCGCCCGTCAGGGGCTGGCGCAGATGGACACCGCAAATGTTGTGGTGACCAAGGACCCCCGGCTCGATGCGTTGGTGCAGAAGCAGATAGAGATAAACGAGTTGACGACGAGGGAGGCCCGGCGGAATGTACCGGGATACCGGATCCAGGTGATGAATTCCCCCGACAGGAACAAGGTATATGCCGCGAAAGTGAAGATCTACACGGAGTATCCCGACCTGAAACCCTATCTTTTGTACCAGGCGCCCAATTACAAACTAAAAGTCGGCAATTTCAAGACCCAGGAAGAGGCGGAGCAGGCCTTGCAGCAGTTGGCGCGGTTGTTCCCCTCCGGCCTTTATGTGATCAGGGATACCATCGAAATAAAATTGACCGATACACCAAAGGGCGACGTCCCCAACCCCTGAGGCAAAAATCCTATCTATGCTAAAAGACAAGATCCGGCAATTAGCCGGAAAATATGCTCCTGATCTTATCGCTATCCGGCATCATCTGCATGCGCATCCCGAGTTGTCTTACCAGGAATTCCAGACCTCTGCCTATGTACAACAACAGTTGCAGCGGATGGGTGTCCCCTTCCGCGTAATGGCGGGTACGGGAGTAGTGGGTCTGCTGGAAGGGAAGAACCCCGGCAGCCGGGTGGTTGCCCTGCGGGCGGATATGGACGCGTTGCCGATAGTAGAGGCAAACGATGTGCCTTACAAGTCCAAAAATGAAGGGGTGATGCATGCCTGCGGCCACGATGTGCATACCACCGTGCTGCTGGGTGCTACCAGGGTGCTGCAGGAATTGAAGGGGGAATGGGAGGGTACGGTAAAGCTGATCTTCCAGCCGGGTGAAGAAAAAAACCCCGGCGGCGCCAGCCTGATGATAAAGGAGGGGGTGTTAAAAGACCCTACACCACAGGCCATCTTCGGTTTGCATGTGCATCCGGGTCTGGAGACGGGGAAGCTGAGTTTCCGCGGCGGGATGGTGATGGCCAGCGCCGATGAAATATATATTACCATCCGCGGCAAGGGCGGCCATGCAGCGGCTCCGCACCTGACCGTGGATACCATCCTTGTCGCTTCGCACCTCGTGGTGGCCTTGCAACAGATCATCAGCCGCAACCGTAACCCTTTGTCACCGTCGGTGTTATCGATCACTTCCGTTCAGGGCGGCCATACGACCAATGTTATTCCCAGCGAGGTCAAACTGATGGGGACCTTCCGCGCCATGGACGAGCAATGGCGGTTCCGGGCGCATGAATTGATCCGCAGGCAGGCGAGTGAACTGGTGCACAGCATGGGGGCGGAGATCGATCTGCATATCGACGTCGGTTATCCCATGGTCCATAATAATGAAGCCCTCGATGTCGTGGCGCGGGCGGAGGCCCGGGAATTCCTTGGTGCGGACCGTGTCCTGGAGACGGAGATCCGGATGGGGGCGGAGGATTTTGGGTATTACACCCAGCAGATCCCTGGATGTTTTTACCGGCTCGGGGTCATGAACGTGGAGAAAGGCATCACTTCCGGGGTACATACGCCGACGTTCGATATCGATGAGTCCGCTATTGAGGTCGGGGTGGGGATGATGGCCTGGTTGGGGGGGCACGTGCGGTATCCGGTGGTTTGAGGAAATAAGCATTCATCCGGCGATCTCTCCAGAAAATGAAAGTAGGTGGAGTCCTTTAAAGGATATAATAGATTCCTCCTTCGCCACGTCTTGTTATTTTGATAAGCCCCGTTCAGGGCGATGGTATCGGAATTCACATCGATGGGACGGGAAGCGAAAAGCGGACTGCTATACACCGCGCTGTCGCTTAAGGGATCCTTTACGTGGATCAACCAATCTACCGTGATGGAATCAAATGAAACAGGATGGGAGGTAGAAGGTAAATTAAAGACACTTGTGCGGTCATAGGCAAATTCATGTTTGAACGCTTCGATCTCGTCGTTATAGTCAACACCATAAAATTGTGCGCCATCCTCCGTATATACGATACTACCGCGTTCAAATTGAGCCCCATGGGTAGTCTCATGAAGAAAATTTGCCGGTTTGCGGGGGTGTATATGGAAGATGATCTCACCTTTGCCAAACTCTTTCACCGGCCGATAACAGGTATAGCTTATCTCCGTATCCTTTACACTGTCCAGGGCATAATCCTGGGAGCTTCCCCCGATGCATCTCAGATAGCGAATCGCGGTATCCATCTGGTTGATGGATTCCTTTATATAATTGAATAGGGACGAATCGATCCGCTGATGCCGCCGCCGCATATGCCGCAAATTTTTCGCCTCCCTGTCTTCTGCCTCGCCCAGGTCCCGTTGTCTGCGAAGTACACTGTCGAACAGCTTTCCCCATTCGACCTTGCTGGTCCCGATGATGGTATCTTTTTTCAATGAGGGCGAATGCACAACGGCGAAAGCGCCATAAAAAGGGAAGGCAGAAAAGGGCAAAGTGATGAGAACGCAGATGACGAGCCATCCGCTTTTACGGCAAAAGTTTAGGTTGGTAGGCATAAGGTCAGTTAAGGTTTATATATGGCAAGTTCAAAAAGGACAGTTTGGGTTCAAAAAAGGGACAGATTGGGACTTAGTTCTTTGAAGGACAACCACTTAAGTGTAAACTTATACAAGCTGTGTGCATTTTTACTGCAGTCGCGTCAAATTCGACCAAAAACGGTGATTTCACCGGGTTACCCCTACAGGCTTTTTAGTAGGCGGCTACCGTGGACTGAAGCGGGACGGCGGTAGGCAATGACGGGGGATGGTGCGCCATCCGGGCGGGCGATGGTATGGGCGTTGGGGCAGGTGTCGGGGCCGGGGCAGGCATCGTGGCGGAGGATGGTGTCGGCGTGCACGTGAGATGGACCGCGCAAAATAAGAGAGCAGCGGGGTAAAAATGGGCAAAAGGGCGTTTAGCCGCATTTTCGTATTTTGCACCGGTAAAACCATGTCCGCGTAAATACCTGTAATGCAAAAAAAACAGCTCCGTAAGGAGCAGGCACTTGAATATCATTCCAAAGGGCGACCCGGGAAGATCGAAGTCGTACCCACGAAAGAGGCAAAAACACAGCGAGACCTCTCCCTTGCCTATTCCCCCGGCGTAGCAGAACCCTGCAAAGAGATCTACAAGAACGTCGAAGAAGTCTATAAGTATACGGCCAAGGGCAACCTGGTGGCGGTGATCACCAACGGCACCGCGGTACTGGGCCTGGGCGATATCGGCCCCGAAGCCTCGAAACCGGTGATGGAGGGGAAAGGAGTTCTCTTTAAGATCTTTGCGGACATCGATGTATTCGATATCGAGATCAACGAAAAGGATCCGGAGAAGTTCGTACAGATCGTCAAAGCACTGGAACCCACCTTTGGCGGTATCAATCTCGAGGATATAAAGGCCCCGGAATGCTTTTATATCGAGCAGAGCCTCCGGGAAAAGCTGAAGATCCCGGTGATGCACGACGACCAGCACGGGACGGCCATCATCAGCAGCGCCGCCCTGCTGAATGCCCTCGAACTGCAAAAGAAAAAGATCGATAAAGTTCGCTTTGTCATCAATGGAGCGGGGGCGGCCGCGATGGCCTGCTGCAAGCTCTATGTGGCGCTGGGCGCCCGGCCGGAGAATTTTATCCTTTTTGACAAGGATGGGGTCCTCCACGAAGACCGCACAGACCTCGACGAGGAGAAAAAGAAATTCGCCGTAAAAAAGAACGACTGGACCCTGGACAAGGCGATGAAGGATGCGGATGTCTTTGTGGGCCTCAGCGTCGGCAATGTGGTGACCCCGGAAATGGTGAAAAGCATGGCCCGCCGGCCGATCGTCTTTGCCATGGCCAACCCCGACCCGGAAATAGGCTATGAACAGGCTACCGCCGCGAGAGAAGATATCATCATGGCCACGGGCCGCAGCGACTATCCGAACCAGGTAAATAACGTACTGGGATTCCCCTTTATCTTCCGGGGCGCCCTGGATGTCCGGGCCACCCAGATAAACGAGGCGATGAAACTGGCCGCGGTGAAAGCCCTTGCAGACCTCGCCAAGACCGCCGTCCCGGATATCGTGAACATGGCCTACAACGAAAAGAACATCCTTTTCGGTCCTACCTATATCATTCCCAAACCATTGGACCCACGGCTTTTATCCACTGTCGCACCGGCCGTGGCCCGTGCAGCCATGGAAAGTGGCGTTGCCCAAACCCATATCGATAATTGGGAGGCCTATGCTATCGAGCTGAACCGACGCCTTGGATTGGACAATCAGCTGATGCGGGTACTGAGCAGCAAAGCGCGGCTCAACCCGAAGCGGGTGGTATTTGCCGAAGCCGACAACCTCAAGATCCTAAAAGTCGCCCAGTTGCTGTATGACGAAGGCGTCGCCTTCCCCATGCTGCTGGGGGATGAAAGAAAGATCAGGCATATCGCTGCCGCCAACCAGATCGACCTGGAAGGAATGCCGGTGATCAACCCCTACAACGACGAATACGAAGAACAACGAAAACGCTTTGGGGAGTTATTCTTCCAAAAGCGCCAGCGCCGCGGTTTCAATAAGTACGAAGCCATTAAGATCATGCGGGACAGGCTCTATTTCGGCTGTATGATGGTGGAAACGGGTGAAGCCGACGCGATGATCTCCGGGCTCACCAAGAACTACCCCGACACCATCCGGCCTGCCCTGCAGGCCATCGGCACAGAAGATGGGGTAAAAAAGATAGCGGGGATGTACCTGTTACTGACCAAAAGAGGCCCCTTATTCCTTGCCGACACGACCGTCAACTTTAACCCGACAGCGGAAGAACTGGCCGATATCACCCTGCTCGTGGCCCGCGAAGTCCAGCATTTTAACCTCGTCCCGCGGGTGGCCATGCTGAGCTATTCCAATTTCGGCACCAGCGATTCCCCCGAAGCCCGGCTGGTCGCGGAGGCCCGCCAGATAGTCAAACAAAAGGATCCCAACCTGATCGTCGACGGGGAAATGCAGGCCAGCGTGGCCCTGAATAATGAACTGATCAAGGAAAACTATCCCTTCAGCGAATTGGTGGACCAGGAGGTCAATACCCTGGTATTCCCCAATCTTGCCGCAGGGAATATCGCTTATAATCTGTTAAAGGAAGTCGGGGGCGCGGACGCCATCGGACCGATCCTGCTGGGACTAAAAAAACCCGTCCATGTTCTCCAGTTGGGCAGCACGGTTCGGCAGATCTATAATATGGCGCTGGTAGCCATCGTCGATGCGCAGATAAAATGTAAGAATTCCCCCTCTGATGAAGAAGGAAAGAAAGCGCCCTGGTGGAAGCGGGTGAAGCATTAAAACCTATAATTTTACTTAATGACGTTTTTTACAGAATTCGGGCGCTATCTGCTGACCTTACGTGGAATGTTTACCAAGCCGGAGAACGGCAAGATGTACTGGAAGGAGTTTATGCACCAGTGTTCGGAGATTGGCATCGGCTCACTGGGCATCGTGGCGATCATCTCCGTTTTCATGGGTGCGGTGTCGACCCTGCAAACCGCCTACCAGTTGGTAAGCCCTTTTATTCCGCTGTCGACTATCGCACAGATCGTGCGGGATACGGTCATCCTGGAATTCTCCCCTACCCTGGTCTGTATCGTCCTGGCCGGGGTGGTCGGCAGTAAGATCGCGAGCGAATTGGGCAATATGCGCGTCAGCGAGCAGATAGACGCACTGGAGATCATGGGTATCAACACCAAGTCCTATCTTATCTTCCCCAAACTGCTGGCGGCCATCGTGGTCATCCCGATGCTGATCGTGATCTCGATGGTGCTGGGTATGGTGGGGGGAAGGCTGGCAGGTACCCTTACCGGGATCCTCTCGCCGGCGGCCTTCGACAAGGGTCTTCACCAGTTCTTCAAACCTTATAATGTGTTCTTCGCCATGGCGAAGTCCTATACCTTTGCCTTTATCATTTCCAGTATCCCGGCCTTTTATGGCTACAATGTATCGGGTGGGGCGCTGGAGATCGGAAGGGCGAGCACCAAGTCCGTGGTTGTGTCCTGTGTGTTAGTGTTGTTTGCGGACTATCTGCTTTCGGCCCTCCTATTGTAAGTATATGATCGAGATAAAAAATATAAAAAAGGGATTTGGCGAAAAGACGGTGATCAATGACGTGAGTGCTATTTTTCAGACAGGAAAATGCAACCTCATCATCGGCACCAGCGGTAGCGGCAAAACGGTTCTGATGAAATGCCTGGTCGGACTTTTCGAGCCGGATAGCGGAGAGATCGTTTATGACGGGAAGAACTTCTCCGAAATGACCGAAGAGCACCGGAAGGAGCTGCGGCAAAGCATCGGCATGCTTTTCCAGGGTTCGGCCCTGTTTGACAGCATGACCGTAGAACAGAACATCCTTTTCCCCCTGGACATGTTCACGAAGAATACCCCGGCGGAGAAGTTGCGACGGGTGAACGAAGTGCTCGACCGGGTCAATCTCAAAGGCGCCAACAACAAATTCCCCGCCGAGATCTCGGGCGGGATGAAGAAAAGGGTGGGCATCGCGCGGGCGATCGTCCTGAACCCGAAATACCTTTTCTGCGACGAACCCAATTCGGGACTCGACCCGCAGACCTCCCTGCTGATCGACAAGCTCATCAAGGAAATAACGGTAGAATACAATATCACGACGATCATCAATACCCACGATATGAACAGCGTGATGGAGATCGGTGATCATATCATGTATATGTACCTGGGACACAAAGAATGGGAAGGCACCAACAAGGATATTATTTTCAGCAAGAACAAATTGTTAAATGACTTCATCTTTGCCTCGGAATTCCTGCAGGATGCCAAGGATATGCGGATGCTGGAAGTAAAGGGCAAGATCGACAACAACCGCAATATGGATGAATTGCTGAAATGACAATTTTCCCCTATTTTTGCCCACCGAAACCGGCAAATTCCGGTGCGATCCGATTCACCAGCAAGACGATATCAAATCCATTCTCATGGCAATCTTAGTTAACAAGCAATCCAAGATCATCGTACAGGGTTTTACAGGGACAGAAGGGACTTTTCATGCTACACAAATGATCGAATACGGGACGCAGGTAGTGGGTGGCGTTACCCCGGGTAAAGGTGGCAACTCCCATCTTGAGCGGCCAGTGTTCAACACTGTGGCTGATGCAGTCAAAACCACCGGCGCCAACGTTTCCATCATCTTCGTTCCACCGGCCTTTGCCGCCGACGCGATCATGGAAGCCGCCGAAGCGGGCATCGCATTGGTCATCTGTATCACGGAAGGTATTCCCGTACAGGATATGGTAAAAGCTAAGAACTACCTGTTGGGCAAGAATACCCGCCTCATCGGACCCAATTGCCCCGGTGTCATCACCGCGGGTGAATGCAAGGTCGGGATCATGCCCGGGTTCGTGTTCAAGAAGGGAAAGATCGGCATCGTGAGCAAATCGGGTACCCTCACCTATGAAGCCGCTGACCAGGTTGCCAAGGCCGGTCTGGGGATCTCAACGGCCGTAGGTATCGGTGGCGACCCCATCATCGGCACCCCGACAAAGGAAGCCGTGGAATTGCTGATGAATGACCCCGAGACAGAAGGGATCGTGATGATCGGGGAGATCGGCGGAAGCATGGAAGCCGAAGCCGCCCGCTGGATCAAGGAGAATAACCGCAAACCCGTGGTCGGATTTATCGCCGGTCAAACGGCGCCTCCCGGCCGACGGATGGGGCATGCCGGGGCGATCATCGGTGGCGCTGATGATACGGCTGCGGCAAAGATGAAGATCATGGCCGAATGCGGGATCACCGTCGTGCAGACACCGGCGGAGATCGGTTCGACGATGGCGAAAGTGCTGAAGAAGAAATAGATCATCCGTTATTGACATAAAGCGAAGCCGGCCCCTTTTATGGGACCGGCTTCTTCATTGATGGCCTATGTGTAGTGTCGCTGGAAAAGCGAGCGTCTTAATAACAATTGCGATCACGGTAAAGATCACGCCTGTCGAAACGAAGGTCGCGACGATCACGGTTGAGGTCCCGACGATCGTGGACAAGGTCCCGGCGGTCATACGCCCGGTCATACCGGAGATCAGCGCGATCATGACGGATGTCCACCCGGTCATGATGAATGTCGCGGCGATCATCAAAACGGCCCTGGGCCTGAGTGCTTACGGCGAAGAAAAGGCCGGCGGCGATGAGTATGGTCAATTTGGTGTTCATACAAGTAAATTTTAAGTTTTATCGAGCTCAATAGCGAACTCATATATAAGATGCCGGGCAACCTGTTGTGTTTAAGGGGGATACGTTATAACCGTGTTAAATGGGCTACTATTTGTGTAATGTGTTCACCGACGACATCTTATAAAAGAGGGTAAACCGCCAGGAACCGTAACTTTAAAAAAATTCTTACCGATGGGTCTGAAACAGGTATTGACATTTTCTTTCTTCTGCCTCCTTGCCTTTGCTGCCAGCGCACAGACTACCGCCGATGAATACACGACCAGGTGGCGAACCATCGACTCCCTGGTAACAAAAAGAGGGCTTACCCAGTCCGCACTGGCGGAAGTGAACAAACTCTCCATCCTTGCCCGCCGGGAGAACAATGACCCGCAGCTGATAAAGGCATTGATCTACCGGCTCAGCCTGGAACAGACCTTCAGCGACAGCGGGGTACTCATCTCCATCCGGGATCTCGAAAAAGAATTGGCGGAGACGAACCGGCAGCCGGCAAAAGCCATCCTCCAAAGTACCCTTGCCGGGCTTTATAATACCTATGCCCAGCGGAATGTCTCCACGATCCATGCCCGGACGAATACCCGGGGCATTGTGAAAACGGAGATCGCCACCTGGACGATGGACGACCTGACCCACACTATCGCCACGTTATACCGGGCTTCCCTGGCAGAAGAGGACCTGTTATGGCGTACGCCGGTAGCCTCCTGGTCGCCAATCGTCCTGCCGGGAGATTCCCGGGCTTTGCGCTCCACGCTCTTCGATCTGCTGGGGCATGTCGCCCTGAACTATTTCCAAACGGGAGAATTTATGCTCAAACCATCCGCCGATGCCTACGGGATGGACGACGCGGCCATCTTTTCGGATGCGGCCGCCTTTGCCGGGCATGCTTTTATAAAGACCGATACCCTTCTCCGCGAATACCAGGCCATTCTCTTAATCCAGCGGCTTATCCGCCGGCACCTGGCTGACAAAACACCCGATGCGCTGATCGACATCGACCTCCAACGGATAGCCTTCGTCCATACGTTTGGGGTTACCGACAACAAGGACAGCCTTTATTTGTCGATGTTGAGCAGAGTGACCGATCGCTATGGATCACTACCCGCCGCCGCACAAGCCTGGTATTTGCAGGCGCAACAATATGCCTATCCATCCCACCTGCCGGCTGACCTGGGCGACAGTATCCGCCTTACAAAGGCCGCACTCATCTGTGAAAAAGTTGTGGCAGAAACAGACAGCAGCGAAGGAAAGGCCAATTGCCAGAACCTGTTGCACCAATTACGGCGAAAAGACCTGATGATAGAAACCGAGAAGGTGAATATCCCCTACCGGCCGATGCGGGCATTGGTCACCTGGCGGAATTTCCCGCGGCTCTACCTGCGACTTATCCGGGTGGATGACCCGCTGGCGGAGTCGAAGGACAACCTGTACGACAGCACCTTCTGGGTACGACTCCTGGGCCGGCCTGTCTACCGGCAGTTCTCCCAGGACCTTCCGGAAACAAACGATCATATCTCACACAAGGTGGAAATAGCCATCGCCTCCCTGCCACCGGGAAACTACCTGCTGGTCGCCGGCACCGACGCCAATTGGGGACTTTCCGAGGCAACGATGACCGTGCAGGATCTTGTCGTCTCCAATATCAGCTTTATTCATCTGCGCGATGATTATTATGTGCTGAACCGGGAGACGGGCCAACCACTGAAAGGCGCAGCCATCCAGGCCTGGGACAGGCCGAATAATGCGCCCGGAAAAGCCGCGCTTAGCCGGGGCGAGACCTTTACGGCCGATGAGCACGGGCATTTTCTGCTGCTGCGAAAGGAGAAACAGCCCCAAAAGATCACGCTGCTGGAGATCACGACACCCAACGACCATTTCTTTCCTATCGATGCCGTCTTTGCCAGTTACTACTCCGGTGGATCGGCCACCGATACGGTGGAAGATAAAAAAAGCTATGAAGCCAGGCATTCCCATTCCTGGCTGTTTGCTGACCGGGCCATCTACCGCCCTGGTCAGACGGTGTATTTCAAAGGCATCGCCATGACAAAAGACGCCGATAGCCACCAGGACAAGCTACTGCCCGGCGTCATCGTCAGAGTGGCGCTGATCAATGCCAACCATCAAAAAGTAGACAGCCTGGAGCTGACAACAAATGAGTTTGGGTCCTATCATGGAACGTTCCACCTGCCGGACCACCAGTTGAATGGCCGATTCACCATCGAAGATGATAAGAGATGGGGCACCGTCAATTTTGCGGTGGAAGAATACAAGCGGCCCAAATTTTATGTTGAATATGAAAAGCAGAAGGGAAGCTACCGGGTAGGTGATAGCGTCCGGATCACGGGACTTGCCAAAGGGTATGCCGGGAATGGCATCGATGGCGCCAAAGTGGTCTACCGGGTTACCCGGAAGGCCCGGTTTCCTTATCCCTGGATCTTTTGGCGGCAACGGATGCCCGCCGTGCCGGCAGCGGAGATCCAACATGGAGAGATCAGCACCGACGGCCAGGGGAAGTTCAGCATTACCTTCTATGCCCTGCCGGACAAACAGGTAAAACCCGATACAAAGCCGGAGTATGATTATGAGGTCAGCGTCGACGTCACGGATAATAGCGGCGAGACCCGCAGCGGGAAGACGGATCTTCTGGCGGGCTATACCGCTACCCGGCTTTCCATCGCTCTCCCCCAGGGCGACCGTTTGCCAGCGGATAGTCTGAAGCAACTGATGGTGAGTTCTACCAATCTTTCGGGCGAACCGATTGCTACCATCGTCCATCTTACCGTCTACCCCTTGCAGGCGCCTCAGCGGCTCGTCCGCCAGCGACTATGGGCTGCGCCGGACCGCTTCGTGTTGCCGGAGAAAGCCTTTCTTGACTCTTTCCCTTATGATGAATACCGGCAGGAGAGCAAAAAAGAAAGCTGGGAGACGGGAGCAAAAATCTGGGAGACGACGATCACAGCCGGAGACCTTTCGGACGCTGCGGCAACAAAGAAGGCAGTATCCCTTCCCGTCGGATTGCTGGCACCGGGCTGGTATGTCATTGAAGCCCGCGGGGTCGATGCATCGGGACTGGACGTAGTGGACAAGCACTACGTGGAACTCTATGACGGGAAAACGGGCGGACCCGCCTATCCCAAATTCAACTGGTCCGACGACGATGAGGTGAAGGCAGAGCCGGGTGAAAAAGTGGCGATCTCCACCGGGAGTTCGGCAAAAGATATTTTTGTCATCCGCGC